>Ga0209683_10000128_pt1 | contig 28708 bp, 31 predicted proteins | sample DOMMetBare2Fresh_FD_187474 | JGI IMG/M metagenome (GOLD analysis project Ga0209683, IMG submission 187474) | Wetland sediment microbial communities from St. Louis River estuary, USA, under dissolved organic matter induced mercury methylation -... | ecosystem: Environmental > Aquatic >... | reverse complement strand
AGATCGGCGCCAGCATCACGCCGGCGAGCGCCGCCAGGCCGATACCGAGAAATGCGACGGCGGCCATATACGGCTCGAGTGAAATGCCGAGTGCGCCGACCATGTCGGCGTTCTGCACGCCGGCGCGCACCACGCGCCCGAAAGGTGTTCGCTGCAGCAGGAACCACAGGCCGGCGACGCACAGCACGGCGACCGCGAGCAACAGCAGCCGGAAGCGCGGATAGATGAAATCGCCGACGATGACCTGTCCGCGCAGTTCAGGCGGGATCGACCACGACAGCGGCGGCGCGCCATAGATCATGCGCAGCGCCTGCTCGGCGACCATCGCCAGGCCGAAGGTGAGCAGCAGCGACAGCGCGGGGTCTGACTTGTAGAAGCGACGGAAAAGCAAACGTTCGACCACCACGCCGAGAAGCCCTACCGCCACCGGCGAGATCAGCACCGCGCCGGTGAAGCCGAGCCGCTCTCCAATCGTGACGGCCAGATACGCGCCGATCGCATAGAACGCGCCATGCGCAAGGTTCACGATGCCGCCGAGCGCAAAGATCAGCGACAGGCCAAGCGCGATCAGCAGGTAGTACGCGCCCGCGAGCAGGCCGTTGAGGAGGTGCTGAAGGAAGAGCAAGGCGGCGCGCGGTCAGGCCCCTCTCCCGCCGGGAGAGGGGTTGGGGTGAGGGAAGACGCTGCTAACGAATCCAGCGATGGCCGCTCACGCCATCTTGCACTCGTTCTCCTCCGCCGTGGTCGCTATCACTTCAAGCGACTCGTTCGGTCCCGGTATCGGCGGCGACGACGTGAAGATGTCGTAGTTGTTCTTGAGCTGCGCCGCCGGAATCGCCTGCACCGTGTACATCTCGTGCATCATCTGGTGATCGCTCTTGCGGAAGTAACCTTCGCGCGTCTTCATCAGGCCGAATTTCGCGCCCTTTTCGAAGTGCTCGACCAGCTTGGTCGAGTCGGTCGACTTGGTTTCCGCCATTGCCTGCGCCGTCAGCTTGATCGCGTTGTAGTCGCCCCACGCCTGGTTCTCCGGCGGACGGTTGTAGCGCTTGGTGAAGTCGGCCACGAATTTCTTCGATGCCGGGGTATCGATCAGGTGATGCCAGACGAGCGGCCACGTGCCGAGGAAATTGCCCCGTCCTGCGCCCCAGGCCACCGCCGTATCAAAGCCGAAACCGGCGACGGGGAAGGGCAGGCCAAACTCCGAGTATTGCTTCAGGAAATTGGTGATCTGGTTGCCGGCGAGATTGGAGATCACAAGATCAGGCTTGGCGCTGCGGATCTCCAGAAGCAGCGGTGAGAAGTCGGTCACATCGGTCGGCACCAGCTTGTCGGCAGCGAAGTCGCCGCCGTTGGCGGACATGAAGCGCTTGGCAACGCGCAGCAGATCATGTCCGAACGCGTAGTCGGCGGTCAGCGAGAACCACTTCTTGCCCTTGACGAGACCCTGCGCCAGCAGCGAGCGGCCGCAGGTCTTCACATACATCGAGTTCTGGCTCTCGATGTGGAACACATACTTCTTGCAACTCTTGCCACGCAGTTCATCCGAGTTGGCCCCGGAGTTGATGAAGAGCGTTTTCGTGCGCTCGACCACCTGGCCGATCGTCAGCGCGGAGGCGGATGAAATCTCGCCGATGATGCAGGCGACCTTGTCGCGTTCGACCATGCGCTCGGCCTTGGTCGAAGCCGTCTGCGGATTGACCGAGTCTTCCTTCAGCAGTTCGATCTTGCGGCCATTGACGCCGCCAGCGGCGTTGATCTCGTCGACGGCAAGATCGGCGGCCTGCACCGCGAACTCGCCCAGCGGCCCGAGAAATCCGGTGCGCGGCGTCAGGTGGCCGATGCGAATGGCATCGGACTGGCCGTAGCTGATGAACGGGAAGCCGGCGATGCCGGCCGCGGCGGCGAATCCGGCGCCCTGGACGAAGGTGCGGCGGGAAGAACTGCGAATGTCGGTCACGATCTCCTCCTTGTTCAAACTGCTTTTATTGGATGCCGGTCTGCCGCGCGCCGGCCACGCTTGCCCAGAACTGTGATCACAGTTATCGTGAATCAGCCGCCGCGGTTTGTCCAGCGGAATAACGGAAGACGGGAACACGATGAACCAGGCGCGCGCCGGCCGGCTGCCAGAGCATAGAGAACACGCACGCTCGACGATGGCCGGCGAAGTGCACGCGCAGTTGTCCGAGCTGCTGGTCTCGGGGGTGCTGACGCCGGGAGAGAAACTGTCGCTGCGCACCGTCGCGGATCGGCTCGGCGTATCCGTCACGCCGGTCCGCGCAGCGGTCGCGCGTCTGATCACCGATCGTGCGCTCGAGGTTTTGCCGAATCGTGCCGTGCGCGTGCCCGTGGTTTCGTTGCCGCAGTTTCGCGAATTGACCGCGATTCGGCTCGCCATCGAAGGGTTCGCCGCCGAGCGCGCCGCCGAGCAGCGCAACGACAAGGACCTTGCCGCGATGCGCCGACATGACGCTGAGTTTCGGCGCCAGTGCCGCCGCCAGCGCCCCGATGTCGGTGTCGCGGTCAGGGCCAACCAGGCGTTCCATTTCTCCGTGTATCGAGCGGCCGGTCTGCCGTCTTTGATGCCCATCATCGAGGGGCTGTGGCTGCGGATCGGACCGGTGCTGAATTTCGACATGCGCTCGAGTGCGCCGCGCCTGCGCATCGGCGCGGCCGAGCGCTGTCATGCCGAACTGCTGGCAGCGATCGAGGGGTGCAAGCCACGCATCGCGCGAGCCGCGTTGGCGGCGGATATCGAGGGCGCTGCTGCTTTCATCGAGTCGCGCGGCGTGCTCCCGGACGACCGGCCCAATTGAAAAGGTCTCAGCAAATGGACATGCAGATCGAAGGCCTGCGGGTCATGATTTCAGCCGGTGGCGCCGGCATCGGACTGGAGATCGCGCGCGCGTTGGTTCTAGAGGGCGCCCGCGTCCATGTGTGTGATGTGGACGAGAAGGCACTCGCTGCACTGGCGCAGTCGGACCCGCTGCTGAGCTGGACACGCTGTGACGTGGCGTCGCGCGCCGACGTGGCTCGCTTCTTCAACGAAGGTCTCGCGAAACTGGGAGGTCTCGATTGCCTGATCAACAACGCCGGCATTGCCGGTCCGACCGGGCGGGTGGATGAAATCGACCCGCAGGATTGGGATCGCTGTCTGGCGATCGATCTCACCGGGCAATTCAATTGCGTACGGCTGGCGGTGCCTGCGCTGCGGCAGTCGGCCAATGCCAGCATCATCAACGTGTCGTCGCTGGCGGGCCGGTTCGGCTTCCCGCTGCGAACGCCGTACGCGGCGGCCAAATGGGGCGTAATCGGGTTGACCAGATCGCTTGCGATGGAACTGGGGCCGGACAACATCCGTGTCAATGCATTGCTGCCAGGCATCGTTGCCGGCGAGCGACAGAAGCGCGTGCTGACGGCGAAGGCGCAGGCGCGCGGCGTGTCGTTCGATGAGATTGAGAAGCTCGCCTTCTCGTTCACGTCACTGAAGGATTACGTGACGCCGCAGCAGTTGGCTGACCTCGTCGTGTTCGTCGCCAGCCCGCGCGGGCGCCTGATTTCCGGTCAGGCACTTTCGGTGTGCGGCGATACGAACATGTTGAGCTAGGAGTCGTGCGGATCAGGCTACCGGGGTCGGCAACGGCCGGCCGGAAAAGTACGCGGCGAGGTTGTCGATCACGAGTTGTCCCATTGCAGAGCGCGTCTCATGCGTGGCGCTGGCCTGATGCGGCTGCAGCACCACGTTGTCGAGCTTGAGCAGGGGTTCTGGCACGCGCGGCTCGTCGGCGAATACATCAAGGCCCGCACCGCCGAGGCGGCCGCTGACCAGCGCGTCGACCAGGGCTGGCTCATCGACCACGGAGCCGCGCGCGATGTTGATGAAGATCCCCTTCGGTCCGAGCGCATCAATCACTGCGCGGCTGATGATGCCGCGCGTTGCGGCGCCGCCCGGGCACGCGGCGACCAGGAAATCGACTGAGCGTGCGAGCGTGACGCAATCGGGCTCGTAGCGATAAGGCACATCCTTTGCCTGGGGGCCGTGGTAGGCGATCTGCATGTTGAAAGCCGCCGCGCGCGCGGCGATCGCCTGGCCGATCCTTCCCATGCCGACGATGCCGAGCCGCTTTCGGTGCATCCGCACGTTCAGGTGCATCGTGCTGCGCAGCCACGCACCTGAACGCACGTAGCGGTCCGCTTCGACAATGCGGCGCGCCGTGGCGAGCATCAGCCCGAGCGCGAGATCCGCGACTTCGTCGGTCAGCACATCTGGAGTGTTGGTGACGCGGATGCCGCGCTGCCTGGCATAGTCGAGATCGATCGCGTCGACGCCGACGCCGAAGCAGGCAATGATTTCGAGTTGCGGCACCTTGGCCATCAGGTCACGACTGGCACCAACCCCGCCGCTCGTGACCGCCGCGGTAATGCGTGGCAGGCCGGCGAGCATCGCATCGCGATCGGCGGCGCGCCACAGGTGATGCAGCGTGTAATGCCCGTCGAGCGTTTTGAACGTCGGCTCGTAGACGTTCGAGATCATCAGCACGTCGTGTTTCATGCGGCGCCCGGCAAGGGATTGCGGACCCGTGTTGCGATCAGCGTGCGCTGTACGCGGTGACCTGCTGCTGCTGTTTGCCGAGGCCGGCGATGCCGAGCGTGACGACGTCGCCTGCTTTCAGGAACTGCGGCGGCCTCATTCCCATGCCCACGCCCGGCGGCGTGCCGGTCGTGATGATGTCGCCCGGCAGCAGCGTCATGAACTGGCTGATGTAGCTCACCAGATGTGCGACGCCGAAGACCATCGTGCGCGTGTTGCCGCGCTGGCGCTTCTCGCCGTTGATATCGAGCCACATGTCGAGCGTCTGCGGATCCGTGATCTCGTCGGTCGTCACCAGGTACGGGCCGATCGGGCCAAACGTGTCGCACCCTTTGCCCTTGTCCCACTGGCTGCCTCGCTCGAGCTGGAAGTTGCGTTCGCTGATGTCGTTGACGATGCAATAGCCGGCGACGTGCTTCAGAGCGTCGTTCTGCGCAACGTACTGCGCCCTGGCGCCGATCACGACGCCGAGCTCGACTTCCCAGTCGGTCTTGGTTGAATTCTTTGGAATCACGATTCCGTCGTTGGGTCCGGTGATGCACGTCGTGGCCTTGGTGAAAACGATCGGTTCCGCCGGCACGGGCATGTTCGACTCCGCGGCGTGGTCGGAGAAATTCAGGCCGATCGCCAGGAACTTGCCGATTCCAATGTAGGGCACACCAAGCCGCGGGTTCCCGCGCACGCGGGGCAGGGTAGCTGGGTCGATCTTGCGCAACTTCGCCAGTTCGCGTGGTGCGAGCAGTTGACTGTCGATCTGCGACACGACGCTCGACAGATCGCGCATGTTGCCGTCCCCGTCTAGCAAGCCCGGTTTCTCACGCCCCGCAGGGCCATAACGCAGTAGTTTCATGGTCCTCCTTGACAGGTTTCAAAGACTCATGCCGCCATCGACGAAGATGGCCTGGCCGGTCATGAACGATGCTTCATCCGAAACTAGGTAAACGAACGTCTCGGCGATTTCTTCCGCGGTCGCCAGCCGACCCATCGGCTGGCGCGCAACGAAATCCTTCCGCGCCTGCACCGGGTCCGCAAACGCAGCGATGCGTTCTCCCAGCGACGGTGTGTCGACCGTGCCCGGGCAGATGCAGTTGACGCGGATTCCCTGCTTGACGTGATCAACTGCGAGTGCGCGTGTGAAGCCCGCGACCGCGGCCTTGCTCGCGGCATACGCCAGCCGATTCGGCGCGGCCTTGTGTGCACCAAGCACCGACGCCATGTTGAGGATCACGCCGCCGCCGGCAGCGATCATCTTTGGCAGCACCGCCTTGGTCAGCACAAACATGCTGCGCACGTTGAGGTCAAAACTGAAGTCCCAGTCTTCCAGAGAGCAGTCGAGGATCGTCCCCTGGTGCACGTAGCCTGCGCAGTTGAACAGGATGTCGACCGCACCGATCTCATCGACGAGCGCGCGTACCGCATCGTGATCGCGCACATTGAGCGCCCGCGTGGTGATGCCCGCTGCCTCAAGTGTTCGCAGCGAGTCAGGTTTCAGATCCGTGGCCAGCACGCGCGCGCCTTCGCGCGCGAAGGCAAGTGCGCCGGCCCGGCCCATGCCCTGACCGGCTGCGGTCACCAGTGCCGATTTGCCCTGTAGACGCCCCGCCATTGGTCCCCCGTGTTGTGCTGCGCCCCGGTGTCCGTTCGTTGACACTGCCAGTCGCCTATGCGAAGCTGGCCCGCAATTGGCCTGACCACTTTACCAGCGCGGGCAGTCTACGAGTTGGTCCCGAGCTTGTCCATCGCAGGTCGCATTCAGCACGAGCATCTCATTGCCATGCCATTGAAAGCGGTTGAAGCGCGGCGACTGTACCGGCAGATTGCCGATCAACTTGTCACGCTGATCCGGCGTGGCGAGTTCCAGCCCGGCGCGCGCTTGCCGGCCGAGCGGGATCTGGCACGCCAGCTCCGAGTCAGTCGGCCATCGGTGCGCGAGGCGCTGATCGCGCTCGAGGTCGAAGGATATGTGGAGGTGCGCGTCGGCGCCGGCGTCTTCGTGAAGAACCGCGACCGAGTGGCTGCAGGTCGGGTTGCATTGCCGCCCGACTCCGGACCGTTCGAACTGATCCAGGCACGGCGTGTGATTGAATCCGAGTGCGCGGCATTGGCCGCACGCAATGCAACGCCGACACAGATCAGGCAGCTGAAGTCCGCTTTGACGTCGATGAGCCGCGACCATCGGCGCAACGTCGTTCCGCTTGCCGGTGACCGACTGTTTCACGAACGCATCGGCGCAGCCAGCGCAAACAGCGCCCTGGCAATGCTCGTCAATACCCTGTGGGTGCAGCGAACCGGACCGCTCTTCCTGCGCCTCGAACATCACTTCGACACACCGGCACTGTGGACCGCGGCGATCAGCGAGCACGAGGCGGTGCTGGCTGCGATCGAGCGACATGATGCGAGCGGCGCGCGCGCGGCGATGAAGCGGCATCTGAATCGCGCCGCAATGCGCTTCAAACGCAGCTTCGGAAAGTAGTCATCGATGAACCCGGAACGAACCGTCAGCGACGACGATGCGCCGGTGATGACGGCGGACGGGCATTTCGATGTGCACGATGCGCCGGTCGACCTGTCCGTGTATCACGTCGAGGAGTGGATTGCGCTGGTGTTCTTCTGGGTTCTGGCAACGGTGATCTTCTACCAGTTCTTCACTCGCTATGCGCTGAATGACTCAGCCGCCTGGACGGAGGAGATCGCGCGCTACCTGCTGATCTGCACCGTCTTCATCGGCGCGGCGATCGGCGTGCGCAAGAACAATCACATTCAGGTTGATTTCTTCTATCGCATTCTGCCGCGACCGATCATGCGCGTCCTTTCGACCCTGGTGGATCTGGCGCGGATCGCGTTCCTTGCCTACGCGGTGTACCTGACCTACGCGCTGATGACGCGCATCGGTGGTCAGCCGATGTCGGTGATCAACTGGCCGATCGGCATCATGTACGCGGTTGTGCTGGTGGGCTTTGCGCTGATGACGTGGCGCGCGGTGCAGGTCGGAATTGTCAACCTGCGACGAGGTGAGTCAGTGCTTGAGAACCCCGAACTTGCTGAGCATCACTGAACATCACCGAGTGACGCCATGGGCCCGACCGGATTCAAGCTGACGTTCCTCGCGCTGATGGGCGCCGGCGTGCCCGTTGCGATTGCGATGGCAGGCGCGTCGCTGCTGTACGTGATGATCAGCGGCGATGTGCCGGATTTCGTGGTGATCCATCGGATGGTGAATGGCATCGATTCGTTCCCGCTGCTCGCCGTGCCGTTCTTCATCCTGGCTGGCAATCTGATGAACTCGGCCGGGATCACCAACCGCATCTACAACTTCGCGCTGTCGCTGGTGGGCTGGCTCAAGGGTGGGCTCGGCCACGTGAACATCATCGGCTCGGTGATATTCGCCGGCATGTCGGGCACCGCGATCGCCGACGCTGCCGGCCTGGGGACAATCGAAATCAAGGCGATGCGCGACCATGGCTACAGCGCGGAATTTTCGGTTGGAGTGACGGCCGCGTCTGCGACGCTCGGGCCGATCATTCCGCCTTCGCTGCCGTTCGTGATCTACGGCATGTTCGCCAACGTATCGGTCGGTGCGCTGTTTCTCGCGGGTTTGCTGCCCGGTGTCGTGATGGCGGCGCTGATGATGGCGACCGTCGCGTTCTATGCGCACAAGAACGGCTGGGGCGGAGACATCAAGTTTGAATGGGGTCGGCTCGGCAAGGCGCTGCTCGAACTCGCTGTGGTGGCGGCGTTTCCAATGATCATCATCGCGGTGCAGAGCGCGGGTGCCCCTCCCGTGCCGACAGTGGTCGCTGCGCTCGTTGTGCTGCTCGCCGCGGACTGGCGTTTTCGCTTCGACGCAGTGCTGCCGATCCTGACCCCGGTGTTGCTGATCGGCGGCATGACCGCAGGTGTCTTCACCGCTACCGAGGGCGCAATCGCCGCCTGCGTGTGGTCGCTCTTCCTTGGCCTGATCTGGTACCGGACGATCCGGTGGCGGATGCTGATCAAGGTATCGATGGATACGATCGAAACCACCGCGACCGTGCTGCTGATCGTCGCGGCGGCCTCGATCTTCGGCTGGATGCTGACGGTGACGCGGACGACCGAAATGATCGCCGCGTGGGTGCTGGGTGTCACCAGCGAACCGTGGACATTTCTGCTGCTCGCGAACGGATTGATGCTGTTCGTCGGCTGCTTTCTCGAGCCGACCGCGGCAATCACGATCCTGGTGCCGGTGCTGCTGCCGATCGTCAAGCAACTCGGAATCGATCCGGTGCATTTCGGCCTGATCATGGTGCTGAACCTGATGATCGGCTTGCTGCATCCGCCGATGGGTCTGGTGCTGTTCGTGCTGGCGCGCGTGTCGAAGCTGTCCTTTGAGCGCACGACGATGGCGATCCTGCCTTGGCTGGTGCCGCTGCTGGTGAGCCTCGGTCTGGTGACCTACATCCCGGCAATCAGCCTTTGGTTGCCGAAGATTCTGATGTGAGGAAGAAAGATGTCCGCAGTCAGTGAAAGCATTGCTCCGGTGCTGCGCCTGCATCCGGCGGACGATGTCGTGATCGCGCGCCGGCAGCTCGTGTCCGGCACGATGGTCGAAGGTATACCCATCAGTGGGCTGGTGCCGCCGGGGCACAAGGTCGCGGTGCGTGCGATCACGAAGGGCGCGCCGGTGCGGCGCTACAACCAGATCATCGGTTTTGCGAAGCGTGACATCCGCGCCGGCGAACACGTGCACCTGCATAACCTGGAAATCGGGCCGGAGCACGGTGCCAATCTGGGAAATGCGGCGCGCGATTACGCGTTCTGCGCGGACGTGAAGCCGACCCGGTATGTGGAGAGACCGGCGACCTTCCACGGCATCGTCCGCGCCGACGGTCGCGTCGCGACGCGCAACTACATCGGCATCCTGTCGAGCGTGAACTGCTCCGCGACCGTAGTGCGCTCGATCGCGGATCAGTTCCGGCGCGATGTCTTTCCGCAGGCGCTCGGAGACTTTCCGAATGTCGATGGCGTGGTCGCTCTGACGCACGGCACCGGCTGCGGCATGGACATGGGCGAAGCGTTGCATGTGCTCCGTCGCACGCTGGGCGGCTACGCACGCCATGCGAACTTCGCCGCGGTGCTGGTCGTCGGCTTGGGTTGCGAGACCAATCAGATCAGTTCGTGGCTTGGCGCGGAGCAACTGAAGGAAAGCGACGCACTCCAGGTGTTCAGCATCCAGGACAGCGGCGGCACGACGAAGGCAATCGGAAGTGGAGTCGCGCGCGTGCGCGAACTGCTGCCGCAGGCGAATCGCGTTCAGCGCGAGGAGGTGCCTGCAAGCCATCTGCTGCTCGGCCTGCAGTGCGGCGGCTCCGACGGCTACTCGGGGATCACCGCCAATCCTGCGCTGGGCAACGCGGTCGACCGGCTGGTTGCGCACGGCGGCACCGCGATCCTGTCGGAGACGCCGGAGATCTACGGTGCCGAGCATCTGCTGACCCGGCGCGCGGTTTCGCGCGAGGTAGGGGAGAAACTGATCGCGCGCATCAATTGGTGGGAGGACTACACGGCGCGCAATCACGGCGAGATGAACAACAACCCCTCGCCCGGCAACAAGGCGGGCGGGCTGACCACGATTCTGGAGAAATCGCTCGGCGCCGTGGCCAAGGGCGGCACCACGAATCTGGTGGACGTCTACGAGTACGCGCAATCGGTCGACAAGCGGGGCTTCGTCTACATGGACACGCCGGGCTATGACCCGGTATCGGCCACCGGGCAGGTTGCGGGCGGCGCGAATATGATCGTGTTCACGACCGGCCGCGGCTCGGCGTACGGTTGCGCGCCGTCGCCGTCGCTGAAACTGTCGACCAACACTGAACTATGGCGGCGCCAGGAAGACGATATCGACCTGAATTGCGGCGGGATCGCTGATGGTGATGATTCGGTGGAGGATATCGGCGCGCGTATCTTCAGCCTGATTCTGGACGCAGCGTCAGGCAGGAAATCCAAGAGTGAGTTGCACGGCTATGGGCAACAGGAATTCGTGCCCTGGCAACTTGGCGCAACGATGTAACTGAGCTATCACGACACGTTCAACGGCAGCAAACGCTTCGACATGGAGCGCACAACAGGAGGAGACATGAAACGAGGCATTCAACTGCTGGCGCTGATCGCCGGGCTCTGGGCGGCAATCGGCGTCAGTGCGCAAACCAAGCTTAAGTTCGCCCATGTGTACGAGACGTCGGAGCCGTATCACACCGCGGCATTGTGGGCGGCCAGCGAAATCGCCAAGCGCACCAGCAACCGGTATCAGATCGAGGTATTTCCCGCTTCCACGCTGGGCAAGGAGACCGACATCAACCAGGGTCTGACGCTGGGCACGGTCGACATCATCTATACGGGACAACTGTTTGCCGGCCGCACCTATGGCCCGCTGGCGATTGGCGGCGCGCCCTACATGTTCCGCGACTTCAATCACTGGAAGGCGTATTCGACCAGTTCGTTTCTTGGGGAACTCTCGGAAGGCTACCGCCAGAAGAGCGGAGGCAACAAGGTGGTCGCGATCACCTACTACGGTGAACGCCATGTGACGTCGAACAAACCCATCAACGCGCCGGCCGACATGAAGGGCCTCAAGATCAGGGTGCCCGACGCGCCGCTGTACACGATGTTCCCGCGCGCAGTCTCTGCGAATCCGACGCCGATTGCGTTTGCCGAGGTCTACCTGGCACTGCAGAACGGCACGGTCGATGCGCAGGAAAACCCGCTGCCGACGATTGATGCAAAGAAGTTCTACGAGGTGCAGAAATTCATCGTGCTGACCGGGCACATCACTGACGCACTGCTGACGATCGTCGGCGGGCCGACCTGGAACAAGCTGTCTGACGCTGACAAGAAGATCTTCGAGGACGTGCTGCGCGAAGGCGCGGCGCGCGCAACGGCAGAGATCATCGAAATCGAGAAGAAGCTGGGCGCGGAATTCGAGAAGCGCGGCAAGACCGTCGTGCGTGTTGACCGCACGCCGTTCCGCGAAGCCGTCATGAAGTTGCACAACGGGCCCGATGCAACCTGGGACAAGGCGACGTACGATAAGCTGCAGGCGCTGAAATAGCCTCAGCGAACGAAACAGGAGGGATCATGCTGAACCGACCGATCGCGGATGTGCTGGCAGGCAAGGAAATTCGCGAGGTTCTGGGGACGCCATCGGCGACGACGGTGGCGAACGCGGCCGCGCTGATGAGCAGCAAGGGTGTGGGTGCCATTGTTGTTCGTTCCGGCGCCGGACCGATCGAAGGAATCTTCACCGAGCGCGACCTTTTGCGGCGCGTTGCCGCCGCCAACCTTGACCCCCGCACGACGACCGTTGCGCAGGTGATGACGGCGGATGTGCGCACGGTTTCGGCTCAGGCGACGGTGGAGGATGCACTGCGCCTGATGGTTGTACATCGATATCGTCACCTGCTGGTGCAGGACGGTGCCAGCCCGGTCGGCTTGATCTCGATCCGGGATCTGATGACCTGGCTGGTGCAGCCGGACAGCCCGATCGCGCACGAAGGTCGTGTGGGCGTGGTGCGCGCACGGATGCGCGAAGCGGTGGAATCGGTGAGCGGCGTAAAGTCGTAGAAAGGCAAGCGACCGCCGGACGGGCGTTCGCGCACTTTGGGGGCGGCGGGGCTGTGTCAACCGTACCTGCCGGGCCTAGAATTCAGGCTCGCATATCCCACAAGTGAAGATGGCTTCGAACGACTTCACCCCGAACCGCCGCCGGCTTGTGCTGGCCTGCGGTTGCTGCGCGCTCGCATCGCTGGCCACGGAAGCCGTCGCGCAGAGAAACCCTCCGTCCGAGGATTGGCGCGCCACGTTGCTGCAGGACAAGCGCGAGCTTTGGCTGGTGCGGGATGAAGACGAATTGCGCGCGACCTACTGGACCGCGACAACCGGATTCAATCGCGACGAGTATCAGAACATCTGCTGGCTGCTGCGCGACAAGCGCGCCGGGAGGATCTTTCCGATCGATCGCCATCTTCTCGACGTGCTGTGCGGTGTGCAGACCTGGCTCGGGCGCAACGGACATCAATCACCGATCCAGATCAACTCCGGCTATCGGACGATGGCGACCAATCGCAAGATCGAGGGTGCTGCACGCAATTCGCAGCACATCCTCGGCAAGGCGGCAGACATCGTGGTGCCGGGCGTGTCGCCCGTGAAACTGGCCGGAATGGCGAGCCTGTTCGGTCGCGGCGGTACGGGTTTCTACGTCGGCAAGGATTTCGTCCACGTCGACAGCGGCGACGACCGGATCTGGATCGATCAGCGGCGCCGTACCGGCTGAGTCAAAGATACCCGAGCAGCGCCGCTACCGGCAGCGCGGAGCGCGGCAGGAACGGCAACGTCCACAGGCCGCTGTGCAGCGCGCCTTCCATGAAGAATTGCAGCGGATGTGCGAGCGTCGCGTCGGGCGCTGCAGCGCCGCCGGTCGTGCGCAGGTCGTGCACCAGCAGCGCCGCCATCAACACGTTGGCCGTTTCTGGCTCGAATACCTCGACGTCGAACAGGCGCGCGCCGTTATAAGCAGCTTTCAGCGCGCGATTTTGGACCACCGACTGCGTGCGCGCGGCCGGTGCGACGTTGGCGGAGACACGCAGGCCGTCGGCGTGCGCAACCAGCGCGCGCCACTGCTGCAGACGCTTTGCCAGCGCGTAATTCGGTCCCTGCTCGACAACCAGCCCGTCGACAATGCCGGCGCGAAATCCCTCGGGTCCGTCGAGAATGCGCAATACGTTCGGAGTGAACAGGCGATCGCGACTGAGCCAGCGCAGCGGCTCCTGCCACAAGCGATTCGCACCGCGCGTGTACCAGCGAGTGATGGACTGTTCAGCCGTGCGTAACGGGACCGCGTAGCAGTCGGTGGGCGTCAGCAGATATGCCGGTACAACATTGCGCCGGAGGGCGATCAGGTCGGCGACGATGGCATCCATCGCCACCGACAGGCGGACATGCGCTTCACCATCGAGGTACGCAAAGCAGCCGATTGCCATCGGCTCCGGCATCGATACGAGCCAGTGCCGAATCTGCGGTGTGGCGGTGAGCAGGCTAGCGCCGGCGAGATCGGGCAGGCGAGGATCGTCGGCTGACGAGCCCTCGCGGACGGGGATGCGCACGCGGCCGTTGCCGCGCCGCGCGATATCGATCAGTCGGCGCCACAAACCAGGGTCCGGCACGTCGACCGCGATCAGCGTCGCGCGCCACGAGGCCAGAGTCGCAAACGGGCTGTACTCCGCACCGGCGCCGAGCGCGACGATGTTCCAGTCGGACAGGTCAAGCCAATCCGGATTCGCGATCACCGCCTCGATTGCGGATGCGAATGATGGCTCGGCTATCCCACGCTCGACCCAGTGATCCAGTTGCGCGACCAGAGTCGACCCGGCGAGCCTCTCACCGCGGTAGGGAACCTCCAGGCGCGGCGCCTCGTTTCCCTGTCCGGCAACGGTGACGGTGTTCAGGCGGTCTTCGCACGGCGCACGCAGCGCGAGGTCGAGCGGCATCGATTCGCCATCGCGGCAGAACTCGAAGCTGCGATATACGGTATCCAGACCGCGACGCGCGATGGAAACGGCGGTCGCCGGCTGGTTGATCATCAGTTCGATCTGGGCGCGCAAGTGCGCCGGATAGCGATGCCGCCAATCGGGTTCGTCGATGATGGCGTCGGCCAATTGCGGCGCGGCCACCTGAACTGCTTCGGCGAACAGGCGCTTGCCGGTCACAATGCTGCTTCGCCCACCGCTGCCGACAATCGGAAAGGCCACGCCCTCGGCGCCGTTCGCTTTGGCGCGCGCGGTGACGGGTGGCCGCTGGATCAGCGTGTCGTCAAGCGAGGTGCTGCGTGGCGTGGGCGGTGTGCTCATGAGCGAGGTGCGAAGCGCCGGCCAGTCTACCGTCTCGTCAGATCGCACCCACCTAAGCTGGCAACGGCGGCAGCAGGCTTACCGGCCCGCCGCGAGGCGGGCGTACGGCTTCGTAGTAGCGCGCGCGCAGAACCAGGCGGCGATGCGAGGAGGAATCGGTGAATGCCGACCGGTCGTGCAGCACGTTGTTGCAGACGATGCCCATGTCGGGCTCGAGCCGCGCACGCAGGATGTGCGGGTCGGTGTCGAGGATGCGCAGCAGTGCCTGCGTGGCGGCGTGAACCGCAGGTTCGTCCTTCCACGCGATACTGCGCGTGCGCGCCGTGTAGCGCATGTGCAGTCGGCCGTCCTCGGTCACCGAGAACACCGGGCCGGTCTGGTCGCCGCGCGCGATTTCGCCTTCTTCCGACCGCGCCGGAATCGTCATCACGTCGGGCTGCATCAATGCCGCGATGTGCCGCGGGTCGGAATCGCGCAGCGCGATGTAGGCGAGCTCGTGGTCGAGCAGGCGGTTTTCTCCGCCTTCTTCGGCGCGCTGTACGCAGTGCAGGATCATCGCGCGGATGCGGCGTTCCGGCGGGTTGTAGTAGCCGTCGGTGTGCCAGCGGAGCGCGCGGTTCGTGTAGGGGATATAGCCGCTGCGCGTGCCGCTGTCGGTCGCGGCCAGTGGCGTGATGCCGTCGTCGTCGGCCAGGTAGTTGACGTCGAGCGTGCGCAGGCCAAGCTGCTCCCCAACGTGGCGTGGAATGTCTGCGTCGCTCGCTGCCCTGCAACCACTTGCGTAGATCGCCATGTTGGCGCGTTTGCAACGCGCGATCAGCGCCTCGCGTTCGGTGACTGTGAGGTGCAGCGGATCGGCGACTTCGACGATCAGTTCGTCGATGCTCCGCGGATACGCGGTGAGCCTGCGATCACGCCAGGCCTGATAAGCGGCACGATCGGTGAGGTCGAAGTGAGGCGCGGCGATCGACGCCACGGTCATTCCGGTGGAATCGGATCGTCGACCGGTGCGTCGACGCCGGGCATTTCCGGCAACGGTCCGGGCTCGGCCTGCGCTTCTTCAGCCGATATTTCTCCGGCCGGGGCAATGATCGATCCTGCGGTCTTCACGACGTTGTCCATCAGTTTGCGCAACGTATCGACCGCCTCGGGAGCCTCGATCGACATCACCTGGTCGGTGATCCAGGCGCGGTCCTGCGGCGCGACCACGGCGAGCAGCGCATGGCTGCAGGAGCGCATGAAGGCGAAGTCCGGCCCGCTGTTGTCGTCGAAGCCGCATTCGGCATATTCGTCGGCGCGCGTGTTGAACAGGTCGATGAAACTGCGCCGGACGTCATCGTGCGCGTCGCCAAGCAGCCGGGACTGATTCTCGGCCTGTTGTTCGGCGAGCCGATTGACCATCGACACCGTGAACACCCGCCGCTCGGGCAGTGTCAGGCGCGAGAACGCGAAGCGATCGGCGACCTGGATCAGGAAGATCAGGTACTCGCGCAGAAAAGCGAAATACTGCGGGCTCGCTTCGATCTCGAACTGCGCGCTGCGCATGCGCTTGATGGTGTTGAGGCCGAGCCGCCAGGTTGTGAATGCGGCCACGCTGGCGAGCGTTGCCGGATCGCGTGCCTTGCCCTTGGCGAAGAAGCGGCTCTTGGTCCGCCGCAGCACGGTGATCCCGCTCACAAAGTCCTTCCGTTCGCCCTGAGGTATCGGAGGGTCAGTAGCCGCCCTTGCCGAACGGTTTCGGCAGCCCCGCGACGCGGACTCCCTGCTTGGCCGGACCGCCCGGGAACAGGTCATACAGCATTTTGCTGTCGTGCTGCGGCATCAGTTCGGTCAGATCCTTCAGCATGTTGCGGAAGTTCGGCGTGTGACCGTGCTCGCGGTACTGATCGCGCAGATAGCGGATCACGTTCCAGTGCTCGTCGGTCAAGGTGATGCCTTCAGTTTGCGCGATCGCCGTGCAGACTTCGTCTTCGAAGCACGGCTCCAGCAGGTACCCTTCTTCGTCGGTTTCCAGGGTCTGGCCATTGACCTCGTATGCCATTGTGGGAGCTTCTCCGTGTGTAATTCGTGCGTGCGACGGGCCTATGTGGCTTGCAGTGCTAGGCGCGAGGAGCGCGGTTTGGTTGATCCAAATGAGCGACGAGCAACAACGCAATGCGAGCCACATAGGCCCGTCCCGAAGGGTTGCCGCCAGCAAGCCCGGCTGCGGCGTTGCACAGCTTGGCCGTAGGCCGAGCTACTGTCCTGCGCTGCGCGCCTTGCATCCGGGCTTTCTGGCGACAGCGCATCGTACGAATTACACACGGAGAAGCTCCTACTCCTTGCGCAAGTAGAACTCGAACTCGCCCGGCGCCGACTGGTACCGGTCGATCAGCCGCACGTTGCCGCTGCTGGTCCACGCGGCGATATCGTCGGGCGTGCCGGGACAGTTGGAAATCAGCACCAGTACTTCGCCTGTCTGCATCCCCTTGAGCAGTCGATGGGCTTCGATGATCGGTCCCGGACAGGCAACACCGCGCAGGTCGAGCACGACATTGCCGGTCGTTCGTGCCGCCGCGCGGCCGCGTCGGATGGTGTAGGCGACCCGCTTGCCATCAAGGTGCTCGATATTGAGTAACTGATGGCCGGTCTGATCCGCCCATACGCGCAGATCGTCGCCGGTGCCGGGGCAATCCGAGATCAGCACCATCTGCTGACCGTCGGGCAGATCGTCCAGGATCTTTTTCGCGCCGAGCAACGGAAGTGGGCACGACTGGCCTGTCATGTCGAGCCGGACGATCGAAGCTTCATTCACGATTCACCTCGTTGCGTCAAAAAACACTCAACTGCCTACTGCCGCGATCGACTTGTGTGGCACAAACACGCCACAGCCGAGCAAGCGATGCAGCCCAAGCCCGTGCTGCTGCGCGCGCAGCGAATCATCGGGCGACAGGCCGTGCAGCATCAGGCTGAAGCCTGTGCATTGCTCCGCTCCAACACGGATTTCTCCGCGCCGACCGACGATCAACTCGCCTTTGATCTGCATCTGCACGGTGGCACGCTCAATGTCTTCGACAAAGCGAGCCTCGTCCTCGGCGCCGGTGACTACAAGGCGAGAATGCAGTACCGGGTACGGCAGCAGTTCGCGGCGCGTACAGCGGCCAATGTGCAACGGTGCGGGCAGCTCGAGCCGCTTGCCCTGGAGGCCGGCGCATGCGTCGGTGCGCGCGGCGGGCAGCCGCAGCACCAGACGTGTGCGTCCGCCAACAAGGAGGCGGCCGTCTGATGCCGTCAGCCCGCGAATCGGGTGCACAGCGGCCAGCGGTTCATCGGCCAGCCATGGCAGTGCGGTGGCGAGTGCGCGGGACAACGCGTACGCATAGTCCCGATCGATCATGTCGCCCGCGACCGCGAACGCGAAGTCGAGCGATCCGGTCACGATGAGGCATCCGCCTGCGGGCTCTGCGCGCGGCTCCAGCTCAGCATCGCGTCCGCCCACTGACCGGCCGTGGCGCTGTCGATGTCGAATACCGTGAAGCGGCGTCCTTCGCGAATGCGGATTCGCAGCAGGCTGATGCCGCCGACCAGGTAGTCGATCTGCTGCAGTTCGATCTCCTGCCCTCCCAGCGGCGCCCGCAGCTTTGTGAGCTCGGTCACACGCAGCTTCTCTTCCATACTGTTTCGCTCCTATGTCGCGCATGCCGACGGACTAGCCTCCTGGAGGTGCGCTCGACTCAATGCTTTCATATTCTGCTGCTGTTCACGACGCCATTACCCCGGTTGGCGGCGCACCCCTCCCATTCGGGTTATTTGCGTAATCATCGAGGGTGATGGTTCAGCCACTGCCCGAACCGTAGGATTCCCTCGGCAAGCGATGCCCCGTTCGTGGCGGCGTGGCGGCGCGCGAACCCATGCGGCGCGCGTCGATGGTGCGACCGCGGACATCTTCTCCAGGAGGAAACATGGCCAAGCCAATGCACGAAACACCGATGCTGGACGAGCTTGAGAGCGGTCCGTGGCCCAGTTTCGTGACCGGCTTGAAGCGCCTCGCCAAGGACAAGGACTACATGGTCGACCTGCTCGGCCAGCTCGAGACCTCGTATGAGACGCGCAAGGGCTACTGGAAGGGCGGCACCGTCAGCGTGTTCGGTTATGGCGGCGGGGTGATCCCACGCTTCACCGAGTTGAAGGACGAAAACGGCAAGCCGAAGTTTCCCGACGCGGCCGAGTTCCACACGCTGCGCGTGATGCCGCCGCCCGGCATGCACTACTCGACCGCGATCCTGCGCAAGCTGTGCGACATCTGGGAGGAACACGGCTCCGGACTGATCGCCTTCCATGGGCAAAGCGGCGACATCATGTTCCAGGGGGTGAAGTCGGACAAAGTGCAGGACGCCTTCGACGCCATCAACGAAGCCGGTTTCGACCTCGGCGGCGCCGGCCCCGCCGTGCGCACATCGATGTCGTGCATCGGCGCAGCGCGCTGCGAGCAGTCTTGTTTTGATGAGGCGAAAGCGCATCGCACCGTGCTGAACAGCTTCCTTGACGACATCCACCGCCCCGCGCTTCCATACAAATTCAAGTTCAAGTTCTCCGGTTGCCCGAATGACTGCATGAATTCGGTGCAGCGGGCGGACCTTGCCGTGATTGGAACCTGGCGCGACAACATCCGCACCGACGAGGCGCTGGCGAAAACGTGGTTCGCCAAGCATGGCATGAACGAGCTGGTCAACGACGTCGTCGCGCGCTGCCCGACCAAGGCGATTCAGATCAAGGAGATCAAGGACGTGCGGCGCGACGCAAAGATCTCCAGCGTCGCCGTCAACGACACGCAGGCGCTGGAAATCGACAACCAGGACTGCGTGCGCTGCATGCATTGCATCAACGTGATGACCGGCGCGCTCGCCCATGGCGAAGACACCGGTGCCACGATCCTGTGCGGCGGCAAGCGAACGCTGAAGATCGGCGACCTGATGGGTACCGTGATCGTGCCGTTCATGAAGCTCAAAACCGACGAGGATCGCGAGGCGCTGGTCGATCTGGGCAAGCGAATCGTCGACTTCTTCGCTGAAAACGCGCTTGAACACGAGCGCATCGGCGAAACCATCGAGCGCATCGGGCTGGTGAGCTTCCTTGAGGGCATCGGGCTCGAGATCGATTCCAACATGGTGGCCGCACCACGCACCAATCCCTACGTGCGCACGGACGGCTGGGACGACGAAGTCGCCAAGATGCAGGCGCGCAAAAAAGTAGCTTGAGAAGGACGGACCATGGCGCAAGTCGAAGCTCCTGTCACGCCGGCAAAACCGGCTCCACCGAAGACGCCCCGGCGCGCGAATGAAACCGGCGTGCCGGACAACACGCCGTTCCTGCATCCGCTGATGAAGAAGAACTACGGCCAGTGGAAGTACCACGACCGGCCGCGTCCCGGCGTGCTGCACCATGTGGCCAAGTCCGGAGACGAGTTATGGACGGTCAAGGCCGGCACGCAGCGGCAGATGGACGTCTGGACCATCCGCACGCTGTGCGACATCATCGACAAGTTCGGCGAGGGCCAGGTCCGCTTCACGATCCGCAGCAATGTCGAAATCGGCGTTTCGAAGTGGGAGAAGGTCGGGCCGCTGATCAACGCGCTCGAATCCGCGGGGTTCCCGGTGGGCGGCACCGGCAACTCGATTTCGATGATCGCGCACACGCAGGGCTGGCTGCATTGCGACATCCCCGGTACCGACGCCTCCGGCGCGGTCAAGGCGCTGATGGACGACCTGATCGTCGAATTCAAGCGCGAGGAGATGCCGAACCGCGTGCATCTGTCGACCTCGTGCTGCGAGATCAACTGCGGCGGGCAGGCCGACATCGCGATCATCGTGCAGCACACCAAGCCACCGAAGATCAACCACGACCTGGTGGCCAACGTGTGCGAGCGGCCGGCAGTGGTTGCGCGTTGCCCAGTGGCGGCGATCCGACCCGCGATGGTCAATGGCAAGCCGTCGCTCGAGATCGATGAGAAGAAGTGCATGTGCTGCGGCGCCTGTTACCCGCCGTGCCCGCCGATGCAGATCAACGACCCGGAACACACCAAGCTCGCGATCTGGGTCGGCGGAAAGAACTCCAACGCGCGCGGCAAGCCGACCTTCATGAAGATGGTCGCGTCCGGATTGCCCAACAACCCACCGCGCTGGCCGGAAGTGAGCGAGGTGGTCAAGCGCATCCTGCGCGTCTACAAGGAAGACGCGCGCTCATGGGAGCGCATGGCCGACTGGATCGAGCGCATCGGCTGGCCGCGCTTCTTCGAGAAAACGGGACTGACCTTCACCAAATACCTCATCGACGACTGGCGCGGCGCGCGCGCGAACCTGAACGCGTCGACGCACATCCGCTTCTGATCCGCGCGCGAGGCTGAATGTGAAGATCGCAGTTCTGGTCAACGAAGGGCCGTACCAGCATCAGGCGAGCGACTCGGCATACTTGTTCTGCATGGCGGTGCTCGCCCGGGGCCACGAGCTGCAGCGCGTGTTCTTTTATCACGATGGCGTGAACAACGCCTCGCGCTTCACCGAGCCTCCCCAGGATGACCGCCACATCGTTTCGCGCTGGACCAAGCTCGCCCAGGAGCACAAGGTCGATCTCGTCGTCTGCGTGGCTGCCGGCCTGCGCCGCGGACTGGTTGCCGAGACGCTCGCGCCCGGGTTTCGCATCTCCGGGCTTGGGCAACTGATCGACTCCGGCATCAAGGCGGACCGTGTGGTCGTCTTTGGAGACTGATCGATGACGGTCAAGAAGTTCATGCTCGTGAACCGCAAGGCGCCGCATGGCTCCATCTATGCACTGGAGAGCCTGGAGGTCGTGCTGATTGCGGCGGCGTTCGAGCAGGATGTCTCAGTGGTCTTCATCGACGACGGTGTCTACCAGCTGAAGAAGGGCATGCAGACGAAGGCGATCGCCACCAAGAACTTTTCGCCGACGTATCGCGCGCTGGAAGACTACGACATCGACAAACTGTACGTCGAGTCCGAGTCGCTCGCTGCGCGTGGTCTGGTGGCGGAGGACCTGATCACCGATGTGAAGGTCGTCGATTCGACAACGCTCGCGGACCTGATGGAACAGCAGGACGTGGTGCTGAGCTTCTGAGGGCGCAATCGATGCTGCACATCGTGAATAGTTCACCGTTGGAAAGGCCGACCCTGGACAGCGTTTTGCGGCTGGCCAAGTCAGGGGCGCTGCTGCTGATTGAAGACGCCGTTTACGCGGCGACCCGCGGCAACGGTGGGGAGGGTCGCGTTCGCGAGGCGATGGCGAAGCTGAAGGTGTATGCGCTGATGCCAGACCTGCAGGCGCGCGGTGTGGCGGATCGCCTGATCGAAGGCGTCAGCACAGTTGACTATGAGGGATTCGTGGATCTCGTGCTCGAGCACCACAACAATCAATCGTGGTTCTAGGAAGTCAGGCATTTCTTGAAACTGGAAGGAGACCGGCATGCCGACCATTGATGTCAACGGCAAGAGTTTCGAAACCGACGAGGAAGGTTATCTCGTTAACCTGGGCGACTGGAACGAAGACATCGCCAATGCAATCGCCAAGGGCGAGAACATTGACATGTCCGAGAACCACTGGGAGGTGGTCAATTTCCTGCGCAAGTATTACGAGGAATATCAGGTCGCGCCGGCCGTGCGCGTACTGACCAAGGCGATCGGCAAGACGCTCGGACCGGACAAGGGCAACAGCCAGTACCTGTACGAGCTGTTTCCTTATGGGCCGGCCAAACAGGCGTGCAAGATCGCCGGCCTGCCCAAGCCGACCGGCTGCGTTTGACGATTCGCAGAGTGGGGTCGACGCTGCGCGTCGCCCCGCAGCACGAGCGGGATTGATTGTGTTGGCGGCGACGACTCTCTTCGCGCTGCTTTTTTACGCCGCGGCCGTGGTGCTGTTTGGCGGCCTGATCGCGCGGGTCGTCGACTACGCGCGCACGCCGGCGCCGCTGAAAATCCCGACCACGCCGGCGCCGATTACCCGCGGCGGCGTGGTGCTGCGCATGGCGCGCGAGGTGGTGTTGTTCGAAAGCCTGTTCAAGGGCAGCCTGTGGACGTGGCTGTTTGGCTGGGTATTTCATGCTGGCCTGGCGCTCGTGCTGGTGCGCCATCTGCGCTATTTCACCGAGCCGGTATGGAGCTGGGTCGCCCTGTTGCAGCCGCTCGGCATCGCCGGCGGTCTCGGCATGCTGGCCGGTCTGGCCGGACTATTGGCGCGGCGCGTGTTGGTCGACCGCATCAGGTACATCTCGACCGCGTCGGACTTCCTGATGCTGGTGCTGCTGCTCGCGATCGCCGCCTCGGGTTTGGCGATGAAGTATTTGTTTCACACCGATGTGGTTGGCGTGAAGGCGTTCTTTCTCGGCCTGCTGGTGTTCGACTGGCAGCCGCTGCCGTCCGACGGTGTGCTGTACGTCCATCTGCTGCTGGTGCTAGCGCTGATGCTCGTGTTCCCGTTCTCCAAGCTGCTGCATGCGCCCGGCTTGTTTTTCTCGCCATCGCGCAACATGGTCGACGATCCGCGCGAGGCGCGCCATCTGGCGCCGTGGGCGGCCGATCTTGAGCGGAGCCGATGACGATGGCCGACGTTACTGCTCCCGCACTGCGCGAGTTCCCGACGCCGCCGGCGCTTCTGCCGGGGGCGATGGAGAAGTCGCGGCCCTATGTGGCCAATGACAAGATCCAGCAGGCGATCGGGTTTCCGGGTGAACTGACCGCTGGCTGGGAGCAGCGCGCAATCGCCCACATGGGCACGCTGCTCGGCAAGTACCGGTCGCTGAAGGTGTTCATGGATTCGTGCGTGCACTGCGGAGCGTGCGCGGACAAGTGCCATTACTTCATCGGCACACAGGATCCGAAGAACATGCCGGTCGCGCGCCAGGACCTGATGAGGAGCGTGTACCGGCGTTACTTCACGCTGCCGGGCAAGCTCGTTCCGAAGCTCGTCGGCGCGCGCGACCTGACCAAGGACGTGCTCGACGAGTGGTACACGTACTTCAACCAGTGCTCGGAATGCCGGCGCTGCTCGGTGTTCTGTCCGTACGGAATCGATACCGCCGAAGTGACGATGGCGGCGAAGGACATCCTCGACCACGTCGGCTACGGGCAGAAATACAGCAACGAGGTCATCGGCAAAGTCCACAAGATCGGCAACAACCTGGGCCTGCCGGGCCCGGCGCTCGCCAACACGCTGACCGGACTGGAAGAGGACACCAAGGAAGAAACCGGCGCCGACGTGCGCTTCCCGCTCGATGAGGCGGGCGCCGAGGTATTGCTGGTCACGCCGTCGGCGGATTTCTTCGCCGAGCCGCATGTGGACAGCCTGATCGGCTACGCGAAAGTGTTCCACGCCGCCGGCATCCGCTGGACGCTGTCGTCGAAGGCCTCCGAGGCCGGCAACTTCGGATTGTTCATCGGCAACTACGATCAGTTGCGCGCGATCGCGCTGCGCATCCGTGAAGCGGCGCTCGAGCTCGGCGTGAAGCGCATCGTCGTTGGTGAATGCGGCCACGCGTGGCGCGTCGCGTACAGTTTCTGGAACACGCTGGTCGGCATCGGCGCCGGTGGCAAGGACCCGTTCGCCATCCACTTGCAGAAGCAGCTCGACCTGCGTTACCGCCAGCCGATGCACATCTGCGAGTTCACCTGGGACCTGATCGAGCGTGGCGCGCTCAAGTTCGACCGCGAAGCCAACGACCATCGCGTCGTCACCTTCCACGACTCGTGCAATGTCGCGCGCGGCTCGCGCATGGGAGATCACGCCGGCGGGCAGTTCGAGATTCCGCGCGCAATCATCCGTGCCGTCGCCAACAAGTACGTGGAGATGACGCCGGACACCACGCACGAGAAGACCTTCTGCTGCGGCGGCGGCGGTGGATTGCTGACCGACGAGTTGCTCGACCTGCGCATAAAGGGCGCGCTGCCGCGCATGGAGGCGCTGCGCGCGGTGGCCGATCAGCAAGGTGTGAACTTCATGGCCACGATCTGCGCCATCTGCAAGGCACAGTTCAGCAAGGTGCTGCCGTACTACGGCTTCAAGATGAACATGGTCGGCGGCGTTCATCAGCTGGTCAGCACCGCGATCCGTTTGGACGCTGCATCGCATTGAGTTTCCGGAGAAGATCGATGTCGACAACCACCGAAAGCGAAACCCAGCCGCTGACCTTCCGCAAGTACAAGGATGGCGACTATCAGTGGAAAGATCTGCACCAGAAGATCTTTAGCGCCGATCACTCGCATAAGTGCCCGACGTACATCCAGTCGACGCCGCCATGCCAGGGCAGCTGCCCGTCCGGCGAGGACATCCGCGGGTATCTCAACATCGTGCGCGGCATGGAGAAGCCGCCGTCGGGGATGAGCTGGCAGGAGTACGCGTGGCGCCGGCTGACGGAGGCCAATCCGTTTCCTTCGATCATGGGTCGCGTGTGCCCGGCGCCGTGCGAGACCGGCTGCAACCGCAACGAGGTCGAGGACCATGTTGGCATCAACTCGGTCGAGCACTACCTCGGCGAGTGGGCGATCAAGAACAACCTGAAGTTCAACGCGCCGCAGAAACGGACAGACAGAAAAGTTGCGGTCATCGGCGGCGGCCCGGCAGGGCTTTCGTGTGCCTACCAGTTGGCGCTGAAGGGCCACGCCGTGACGATCTTCGACGAGCGCGAACACCTCGGCGGCATGATGCGCTATGGCATTCCGGGTTTCCGTACGCCGCGCGAGGTGCTCGACGCCGAGATCCAGCGCATCCTCGACCTCGGCGTCGAGGCGCGGCTGAAGTGCCGCATCGGCACGGACATCACGGTCGATGAATTGCGGCTTGAATTCGACGCGCTGTTCCTCGGCATGGGCGCGCAGGCCGGACGCGCGCTGCCAGTGGCTGATTGCGAGGCGCCGAACGTGGTGACCGCCACCGCATTCCTGCGCGCGTTCAACGACGGCCGGCTGCAGCATGTGGGCAAGCGCGTCGTCGTCGTCGGCGGCGGCGACACGTCGATCGACGTGGCTACGGTGGCGCGCCGTCTCGGCCATATCGAGCACGCGAAGCCAACCGATCTCGAAGGCGCCATCGCCGGGTATATGGCGCATGACGTCGCCGAGATCTCGGTCAAGCAGGGCGCGGAAGTCACGCTGACAACGGTGTTCCCGGTCGACAAGATGCTCGCGAACAAGCACGAAGTCGAGCAGGCACAGGCCGAGGGCATCGACATCCGCGGCGGCCTTGCCCCGATAGGCCTCGTGCGCGGACCCGACGGCCGCGCCATTGCGCTGCGCGTGGCCGAGTGCGAAGCGAAGATGATCGGCCCGCGCCTGGAGATCAAGGTCAAAGAGGGCACCGAGCAGGACATTGCATGCGATCTGATCGTGTCCGCGATCGGTCAGGCGGTCGACTTCACGGGGCTGGAGGAATTCAAGGACAGCAAGGGCGGGATCGGTGCGGATCGCAACTATCAGGTGAGCGGCAAGCCGGGGGTATTTGCCGGCGGCGATGTGCTGCGGCCGCATCTGCTGACAACGGCGATCGGGCATGGCGCCATCGCGGCGGAAGGCATCGATCGCTTTCTCGCGGGCGAGGAACAGGAGAAACGGCCAAAGATCGATGTGCATTCGTTCGATCTGATGCGCAAGTACGTCGAGAAAGGCGTGCAGCTGCCGCAGGTGAAGGAGCCTCTGCACGGCACCGACAAGAACCCCGGCGCGATCCACAATTTCGACGACCGCTCGGACCGCTACGTGATTCCGCACTCCCAGCTGTTCCTCGGCCACTTCGGGTTCACCGCGCGCAACCACCGCAGGTTCATCACGCTGACCCGCGAATCCGCACTTGGGAACTTCGAAGAGCGGTTGGACGCACTGAACGAACAGCAGGCGGTGGCCGAGGCCAAGCGCTGCATGAGCTGCGGGCAGTGCTTCGAGTGCGACAACTGCGTGGTGTACTGCCCGCAGATTGCCGTCAAGAAAGTTCCGAAGAAGGAGGCGACCACCGGTCGCTACGTCTACACCGACTACGACCGCTGCGTCGGCTGCCATATCTGCGCCGATGTGTGCCCGACCGGATACATCCAGATGGGGTTGGGCGAGTAGATCGCGGGAAATCATTGTGCGTTGGCTGCCCAATCCGATCCCGGCGCCGGCCTTTTCCTTGACCGGGGCGCAGGAGCATTCGTCCTTACGCCTGGACGGGACTCGGCTTGGGTTTGCGTTGCTCATCGCGCTGCTTGTGCCCGCGCTCGCTCTGACCGCCGAGCGTGTGCCGAAACCGGCCATCAACATCGAGAAGCCGGGCCGGTGCGTGGAAGACACTGCCACCATGCGGCGGGGACACCCGGACATGCTCAGGCACCAGCGCGATCTGACGGTGCGCGACGGTATCCGCACGCGCCAGCACAGCCTGCAAGGCTGCATCGAGTGCCACGCAAGCGCGCGGACCGGCAGCGTGCTCGGCGACAAAGGCTTCTGCCAGAGTTGCCACGATTACGCAGGCGTCAAGCTCGATTGCTTTGAGTGCCACACTTCCAGGCCAAAGCTGGCGACCGGGGCGAAGCCATGAGCACGAACGAAGGAAGCGGACTCAGCCGGCGCGGGTTTCTCGCCATCTCCTCAGCCACTCTGGGCGGAGTGATGCTCGCGCCAGGGGTCCGGCTGATCGAGGTCGCCAGTGCGCGTGCGCCTGAACAGGCCGCCTCGAAGCAGGTTCGTTGGGGTTTGTTGATCGAAACTGACAAATGCGCCACCGGCTGCGACGACTGTGTGAAAGCCTGCGCCACCGAGAACGGCATCAAGGACACTGGACGTCCACGCACTGACGCCCAGTGGATACGCAAAGTCGAGTTGAAGGACCGACGCAGCGGGCGCACGCATTCGGTGCCGGTGATGTGTCAGCATTGCGAGCATCCGCCCTGCGTTGATGTCTGTCCGACCGGCGCATCGTTCAAGCGCGCCGACGGCATCGTGCTGGTCGACCGGCACACCTGCATCGGCTGCCGCTATTGCATGATGGCCTGCCCCTACAAGGCGCGCTCGATCGTCTTTGACGACGTGACCGACCAGAACCCGGACGTGCCGCGCGGCAAGGGCTGCGCCGAGGGCTGCACGCTGTGCGTGCACCGCATCGATCGGGATCGACAGCCCGCATGCGTCGAGGCCTGTACCAAAGCCGGGCACAACGCGATGATCTTCGGCGACCTGAACAATCCGCAAAGCGAGATCGCGCAACGCGTCGCGAAATTCGGCACGTCAAAGATACGAGCCGACCTGAAACTCAATCCCGCCGTGCGCTATCAGGGACTGTGACATGGCGGCATCGATCGTCTACCGCGAGCTCAGTGGCACAGACCGGCGCTTCTGGGGACTGATGGCATGGCTTGCCGTCCCCCTTGCGCTGGGTGCCGCGGCGTTCTTCTACGTCGAGCATTACGGGCACATCGTGACCGGCATGGACAACCAGATCGTATGGGGTTTGCCGCATGTGTTTGCCGTTTTTCTCATCGTTGCCGCCATCGGCGCGCTCAACGTTGCGATGGCGGCGTCGGTATTCGGCAAGGCGGTCTACGAGCCGATCGCCCCGTTGTCGGCGCTGGTTTCGATGGCTTTGCTGGTCGGTGGCCTGGCGCTGCTGATGCTGGATCTGGCGCGCGTCGACCGGATGGTCGTGGCGATGACGCATCTGAACACCAGTTCGATCTTCGCCCTCAGGGTCGTTCTCTACAACGGATTCCTCGCCAGCGTGGCGATCTATTTCTGGTTCCTGCTCGAGCGCCGCATGAACCGGTACGCCAAGGCGGCGGCGATCGTGGCGTTTTTCTGGCAACTCCTGCTCGCCACCGGCACGGGCCTGATGTTCGGTGCCATGGTCGCGCGTGCAGCCTACGACTCGCCGCTGCTCGTGCCGGTGATCATTGTGCTTTCCGCGACCTACGGCACGGCGGTCTTCATACTGGTACTGCTCGCCGCCTGCCGCTGGGACGGCCGGCCGATCGCAGAGGATCTGTTGCGCCGACTCAAGAACCTGCTCGCAATCAGTGTCGGCGCGTCTCTGTATGGCGCGGCGCTGTTCTACTTTTCGAAGTTTTACGTTGCGCGCTCCCACGACGTCGGGCAGTTCCTGCTCTTCGATGGCGGTGTGTACACAGTTCTGTTGTGGCTCGGCCAGGTGCTGGTCGGCGGTGTGGCGCCACTGGCGCTGCTGATGCGCTCGCAGATCTCGCGCGGGGCCATCGCCGCGGCCTGCGCGCTGG
>Ga0209683_10000126_pt1 | contig 28799 bp, 32 predicted proteins | sample DOMMetBare2Fresh_FD_187474 | JGI IMG/M metagenome (GOLD analysis project Ga0209683, IMG submission 187474) | Wetland sediment microbial communities from St. Louis River estuary, USA, under dissolved organic matter induced mercury methylation -... | ecosystem: Environmental > Aquatic >... | reverse complement strand
TCAGAGGCGAATGCGATCGAAGTTCCAGCCAAGGAGATAAATCAATGAAGCTCTACTACCACCCCGTCTCGACCACCTGCCGCCCGATCATGTTGTTCGCGGCCGAGCAAGGTATCCCGCTCGACATGCAGGTCGTCGACCTCTTCACCGGCGAGCACACCAAGGCGCCGTACGGCGCGATCAACCCGAACCACCTGATCCCCGTGCTCGAGGATGGCAACTTCCGGCTCACCGAGAGCTCGGCCATCCTGAAGTACCTGGCCGACAAGGTGGGCTCGCCGCTGTATCCCAAGGACCTGCAGCAGCGCGCGCGCGTCAACGAGCGCATGGACTGGATCAACACCCAGCTCGCGCGCGAGTTCTGCTACGGCATGGTCTACCCGCAGATTTTTCCCCACCAGAAGCGCCGCAGTCCCGAAGTCCAGGACGCCACGCTGCAGTGGGGCAAGGAACACGCGCAGGGCTGGCTGAAGGTGCTCGACGAGCACATCCTCGGCCCCGGGAACAACTACCTTTGCGGCGATTCGCTGACGATCGCCGACTATTTCGGCGCCGCGTTCCTCACCGTCGGCGAAGTCGTCGGTTGCAGCTTTGCCGCCTATCCCAACGTGCAGCGCTGGTTGGGCCGCATGAAGGCACTCAAGAGCTGGAAGCAGGTCAACGCGACGCTCGATGGCGTCGTGGCCTCACACAAGGGCGAGTCGTTCGTGAGCGTCTGAATTGCGCTCGCGGCGCGCTGGGCCGGCGCTGACAAGCCCAGCGCGAGCTCATCGCGCGCGGCTTGCGTTTCCGCGACGCCCCCCGGCGCACCGGCGCATATGTCAGCTCCGACGCCGTGGCCGGGCGCCTCGAGAAGATGCCGGCTCGCGCTATCGCACGCGGATCTTTTTCGGCCGGCCGCTTGGCCCGGGCTAAGCCGCCGCCACCGGCCGGTGTCCCCAGTCGCTCACGGCGTGATAGGTCTTGACCTCCCAATTCCGATCGTCCACTTCCCGACCTTCGACACCGAGCTCAAAGAGAAAGCCGGAGGGCGTGACCCCGTAAAACGAGATCATGTGGTCATTCGGGTGGCGTCCGAGCGTGAGCGCGATCGGCACGCCGAGATCCTGCGCGCGATAGAAGGTCGCGCCGACGTCGTCGATCGAATTCACTTCGAGCATCATGTGATGCAGCCGCTTGGGCATGCCGAGCGACGCGAACGCGAGGGAATGATGGCGCGGGTTCACATGCAGAAACACCGCGTGCAGCGGATTCCCCATGAATTCGGTGTCGATGTAGTCGCTCAGGCGAAAGCCGAGCACGTCGCGGTAGAAGTGCTCGGTCCTGGCGCAATCGCGCACGTTGATGAGCACGTGCCCCATCCCCATGCCGCCGGTCTTGAACCCCGAGGCGATCTTGTCCGAGCGGAATGGGTGCGCTCCGTGCCCGGCACCGTAGTGAATCTCGGTTCTGATCGCGTCCGGATCGTCGAAGACGATCATCTCCCGCACGCCGCGCGCGGCGGTCTCGGCCGCGGAGCCGACCCGAAACGGCACACCCGCGCGAGCGAGCCGGTCGTTCATCACATTCAGCGAGGCACGATCGGCGACTTCCCAGCCGATATAGGCCACGTCGTCCTTCGCCCCTTCATGCAGCAGGAAGCGATGATCGTGGCCGTCCATGCGCAGGGGCTGCGCGCCGTCCGGCCGCGGCGCACCGATGGCCAGTCCCAACAGCTCCGTGGCGAAGCGGCGCCATGCGCCGAGATCACTGACTTCAAAGCCCAGGTAGCCGAGTTGCGCGGCTGTGCTCATGCGCTTCTCCCGTGGCCGGTGACCACTTGTTTTCCGCCACTCTAACCTTGGCGGCGCTTCGGCGGTACCTAATCAGCGTTCTGGAATCATGATTGGTGAGAATGTTCAGCAGCACGGGACTCGTCGCCCCGGCGAAGGCCGTGGCCCAGTTTGGTGGCGGTGAGATAGGGTCCCGGCCTGCGCCGGGACGACAGGCTTGGGGCACCTCACTTCGAGCGCGCGAGCATCGCGGCGGCCGAAGGCACGTCGACGCACGTCAGGCGACTGCCGAACTCCTCGGCTAGCTGCTGCCGGCCACGGCTAGCGCACAACGCCAGGCATGCGCGTGGTTGGCCCGGACAAACACGCGGCGCTTGCATGCATCGCGCCGACGCGAAGGCCGCTGCACTCAGGCCGGGGTCACGAGACGGCCGCGTGTCAGATCACCTTGGCCAGCCAGCAGACCGTCGATCGAGATGTCTTCGTCCAGCGCTTCCCAGTGAATACCGCGCGGGCTGAGCTCGAACTGGAGGCGCTGTTCGGGCGTGGCCGCCAACAACCGGGGGAACCATGCCAGAGGGACAGCAATAACCCGGCCGTCGTCCAGATGGACCCACATGCTGTCGTCGTCGAAACGCACCGCCTTAGCCGAAGTAGTCATGCCACGTCCTTTCGATCAACTCGCGGTTGGCTTCCGCCACCTCCACCAACTCGCGCAGCGTACCGGCGTCGAAACCGTAGCTGGTGGCGACTCGAACCCGCGGTTCGAGCCACAGCTTGGCCTCACTGCTGCCAGCGCGCACATGCACATGCACCGGCTCGCGAGGGCTGCCCTCGTTGGCGTAGAAGAAGAAGCGAAAACCCTTGTAGCGAAACACCACTGGCCTAATCGGATTCTAGGCGCTGGCCGAGGCGCTCGGCATCGAGACCGCGCGCCTGCGCCGCTACATGCTCGGCGCGATGACGGCTTAAGCGGTCACCGGATCCGCCGGGCTTCGATGTAGAACCGCTTCTCGTCGGCCTCGCCCATCGAGAACGTCTTGCGGGGCGTGGGGCCTTCGCGCACGACCATGCGCAGCAGGTCGCGTTTGCGCACCGCGGCGAGGACTCCGCGTCGCGACTGAAAGCGGCCCCACCGTACGCGTCTACCACCCGCTTCCGCCGCCACCGCCGCCTCCGCCACCGCTCGACCCACCACCGCCGGAGCCCGAGCTCGAGCCGGGCGGCGATGCGGCCGCGCTGACGGTGGAGCCGAGTTCGCCGAGACTGTCGCTCAGTGCACCGATATCGCCGATCGATGTGGCGTTGCTTCCGCTGTAGTAGCTCGACACCGCCTGCGCGACCGCGGCAGCGCCCAGCACCGCGGCAAAGCGATCGGCCCACGTCTTCTCCACACCGAGCGCGAGCGCGTAGGGGAGCTTGCCGGCAAACTCCTCGGGGGTGAGGCGCGGCGTCTGCATCTTCGCCAGAGCGTCGCCTTCGGCTACGCCGAGGTACAGGCGCAGTCCGTCGATCTCGTCCTTCAGCCGCCGCCCCTGCTGCGTGTACGCGGGCATCAGATAGGCGAACAGCAGCAGCGCCAATGCGAGCACGACACCGGTACCGATCACGATCGGCAGCGCGGCGTTGAGCACGATTGCAGCCGCGATCGTGGCGGCGGCACCGATGCCGGCGAGCACGAGCGGCGTGCGGTTGCGCTTGAACAGCACGTCGGTGTACTGGTGCTCGAGCGCCTCGCTCAGTTCGCGCTGCGCCGCCTGGACTGATGGGTCGTACTTCTTCTTTAGCTGCGTGGCCTGTCCGCCGGCGAAAAGCTTGTCGGCCATCGTCTTCTCGCCGGTACCGAACGCCACCTCGCGGCCGGTGCGCGTCAGCGCGAAGACGTCTTCGCTCTGATTGATCTTCAGGTAGCCGCGCGCGCCGAGCCCGAGCAGCGCGGCCGCAAAGCAGCGGCTGTCGAAGGCCATGCGGTCGACGAAGCGCACCGCCGCCGCGCTCATCAAGGAAGGCGGCTCATAGCGCGGAAAGAGCGGGCCCGGCCTGGGATCGCGGCCGATGCGGTCCCAGCGCCGATAGAGAAACGCCCAGACCAGCAGCACGCCGCCGAAGGCAACGCCGGCACCGACGTTGTCCTGCACGAACCAGCGCGCCCGCGCGAGCACCGACGGCGGCGCGACCAGGCTCTTGGGAAAGGCGAGCACCAGCGTGAGTCCTTGATACGGCGCGAGCGGGCGCGTGGTCTCGTATTCGGCGCCGCCATCGACCACGCGTGCGGTGTAGTCGCTGCCGCGCGCGCCGAACGGACCCGTGTACGCCTCCGCGGACAACTGCGCGGCAGGCACCGGTTGCGGCAACGTCACGCGCGCACTCGCGCGGTCGATCGCGAAGGTCCAGCCGTTGCCGGTCACGTTCCAGTACAGCTCATCGTACGTTCCGAAGAACCCGAGCTGGCGCGCGGTCCGATAGCGGATCTCGTAGCGATGCTCGCCGCGATCGAGCAGCACGTCGCTGCGGCCGATGCGGATGCGCACGCCGTTGGCCAGCGTCTCGAGCGCGTAGTGCTCGGGCGCACCGTCGCGGTTCACCGCAACCACGTCGAACGGCACGCGCACCTTGTTGCCGGCGCGATCGGTGTATTCGGTCGGAAAGTCGCGCAGGATGCCGCGCCGGATGCTCGCGCCCTCGGCACGCACGACGATGGTCTCGGTGACGGCCAGCCCACCGTCGGCGCCGATGGCGATGTCGGACGCGAAGTCGAGGATGCGCTCGTCCGCGGCGGCGACCACGCACGCCAGCATGAGCGCACAGCCGGCGAGGAACCGCCTCACAGCCGCACCTCGACCGCGCCGCGCTCGTCGCTCTCGAAGAACGCTGCGGGCCGGAAGGCGAACAGCCTGGCGACGATCAGGTCGGGGAACGTCTGCAGCCTTGTGACGTACTGCTTGACCGCGCCGTTGTAGAAGCGCCGCGCGAATTGCAGGTGGTCTTCGACCTCGACCAGTTTGTCGGCGAGGTCGCGAAAGCCCGCGTCGGCCTTGAGCTGCGGATAGTTCTCCTGCAACAGCAGCAGCCGCGCGAGCGCGCCGCCGAACTGCGACTCGGCCGCGAAGCGCTCGGCGTGCGTGCCGCGCGCGCTGTCCTGCGCGGCGTGCTGCTGCGCCTGCGCGCGCAGCGCCACGACCGCCTCCAGCGTGGCGCGTTCATAGGCGGCGTAGCCGCGCACGACCTCGACCAGACGCGGCACCAGATCGGCTCTACGCTTCAACTGCACGTCGATGTCGGCGTAGCCCTGCGCGACCAGGTTACGGTCCGACACGAGCCGGTTGAACACCCACACGCCATAGCCGGCGAGCGCCATCGGCAGCAGCCACCACCACCCCACAATGTCCTCCCTCTCCGAGCGCCTGGCATCGTACGCACCCGTCGGCTGCGGCACAATCGAGCTATTGGATACACCGGACTTCGTATGAAACCGATCGAGTTCTACTTTGATTTCGCATCACCCTATGCGTACCTCGCGAGCGAGAAGATCGAGGCGATCGCCACCAAGTACGGCCGCACCGTTGCGTACAAGCCGACGCTGCTCGGCGTTGTCTTCAAGGCTGCGGGCACGATGCCGCTGGTGGACTATCCGCTGAAAGGCGATTACAGCCGGCACGACTTCGCGCGCAGCGCGCGCTATGCCGGCGTGCCGTTGAAATTCCCGGAGAAATTCCCGATCCCGACCGTGAACGCGGCGCGCGCCTTGCTTTGGCTGCAGGGCACCGGTTCAGCCAAGGCGGTGTCGTTCGTGCACAAGGCCTTTCGCACCTACTTCGTCGACAACCGCGATATCAACGATCCCGCGGTGCTGGCCGACATTGCCGACGATCTGGGGATCGACAAGAAGGCGATGCTGGCGGCGATCCAGGACGCGGCGATCAAGGACAAGCTGAAGGCCGCGGTCGAAGAATCGGTCAAGCGCGGCGTGTTCGGCGCGCCCTTTATCTTCGTCGACGGCGAGCCGTTCTGGGGCAACGATCGGCTGCCGCAGATCGAACGCTGGCTCGAACGCGGGCCGTTCTGACGCGGTCTGCAGCGTGTCGTACTTCTACCTGGCGATCGCGATCGTTGCCGAAGTGATCGGCACCTCGGCGCTGAAGGCAACCGAAGGCTTCACGCGCCTGGTGCCATCGGCGGTCGTCGTAGTCGGCTACGGTGTGGCGTTCTACTTCCTGGCGCTGGCGCTGAAGCACATCCCGGTCGGCGTGGCCTACGCGATCTGGTCCGGTGTCGGCGTCGCGTTGATCACGCTGATCGGCTGGATCGTGTTCAAGCAGGCGCTCGACGCGGCGGCACTCGCCGGCATCGGCTTGATCGTGCTCGGTGTGATCGTGATCCAGGTGTTTTCGCGCACGGTGACGCCGTGACGAGACCGCCCACGCTCGACGAACGGATGCGCGACGTGTTCGACGTTGCGCCCGGCGTGCACGACCCGCTGGCCGATCTCGCCGCCACCGCCGGTTCGAGCATCGAAGAACATCTGCACGCGGCCACGCGCCGTCGACGCGCCTGGGCCGCGTATCCATGGTTGCTGCTGGCGATCGTGAGCGGCGTGACCGGCACCTCGGCGCTGTCGGCGAGCGCGGGATTCAGCCGGATCGGTCCGATCGTCGTGATGGCGCTCGCGTACCTGGTCTGCTTTCTCGCGCTCACGCACGCGCTGAAATCGATCCCGCTGGGAATTGCCTATGCGATCTGGTCGGGAGTCGGAATCGCGCTCATCACCTTGATCGGGTGGCGCGTGTTTGAACAACAACTGAACGCCGGGGAACTCGCCGGTATCGGGCTGATCCTGATCGGCGTCGTCGTGATTCAGTTGTTCTCCCGCACGAAGGGTCACTGACATGATGCCCACCAGCACCCGCGTGCCGCACCGCGTGTTCGGCACCGCCAGCAGCGGCAACTGCCACAAGGTCAGGCTCACGCTCGACGTGCTGCATCTGCCCTATCGCTGGCACGAGATCGACATCATGAAGGGCGAGACGCGCACGCCCGAATACCTGGCGATGAATCCCAACGGCCAGGTGCCGCTGCTGCAGATCGACGATCACACCTGGCTCGCGGAATCCAACGCGATCCTGTGCTACCTGGCCGATGGCACGCATCTGTGGCCGGGCGATCGATTGCAGCGTGCGCGCGCGCTGCAGTGGATGTTCTTCGAGCAGAACACCCATGAACCCAACATCGCCGGGGCCCGCTTTGCCCGCGCTTACCTCAAGCAGCCGGATCATCCGCGACTCCCTGTCCTGATGGAGCGCGGCTACAAGGCGCTCGACGTGATGGAGCAGCATCTGGTTCGCCTGCCTTTCTTCGCCGGCGAATTCTCCATTGCCGATATTTCACTGTTCGCGTACACGCACAAGGCCATCGAAGGCGGCTTCGACCTGACCGCCTATCCGGCGGTGCGGGCGTGGGTTGCGCGCTGCTTGACCCAGCCGGGCATGAGCGCGATGCCGGCGCCGTAAGACGAGAAGGGCGCGCCGCAGCGCGCCCTTGTTCGAGCAATGAACCTCAGTTGCCGCGCGGCCGCGGCAGTCCGATCACCGTGCCCTCGCGGCGCTGATCCGCCCCGCCATATTGCTTGCCCGTGTGCAGGTCGATGATCACGCCCTGCACCGAGCCGATGGTTTGATTGCACGCGTTGGTGCCTGCCGTGCCGAGCCCGGTGTGGCCAAGCGTGCGCAGCGCGTCCTGCACCGCGACGCTGATCGCGGGCTGCATGAACGGTTGCCCGCCTTCGCACGACACCGTGCCGCCGGCGCTCGTCACCGACAGGCGCGGCGCGTCGATCGCCTGCTGGATCGTCATGCCGTGGTCAATCAGGTTCAGCGTGGTGTTAAGCACCGAGTTGATGATCGTCGAGCCGCCGGGAGAGCCGTAGGCGGCAAACGGTTCACCGTCCTTCAGCAGAATTGACGGCGACATGCTCGAACGCGGCCGCTTGAACGCGGCGACATCATTCGCGCCCGGATTCACGCCCGCGACGAAGGTCGGCGCGAGGTTGAAATCGGTCAACTCGTTGTTCAGCAGGAAACCGTAGCCCGGCACCATGATGCCCGTGCCCCAGGTCGCCTCGATCGTCGTGGTGTACGAGACGACGTTGCCCCACTTGTCGACGACCGAGAAATGCGTGGTGTGGACGCCCTCCTCGGACGCCTCGGTCATCGCCACCTGAAAGTTCAGATCGCTGGACACGACGTTGTAGGGCCACGGGTCGCCCGCTGCGGGCGTGGCCATGCGCGCATTCAGCTTGATCAAACCGGCACGCGAATCGACGTAGACCTGATTCAGCAAACCCTTCTTCGGCACCGGCACGAAGTCCTCGTCGCCCATCCACACCGCGCGATCGGCAAACGCGAGCCGCATCGACTCGATCATCACATGCAGTGTGTTGCGTGCGCCGAAGCCGTAGCCCTGGCTCGCGTCGCCAATCGGGAAACGCTCGAGAATCTTCAGCATCTGGCCGACCGTGAGCCCACCCGATGAAGGCGGCGAAGATGACGCCAGTTGCCAGCCGCGGTAGTTGACCGTGATCGGTTGGCGAATCTCGACCCGATACTGGTCGAGGTCGGCAAGCGTCATGCGACCACGCGCCTCATCGGGCTGCGGCGGCAGCGGCGCCTGCGTGCGGATGCGTCTCTGCGCATCGACGATCGCCGGCGAGATTTCACCGCGATAGAACGCGTCCACGCCCTTGCTCGCGATCAGCTTGAATGTCTTGGCGAGATCAGGCTGAACGAGCAATGCGCCCTGGGGCAGAGGCACGCCGCCGGGGCGGAAGAGCGCCGCCGTTTCCGGCTGCTGCTGAGTGCGACCGCCATCGCCGGCGATATTCGCGGCGAGAAAACGATTGATGCGGAAGCCGTTCTGCGCCAGATCGATCGCAGGCGCCGTCACCTCGGCGAGCGACATCGTGCCCCAGCGCTTCAGAGCAGTGTCGAGCGCGAGCAGCGTTCCCGGAACACCGACCGAAATGCCGCTGGTCGAATCGACCGTGAACAGGTTCGCATTCGACACACCGGTCAGCAGGAACATCGACGGCGTCGCGGCGGCCGGGGCACGCTCGCGCGCATCGAGCATAAACGTCTCGCCGGTCTTGCCCAGGTGAATCATCATGAAGCCGCCGCCGCCGATGCCGGAGAACTGCGGCTCGACCACATTGAGCGCGAACTGGATTGCGGCCGCCGCGTCGAATGCGTTGCCGCCCGCTTCCAGCATGCGCGCACCGGCCTCGGCGGCCAGCGGATGCGACACCGCGACCACGCCCTGCCGTGCCGCCTTACCGGTCCACGACGGCGGGCCGTTGCCCTTGGCCTGTGGCGGCAGTTGGTTACCCGGCGGAACGCCCGGCGTCTCCACGGTTTCGTCCGCGTGGATCGGCAGCGCGAACGCAAGTCCAATGAGGCCGGCGGCCAGCACGCGCAGGGGGCGCGCCTTCGCCGATGCAATGCTCGAATTCATTTCTTGTCTCCGGTTCTGATCTGTTGTGGTCCCGGCCGCAAGTTGCAAGCAGCAGGAGTCGTCTTGATACGCCGAGCGATGCCGGGCCGCAATCCCTGTTCATGCGTCATTGAAGCGCGAGCAACGACCCGGCATCACACACCGCGTCGACGCGCCGGATAGACTCGCGCCTTGCGTGTGAAGACGGCCTCGGGTGTCACCGAACTTCAAGCACGCAAGCGATCACGATCCCTTCCACGGCTGCCACGCAATGCAACGCTCGCCTGCCATCAACTTCATTCTCGTCACGGTTCTGCTTGACGTGATGGGGATCGGGTTGCTGATTCCCGTACTGCCTTCGATCGTCGGGCAGTTCACGGCCAGCCGTGATGCGCAGACGTACTGGTACGGCGCGCTGATATTGACGTTCGGCGTCGCGCAGTTTGTGTGCGCGCCGCTGCTGGGCGCGCTATCGGATCACTTTGGTCGTCGCCCGGTGTTGCTGACCGCCATCGCGGGACTCGGCGTGATGTTCTTCCTGACGCCGCTGGTGAATTCGCTCACGCAGTTGCTGGCGACGCGCGTCTTCGGTGGGGCGCTCGCCGCCAATTTCTCGGTCGCCAACGCCTATGTCGCCGACGTATCGTCACACGAGAACCGCGCGAAGAGTTTCGGCAAGATCGGCGCCGCGTTCGGCATCGGCTTCATCCTCGGGCCGATGCTGGGCGGGCTGCTCGGTCATCTCGACATCCGGCTGCCGTTCTTTGCCGCTGCGGCTCTGTCGTTCCTCAATCTGCTTTACGGCTGGTTCGTGCTGCCCGAGTCGCTGCCGCACGAGCGCCGCAAGCGCATCGATCTGGCGCGCGCCAATCCGCTCGCATCGCTGTACGGACTGGCGAAACTGAAGAACGTCGGTGTGCTGGTGGTCGTGTTCGCGTTGACCAACCTGGCGCAGTTCATCCTGCACACGATCTGGGTGCTTTACACGTCGTTCCGCTTCTCGTGGGGACCGCGCGAGAGCGGACTGTCGTTGTTCGTGGTCGGCTTGATGGCGGCGATCGTTCAGGGCGGGCTGCTGGGGCTGCTGCTCAAGCATCTGGGTGAACGGCGAGTGGTCGTCGCGGGGCTGGCCTCGGGCACGGTCGCGTTTCTCGCCTACGGGCTGGCCACGCAGGGCTGGATGATGTACCTGATCATCGTCGCCAATCTGCTCGCGTTCTCGGTGGGAGCGGCACTGAATGCGATCGTGTCGAAAGCCGCCGATCCGCGCGAACAGGGCCTGGCGATGGGGTCGCTGTCGTCGCTCGCGAGCCTGATGGGCGTGGCCGCACCGCTGCTTGGCGCGCCCCTGCTCGCCGAAGTCAGCCATCTGCCGGCGCTGGACTGGCGCGTCGGCGCGCCGTTCTTTCTTTCTGCGACCTTGAACCTCCTCGCGCTCGCGCTGGCGGTGTGGCACTTTGCGCGGCAACGGGCACTGTCGGTTCCTCACGTCGTCGATTCGACCCCGCGCTGAGACCCGCGACCGGACACCGTCTCGGACGAGTCGGACTACCATTCCACGCCTGCCGGTGGCTCCAGCTCCTGCGGCTACAAGAACACCATGACCACACTCGACACCAAGCTGAATCCGCGCTCAGACGACTTTCGCGCCGCGACCGATTACATGCGCGGGCTGGTCGTCGACCTGAAAAGCAAGATCGCAAAGATGATGGAAGGCGGCGGCACAGAGGCACGCGCCAAGCAAACGGCGCGCGGCAAGCTGCCGCCGCGCGATCGCGTGCAGTTGCTGCTTGACCCCGGCACCCCTCTTCTTGAGTTCAGCCAGCTCGCCGGCTACGGCATGTACGACGATGCGGCGCCGTGCGGCGGCATCATCACCGGCATCGGACGCGTCGCCGGCCGCGAGTGCGTGATCGTGTGCAACGACGCGACCGTCAAGGGGGGCACCTACTTTCCGATCACGGTGAAGAAGCACTTGCGCGCGCAGGAAATTGCCCGCGAAAACCGCCTGCCGTGTATCTACCTTGTCGACTCGGGCGGCGCCAACCTGCCGAATCAGGACGACGTGTTTCCGGACCGCGAGCACTTCGGTCGCATCTTCTACAACCAGGCCACGCTGTCGGCGCTAGGCCTGCCGCAGATCGCCGTGGTGATGGGTTCATGTACCGCCGGCGGCGCGTATATGCCGGCAATGAGCGATGAGTCGATCATCGTCAAGAACCAGGGCACCATCTTTCTCGGCGGCCCGCCGCTGGTGAAGGCGGCCATTGGCGAAGTGGTGAGTGCGGAGGATCTCGGCGGAGGCGACGTGCACACGCGGCTTTCCGGCGTGGCCGATTATCTGGCGCTCAACGATGCGCACGCGCTGGCGCTGGCGCGCCGCATCCTCGCGACCACCAATTACATCAAGCCGCAGTACCAGCAATTGCGCGAACCACGCGCGCCGAAACACGATCCCGCGGAGCTGTACGGCATCATCCCGACCGATACGCGCAAACCGTTCGACGTGCGCGAGGTGATCGCGCGCATCGTCGACGCGAGCGAATTCGACGAGTGGAAGGCGCGCTTCGCCACCACGCTCGTGACCGGCTTTGCCTGGATTCACGGCATGCCGGTCGGCATCGTCGCCAACAACGGCATCCTGTTTTCCGAGAGCGCGCAGAAGGGCGCGCACTTCATCGAGCTGTGCTGCCAGCGCAAGGTGCCGCTGCTGTTCCTGCAGAACATCACCGGTTTCATGGTGGGCCGCAAGTACGAGAACGAGGGCATCGCGCGCCACGGCGCCAAGATGGTGACCGCCGTCGCCTGCGCGCAGGTGCCGAAGTTCACGCTGATCATCGGCGGCAGCTTCGGCGCCGGCAACTACGGCATGTGCGGACGCGCGTTCGGTCCGCGCTTTCTGTGGATGTGGCCGAACGCGCGCATCTCGGTCATGGGCGGCGAGCAGGCCGCGAGCGTGCTGGCCACCGTCAGGCGCGACGGCATCGAAGCGAAAGGCGGCGCCTGGAGTGCCGAGGAAGAAGCGGCGTTCAAGCAGCCGATCCTCGACCAGTACGAGCACCAGGGCCATCCGTACTACGCCAGTGCCCGACTGTGGGACGACGGCGTGATCGATCCGATGGACACGCGCATGACACTCGCGCTGGCATTGTCGGCGGCGCTGAATGCGCCGATTCCGGACACGAAGTTCGGGGTGTTTCGGATGTGATCCGCCGGGGTGCAGCGAAGCTCAGGCTGGTGTACGATGTGTACTCTGAAGGCAATTTATACACATTATGCGCACAAACATCCTGATCGACGAAGAACTGATGGAAGCGGCGATGCGCGCCGGACCATTCAAGACCAAGAAGGAGGCCGTCGAAGCCGGTCTGAAGTTGCTGGCGCGCCAGGCGGCGTACCGGGAAATACTTTCCTTGCGCGGCCAGTTGCGCTGGGATGATGCATCCAAAGCGGCGAGCGCGATCGTGGCCGAGCCCCGCGGCGGGTATGCGGCCGCGCAGCGGATCCCCGCGCGCAGGAAGAAGAAGGCGAGATGATCCTGGTCGATTCGTCGGTGTGGATTGATTTCTTCAACGGGCGCGCCTCGCCCGGGGTCGAGCGCCTGTCCGAGCTGCTGCTGGATGCCGCCGCGCCGATCGGCATGCCCGATCTGGTGCTGTTCGAGGTGCTGCGCGGCTTTCGCCACGACCAGGACTTCCAGGCCGCGCGACGCACGTTGGCGGCACTGCCTGTGGTCGAGATCGGTGGCGAGGCGCAGGCATTGCGCGCTGCCGGGCACTATCGCAGCCTGCGCACGCGCGGCGTCAGCGTGCGCAGCCCGATCGACGTGATGCTGGCGGCGTATTGCATCGAGCACGATCACGCGCTGCTGCACAACGACCGCGATTTCGACGCGCTCGAATCGCTGCGGGGCTTGAAGGTGTGGCGGCATTGAGATGCGCACACGGCTGATACGCGCGTCGCGTCGACACGGTTCTTTGCGATAGTCACGAGATCGAGGAGACAACGCCATGGCCGAGTCGCTGGTCACCGTTGACGCTCTGCAGGAGACGCTTGCGGATTCGCCGTTTCTGCGCCACTACGAATTCGTCGTCAAGAGCTGCACGCACGGCGAGTGCGAACTGCTGGTCCCGTTCAATGATTCGATCGAACGACCCGACGGCATCATCAGCGGCATGGCGATCATGGGCGCGGCCGACGTGGCCATGTGGCTGGCCATCATGACGATGCGCGGACTCGACGAACGCTGGGTCACGTCGGACATGCAGACTGCATTCCTGCGCAGCGGCCGCGCGGAAGCCGTGCAGTGCACGGCGCGCGTGCTGCGACTCGGACGCCGGAGCGCATTCGGCGCCGCCGAATGTCGCGGCGTGAACTCGGGCGACCTGCTCGCGCACCATTCGGTGCGCTACGCCAAGGTGATGGGCGAGGAGCGCGGGTGAGCGACTTCTACCGACAGCCGCCGACGGTAAGATCATCGCCATGAAGGCCTCCAGCGCACACCGGTTGGGTCGCAGCGACCGGCGTTCAACGCGGCGCACGATCGACCGCATGGTTCAGTGCATCGTCGAGCGATTTGATCCGGAGCGGATAATTCTTTTCGGTTCGCATGCCAGGGGAACGGCTAACGCCGACAGCGATGTCGATCTGCTGATCGTCATGCGTTACCACGGATCAAGCGCGCAGGCTCAGGCAGCGATCCGTTTGGCACTGAGCGAATTTCCGGCGGCGAAGGACATCGTCGTCGCGACGCCGGAAGAGTTTGCGTGGCGATCGCTCGTGCCCGGCACGATCGAGCGCCCGGCAGCAATCGAGGGCGAGGTTGTGCATGCCCGCCGTTGAGCCGACGCAGGTCGTCGCGCGAGAATGGGTACATGAAGCCGAGGGCGACTTGAAAGCCGCCGTGCACCTGCTGCAACTTGGTATCGATGCCCCGACCGAAGCGGTCTGCTTTCATGCGCAGCAATGCGTGGAGAAGTACCTGAAAGCCCTGCTCATTCTCGCCGAGACGGATTTCCCGAAGACGCATGATCTCGATCGGCTTGTGCAATTCTTGCGCCGTGGAACAGGTATCGGGCTCAACCCGGCCGAGCGGGCGGAACTGACGACGCATGCGGTTGCGGCTCGCTACCCCGGCGCGGGCGAAATCCCGCTGCCCGCCGCTCGGCGCGCTCTCCGTCTCGCGAGACGAGCCAGGAAGACAATCCGCGGACTGATGCCTCTCGCGGTCAAACGGACGATCAAGCGCAGGGCCTGATCACCCACTTTGCGAGGCTGCCGCTGGTAGAGGACATCTACACCCGCCCGGAGCATGTTGACCTGCGCCGCCAGATTGCGCGTTTCGTCGCGCAGGAAATCGAGCCCAACGCGCTGGCGTGGGACGAGGCCGGGTTCGTGCCGCGCGAAGTGCTGCGCAAGATGGGCGCACTGGGCTGGCTCGGCCTAATGTATCCGGCCGAGTATGGCGGCGCGGGCGCGGATGCGACCACCAATGTCGTGTTCCAGGAAGCGTTGTCGCGCGCGACCAGCGGCGGCTTCGTCGTCACCGTGCTTGTTCACACCGACATGGCGAGCCCGCATCTCGCCCACGCCGGCAGCGCGCAACAGAAGGCACGCTGGCTGCCGAAGATCGTCGCGGGCGAGCTGATCACGGCGGTCGCGGTGACCGAACCCGACGCCGGCTCTGACGTTGCGTCGATCCGCACGCGCGCCGTGCGGGACGGCGACCACTATGTGCTCAGCGGCACCAAGATGTTCATCACCAACGGCGTGCACGCCGGCCTGGTGTTTGTCGCGGCGCGCACGGACCCGCAGGCCAAAGGTTCGCGCGGCATTTCGATCTTCGCCGTCGAGAAGGGCACCCCCGGCTTCCGCGTCGGCCGCGCATTGAAGAAGCAGGGCTGGCTCGCGTCCGACACCGCGGAGCTGGTGTTCGAAGACTGCCGCGTGCCGGCGGCTAATCTGCTTGGCGAAGAGAACGCCGGTTTCTACGCGATCATGAGGAACTTCCAGACCGAGCGCATTGCGCTCGCCAGCATGGCGGTCGGCCACTGCCTGACTGCGCTCGACCTCACCTTTCGCTACGTGAACGAGCGCCGCGCGTTTGGCGCGCCGCTGTGGGAGATGCAGACGGTGCGACAGCGGCTGTCGATGCAGCTGGCGAAAGTCGAGGCAGCACGCCAGTTGCTGTATCACTGCGCCTGGCTGGTTGACCAGCGACCTGACGACTCAAATGCCGCCGCGCGGGAAGTGTCGATGCTGAAGGCGCTGACCGGAGAACTCGTCAACGAGGTGATGTACGACTGCCAGCAGTTCCACGGCGGCATGGGCTACATGCGCGAGTCGCCGATCGAGCGGCTGGTGCGCGATGCGCGCGTGCTCGCCATTGGCGGCGGCGCGACCGAAGTGATGCTGGAAGAAGTCGCCAAGCGATTCGCGGGATGACACCGATGCCGGCCAACAACCTTTCCGACCTGTTTGCGAACAACCGCGCCTGGTCCGCGCGCCGTCGCGCCGACGATCCGCAGTACTTCGCGCGCCTGGCACGCCAGCAGGCGCCGAAGTACCTGTGGATCGGCTGCGCCGACAGCCGCGTGCCGGCGAATGACATCGTCGGGCTCGATCCGGGTGAGCTGTTCGTCCACCGCAACATCGCCAACGTGGTCGCGCACACCGACTTCAACTGCATGTCGGTGCTGCAGTTCGCGATCGAACTGTTGCACGTCGAGCACGTGATCGTCGTCGGCCACTACCAGTGCAGCGGCATCCGCTGCGCCATCGGCGGCGGAATGCTGGGCGTGGCCGACCACTGGCTGCGGCACATCGAGGACGTTCAGCGTCGGCACGCCGACGTATTCCAGTCGGTGGCGCCGCACCACCACGAGGATCTGCTGTGCGAACTGAACGTGATCGAGCAGGTGCGCAATGTCTGCCGCACGAACGTCGTGCGCAACACCTGGCGCATGGGACGTCCCCTCGCAATCCACGGCTGGGTCTACGGCCTGGCGGACGGGTTGCTGAAGGACCTGGGCTGGTCGCCGAGCGCGCTGCCGGACAATCTGGAGGCCGCGCTCACCGCCTGCGCCGCGCGGTTGCAGGCGAAGCCGCGCTGATACCGATGCAGGTCGCGCGCACAGCGTGGGCGGCGGCCGCCCTCCTTTTCATCCGCGCCGCGACGGCCGATCCGGTCAGCATCACGCGCGGCGACGGCGCGCGCATCGATGCGCACTGGTTTCCGGTAGCCATATCGGCACCAAGACCCGCGATCGTCGCGCTGCACGGCTGCGGCGGCCTGTACCGGCGCGACGGCAAGACCTTCGATGCACGCTACCCCGACTATGTCGACCGTTTGCACCAGGCCGGCTATCACGTGTTGTTGCCGGACAGCTTTGGCTCGCGCGGCTCGGGGCCGATCTGCGGCGTGAAGAAGGTCGAGCGCACCATCACGGTCGAAACGCGCCGCGACGACGTGATCGCCGCGGTCAAGTGGCTTGCCGAACGCGACCAAGTCGACGCTGCCCGCATCGCGGTGCTCGGCTGGTCGCACGGCGCGATGACGACGCTGGTTGCGATCAACGCGGCGCGCGCGGAATTTGCACAGCCGCTGGCCGGTGCGGTCGTGTTCTATCCGGGCTGCCGCGCGCTGCTTGACCAGCCGTTCAAGCTCGAAATCCCTGTGCTGATGCTGCTGGCCGAAAAAGACGACTGGACGCCCCCGTCGCGCTGCGTGCGGCTGGCCGAGCGCACCCGTGCCGCCCAGCCACAGGCGGACCTGGCGATCAAGGTCTACGCTGACAGTTATCACGGCTTCGACGGCGCACGCCCGGTACGCTTCCGTCCCGGGATTCCGAACGGCACCAATCCCAATGGCGTTCACATCGGCGGCAATCCGGTCGCGCGCGCCCAGGCGCTGCGCGAAATGGACCTGTTTCTTGCGAGGATTCTGAAATGAGCACCGACCTGCTGGAAGTCTCGATCGCGCACCGCGTTGCCGTCGTGTGGATGGCACGCGAGAAGATGCGCAATGCCTTCAACGAAGCGATGATCGCGGAGCTCGCAGCGACCTTCACCCGCTTGGGCGCCGATGCGGGCGTGCGCGCAATCGTGCTCGCCGGCAAAGGGCCGGCGTTCTGCGCCGGGGCCGACCTCGACTGGATGCGCCGCATGAGCGGCTACAGCCTCGACGAGAATCGCGCCGACGCACGCGCGCTCGCCGACATGCTGCGCACCGTCTATCTGTGTCCCAAGCCCACCATCGCGCGCGTGCACGGCGACGCGTACGCCGGCGGAATCGGTCTTATCGCCGCGTGCGACATCGCCTACGCCGCGACGACCGCGAGTTTCTGCCTGAGCGAAACGAAGCTTGGCCTGATCCCGGCCACCATCAGTCCCTATGTGATCAAGGCGATGGGTGCCAACGCAGCGCGTCGTTACTTTCTGACCGCGGAGAAGTTCGATGCCGCCGAGGCGTTTCGCATCGGCCTCGTGCACGACATCACTCCCCCAGACGGCCTCGACGCGGCGGTCAACGAAACGCTGGGCGCACTGATGCTGACCAGCGACCAGGCGGCGCGCGAAGCCAAGCGGCTGGTGCGCGACATCGCCGGGCGCGCGATCGATGATGCGCTGGTGGCCGACACGGCCGAGCGCATTGCGCAGATCCGCGCTTCAGAGGACGGACGCGAAGGCGTGCGCAGCTTCCTCGACAAGCGCAAACCGCGCTGGGTCGCCGAGTACGAGGCCGAGCGTGCCGCAACCGAAGGCGATGACGAGGAAATGTAAGTCCGGCTGCGCGCAATGGCCGAGCGGCTGCGACTGACGCGGACGTTCGGGGTCGCCGGCTGGCAGACATGGGATGCCGAAGGCGATTCCTTCGTGCTGGCCGCGCTCGGCGCATGCCTTCTTCACCCCGGCACTGCGCTCGAACTGCGCGGACTGTGGCGACTGGCGCGGCGCTGGCACGCCGGATTCGCCTCACTCGATGCGGGTGCGCTCGGTCTGGCGCTATGCGTGCGCAGCGACGTGAAGCTCGCTGACGTCAACGTCCGTGTTGCGATCGCGTTACCGTCGCGTGAGACACCTGCACCAAGGCAGTTCCGCTTTGCGCTGCGCACGCTGCGACGCGCTGCGCACCTGCCCGTCGCCCCGCCCGGTCGCGTCTGGATTGCGCTGCGGCTGGCCGAGGGAAGTGAACGCATGTTTGGGCGAATGACCTCCGCGCTGGCCGCGGCCTCCAAAGGTGCGCAACTGCAGATCGAGGTCAAGGCGCAGCGCGTCTTTGCCCCGGATACACTGCGTGCGAGCTTTCCGCTGCGCGTCGAGGGTCAGTTTGATGCCGGGGAAGGCTGGTTTCCTCTGATCAGCGACTCGCAGATTGATACAACGCGCTCGCCCATCGCCTGAGGACGAACATGGACAAGCTCGACATCGCGCAACTGATCGCCCTGGCCGCCACGCTCGGCTTTGCCAGCGGTATCCGCTTGTACGCCGTGTTGCTGATCGTCGGCCTGGTCGGTTATTTCGATTGGGCGCCGCTGCCGGCCGGGCTGCAGATCCTCGCGCACCCGGTCGTGCTCGGGGCCTCCGGCTTCATGGTCGCGGTCGAGTTCCTGGCCGACAAGGTCCCCGCCATCGATTCGCTGTGGGATGCCGTGCACACCTTCATCCGCATTCCGGCCGGTGCTGCGTTGGCAGCGGCGGTGTTTGGCGCCGACAGCGCCGCATGGGCCACGGTGGCCGCCCTTCTGGGCGGCTCGCTCGCTGCGACCAGTCATTTCACCAAGGCGGGCGCGCGCGCCGCGGTCAATACGTCGCCCGAGCCGTTTTCGAACATCGCCGTGTCGACGGCCGAAGATGTCGCTGTCGGCGGCCTGTTGTGGCTGGCGATCGTGCATCCGTTCATCGCGGCCGCCGTCGTCGTCGTGCTGGTCGCGCTGGCGGCCTGGCTGCTTCCCAGGATCTTCCGCTTCATCGCCGGCGTGTTTCGGCGTCTGTTCGGTGTCGCCCGATCAACCCCGGTTTCGACCCATGTTCCGCAAAATCCTGATCGCTAACCGCGGTGAGATTGCATGCCGTGTGGCCGCCACGGCGCGCCGCCTCGGCGTGCGCACCGTCGCGGTGTATTCGGATGCGGACGCCGGCGCGCGCCACGTTGCGCTCTGCGATGAGGCGATCCGGATCGGTCCGCCACCGGCGCGCGAGAGCTATCTGCGCGGCGACCTGATCATCGAGGCAGCAAAGGCAACCGGCGCACAGGCGGTCCATCCCGGCTACGGATTCCTGTCGGAGAACGAGGAATTCGCACAGGGGTGCGCCAAAGCGGGCATCGCCTTCATCGGCCCACCCCCGAGCGCGATCTTCGCGATGGGCAGCAAATCGGAAGCAAAGACGCTGATGGAGCGCGCCGGCGTGCCCCTGGTGCCGGGTTATCACGGCGCCGAGCAGGACGCGGCGACGCTGCAGAAGCATGCCGATCGAATCGGCTACCCGGTGCTGATCAAGGCCAGCGCCGGCGGCGGCGGCAAGGGCATGCGCATCGTCACCGCAGCCGCCGAGTTCAACGATGCGCTTGCTTCGTGCAAACGCGAGGCGGCTTCGTCTTTCGGCGATGATCGCGTGCTGGTCGAAAGGTATCTGCAGCGGCCGCGCCACATCGAGATCCAGGTGTTCGCCGACGCGCACGGCAACTGCGTGTACCTGTTCGAGCGCGACTGCTCGGTACAGCGACGGCACCAGAAGGTGATCGAGGAGGCGCCCGCGCCGGGCATGACGGACGAGCGCCGCAAGGCAATGGGCGAAGCGGCGGTCGCAGCGGCAAAAGCGGTCGGCTACATCGGCGCCGGCACGGTGGAATTCATTGCCGCGCCTGACGGCACCTTCTACTTCATGGAGATGAACACGCGGCTACAGGTTGAGCATCCGGTGACCGAGATGATCGCCGGCCATGATCTGGTCGAGTGGCAATTGCGCGTCGCCGCGGGCGAGCGCCTTCCCGTCACGCAGGATGAACTGGAGATTCACGGCCACGCGATCGAAGCACGCATCTACGCGGAGAATCCGGACAAGGGTTTCCTGCCGACGATCGGGCACCTCGTCCACATGGCCACGCCCGACGCCGTGCAGTTCAAGCGCAACGCCGACGACAACAACTTCCACGAGCCGGCCGCGGTGCGCATCGACTCCGGCGTGCGCGCGGGCGATGAAATCTCGCCCCACTACGACCCGATGATCGCCAAGCTGATCGTGTGGGGTCACGATCGCGACCAGGCGCTGGCACGCATGCGCGCGGCACTCGCCGAGTTCCACATTGTCGGTCTGGCCAACAACGTCGACTTCCTGGCGCGCCTGGCGAACAACCACAGCTTCGCGCTGGCGCAGCTCGACACCGGATTGATCGAGCGTGAACGCGAAAGACTGTTCGTGCATGAAGAACGCGTGCCGGAGGAAATGCTGGCGCTGGCCTGCGCACGTGTGCTGGTCGATGAGAGTGCGGCAGCGGACGCCGATCCGTGGTCGAGCCGATCCGGCTGGCGAATGAACATCACATACACGCGCACGATCACACTGAAGTCCGAGCGCGGTGTACACGACGTCGATCTCGAGTACGGCCGCGATGGCTGGCACTTCCGCCACGGGGACATCGATGCGCCGCTCGCGGTGACCGCGGCAAGCGGCAGTCGCCTGACACTGCGTCTTGCGGGCCGCACGCTGGCCGCCGATGTGGTCCATTACCGCGACGAATTGCACGTGTTTGCGGAGGGCCGGCACCGGATGCTGACGCTGGTCGACGTGATCGCACTTGCTGGCGAGCGCGACGGCGGTGGTGCGGGATTGGCGGCACCCATGCCCGGCAAGGTGATCGCGGTCAACGTCGCGAAGGGCGCCCGCGTGTCCAAGGGTGCGCCGCTGCTGGTGATGGAAGCGATGAAGATGGAGCACAGCATCGTCGCCCCCAGCGATGGCGTGGTCGACGATATCCTGTATGGCATCGGCGACCAGGTGAAGGAAGGCGCCGCGCTGGTGTCGTTCTCGCCCGCGGATTAGGGATCGCGTTCGCCACATGAGAATCGCTGTCGCCCTGGGCAGCATGAAACCCGACGCATGGCTCGATGCGCTCGGCGCTGCGTTCGCGCGGGCTGGACTCGAGGTGGACATCGCAATGTTCGACGGCCGCGCGCGTGACGCGCGCTACGCCGTTGTGTGGCTGCCCCCGCCGGAGCTCTTCAGCGCTGAAAAGAACCTGCGCGCGGTGTTCAATGTCGGCGCCGGTGTCGAGGGGCTGCTGACGAACCCCGCGCTGCCCCCTGCGCTTCCCCTGCTGCGCCTGGTCGACGCCGGTATGGCGCCGAAGATGGCCGAATATGTGTGCTTCTACCTCGCGCGCATCACGCGTGGACTCGATCGCTTCGGCGGCCCGCACGCGGTGCGCGACTGGAATGTCGATCGGCCGCGTGGCACGCCGCCCACTGTCGGCGTGATGGGGCTGGGTGCGATCGGCAAGCAGATCGCGCACGCCGTGACGGTGTTCGGCTATCCCGTGGTCGGCTGGTCGCGCACGGGGAGATCGATTGCCGGCATGCACTGCCTGGCGGGTGAAAGCGAGTTCAGTACATTTCTCGGAATGACAGACGTCCTCGTCAACGTGCTGCCACTGACGGGTACCACGCGCGATCTGCTCGACGCGCGGCGGTTCGCACAATTGCCGCGCGGCGCGCACGTGATCAACATCGGCCGTGGCGGCACGATGGTCGACGCGGATCTGATCGCCGCGCTCGACAGTGGTCAGCTCGCCAGCGCCACACTCGACGTGTTCCGCACCGAGCCTCTGCCTGCCGAGCATCCGTTCTGGCATCACCCGCGCATCACCGTGACGCCGCACCTGTCCGGTCCCACACCGCGCGAACCGGCGGCGCTGCAGATTGCCGAAGCGATCCGACAACTCGAAGCAGGCACGCCGCCGCAGTCGCTGGCGGGATACGTCGATCGCCAGCGCGGCTACTGAAAGCCGCGTCGCGCAATTGCGCTCCGCGGCTGCCGTGATCGCGGTAACCGGCCCGAAACCTGCTTCTTCTATGTTCGGTGCACCAGTCAACCGAGGCTTGCCAATGATCGAACGTCCGCGCCACCCGACGCGTATCGCGCTCGCGCTGCAGGGCGGTGGCTCGCACGGCGCATTCACCTGGGGCGTGCTCGATCGCCTTCTCGATGAACCCCGCATCCACATTGAGGCTGCCAGCGGCGCAAGTGCCGGTGCGATCAACGCCGCGCTGCTCGCTCACGGCCTGGCGCAGGGCGACAACGGTCACGCACAGGCAGCGCTGCGCAACTTCTGGCAGCGCCTGTCCGATCACGCGCCGGTCGGCGCGGCCGAGTACGGCATGAAAGCGCTGATGACGATGACGCGCTGGCTGGCGCCACCACAGTGGAATCCGCTCGACCTGAACCCGCTGCGAACGCTGCTCGCCGGTGCGATCGATTTTGAGCGGGTGCGCGCGACTTGTCCGATGCAACTTTTCATCGCCGCCACGCGTGTCGATACCGGCACGCTGCGCGTCTTCCACACCCATGAGCTCACGCTCGATGTTCTGCTCGCGTCGGCCTGCCTGCCGTGGCTGCATCACACGATCGAAGTGGACGGCACCGCGTACTGGGACGGCGGCCTGGTGGCCAACCCGCCGCTGTATTCATTGGTCGATCACTGCACAGCGGACGATCTGCTGCTGGTGACGATGCATCCGACTCGTCGCGATCGAACGCCGGTGCAGGCCGACGAGATTTCCGCTCGCGTTGCGGAGATCAGCTTCACCGCCGCGTTCTTCGCCGAGTTACAGGGCGTGCTGACGGCACAGCGTGCCGCTCGACGACAGTGGTTCCCGATCGGCCGCGCCACGCGCCGGCTGCGGCGGCTGCGCCTGCATGTGATCGACGGCGGCGACCTGACCGCCGCGATGCCCGCTGCAAGCCGGATGAATGTCAAGAGATCGTTCATCGACGAGTTGTTCGAGCACGGTCGGGCGCGGGCGCAAGAATGGCTGGAAAGCGCCACTAGCGCGCCGGCGGGCCAGCACTCGAGTGTCGACACCGTTCTTTTTCCGAACCAGCAGCGGCAGTAAGATCGGTCGCCCGCCGCAGGAGTTGCAGATGCCAACGCTTCCCCACAAAGTCTCGATCGTCGATGTCGGCCCGCGCGACGGGCTGCAGAACGAAAAGCAGATGATCCCGGCCGATGTGAAAGTCGAACTGGTCGATCGGCTGACCGCGGCGGGCTTCGCGAATATCGAGGTCACGTCGTTCGTGTCGCCCAAGTGGGTGCCGCAGATGTCGGATGCCGCCGACGTGATGGCGCGCATCAATCGCAAGCCGGGCGTCGTCTACTCGGTGCTGACGCCGAACATGAAAGGCTTTGAGGGCGCGGTCGCCGCGAAGGCAGACGAGATCGTCGTCTTCGGCGCGGCGAGCGAAGCGTTCTCGCAGAAGAACATCAACTGCTCGATCGCGGAATCGATCGAGCGCTTTGCACCGGTGTGCGAGGCGGCGAAGCAGCACGGCATCCGCATCCGTGGCGCGATCTCATGCGCGCTCGGCTGTCCGTATCAGGGCGAAGTGAAACCGGACGCGGTCGCGTACGTCGCGCGACTGATGAAGGGCATCGGCGTGCAGCACATCGGTGTGGCCGACACGATCGGTGTCGGAACCCCGCGCGCCACACAGGCGGCGATGGAGGCCACGCTCGCGATCTACGACGTGAAGGACGTGTCAGGGCACTTCCATGACACTTACGGCCAGGCAGTCGGCAATGTCTACGCGTGCCTGGAGATGGGAGTCGCGAGCTTCGACACCAGTGTCGCCGGCCTTGGCGGCTGCCCGTACGCGAAGGGCGCGACCGGCAACGTCGCCACCGAAGACGTGCTCTACCTGCTGCGCGGACTGGACATCGAGACCGGCATCGATCTCGACCAGGTGGTCGCTACCGGCCAATGGATCAGCGGCATTCTGAACCGCAAGGCATTCGCCCGCGCGGGAAACGCGATTGCGGCCAAGAAGGCGGCGTAGCGAGGCTATCGGACCAGCGCGCGGTCGGCCTTGCGTTCGAGAGCCGCTTTGCGGCCCCACACCCACACATACTGGGCGCCGGACCCGAGCACGGTCGCGGTGGTGGCGTAGAGCAGCACGCGCAGCCAAGCGCCTTCGGCGAACAATCCGGCCGCGAGTGCGAGCGCGGCCGCGAGAAACGTGAACTCCAGCGCCGTATTGAACTTCGACAACCACGACGGCGCCATGTCAAAGCGGCCAACCAGGAAATGAAACGCCGTCGCGCCCGTGACGATGACAGCATCGCGCGCGACCGACAGCACGGCAAACCAGATCGGCACCCAGCCCTGCAGCGCCAGCAGCCAGACGACGGTGATCATCGTCAGCTTGTCCGCCAGCGGGTCGGCAATCGCGCCGAAGCGCGTGCGCATGTTCAAGCGGCGCGCGATCACGCCGTCGGCCAAATCCGCGAGCGCGCACGCCACGAACACCACCAGCGCGACACCGTAGTCGCGCGACAGCAGCAGCCACGCCAGCCACGGTATGGCGCAGGTCCGTGCGATGGTGATCGCGTTGGGCACGTTGAACATGCCCGCAAGCGTACCGGCTCGGCCGCCGTCTGACTCTGCGCGGCGTCAGCAAAGTCGGGTCAACCGCGGTGCCAGGCTTCGGCCATGCGCCGGCGCATCGCGGCGTCGGGCAGCGGGCCCCGGCGCGCGCCCATGTTCTCGATCATGTGGGCGGGATTGGTTGTCGCCGGAATGGCGCAGGTGACGGCGGGGTGCGACACGATCCACTTCAGGAAGAACTGCGCCCAGTTGGCGCAGCCGATCTCGGCCGCCCACGGCGGCAGCGGCCGCTGTCCGACCCGATTGAACAGAAGCCCACCGTCGAATGGGCGATTGATGATCACTGCGATGCGGCGTTCGGCGGCGAGGTTCATCAACGGTTCGGCCGAGGGGTCGTCGAAGTTGTACGTGATCTGCATGAAGTCCCACGGCTCGGACTTGAGCGCCGCAGCCATTTCGTCGTGCTTGCTGCCGTGCGAAGTCGTCACGCCGATGTAACGCCAGCGGCCCTCGTCCTTGCCCGCACGCACCGCCTTCACGTGCCCGCGCCAGTTGAGCAGGTTGTGGATCTGCATCAGGTCGAAGCGCGGCAGCTTCCACAGCCGCAGCGATTCGGCCATCTGCGTCGGGCCGACGCGCTCGAACGCGGTCCACACCTTGGTGGCGGAGAACAGTCTGCCCGTGTGTTCAACCTGCGGCAGCAGATCGCCCAGCAGCCGCTCCGCGCGGCCGTACATCGGTGACGAGTCGATCATGCCGCCGCCGGCGGCAAAGAACCGGGTCAGCACTTCGCGCCGCCGCGTGCGCTCGGCCAGGTTGTCACCGACATCGAACGTGAGCCACGTGCCCATGCCGATCACGGGGATGCGCTCTCCCGATTTGGGTATCACGCGGACCAGCGGCGGGCCCTCCTGCGCCACGTTGCGCGTGGGCAGCAGCGCGCTCATGGTCAGCGCGGAAAGGAAGAATCGGCGATCCATCTGGACCTTTGTACAGACAGCGTCGCGCGAAATCCAGTTCCGCCGGCGACCGCGATTTGACGACGCGCAGCCGCTCGACGAGTATCCGTCCCAACCGCCGCATTGGTCGCCACTCGCCCGATCAGACACCCGACTCGATCGGCCGCAGCGAACACGAACGAGGACACCCGATGAGCCACCGTACCTATGAATCGCTGCGCAGCGCGCGCTGGTTCGCGCCCGACGATCTGCGCTCCTCCGCGCATCGTTCGCGCTTCATGCAGATGGGCTACGCGCCGGCCGACTGGAAGGGCCGGCCGGTGATCGCGCTCGTCAATACGTGGTCCGACGTGAACCAGTGCCACGCGCACTTCAAGCAGCGCGTCGAGGATGTGAAGCGCGGCGTGCTGCAGGCCGGCGGATTCCCGCTCGAACTGCCCGCGATTTCGCTGTCGGAGCCGATCGTCAAGCCGACGACGATGCTTTATCGCAATTTTCTTGCGATGGAGACCGAGGAACTGCTGAGGAGCCACCCCATCGACGGTGCGGTACTGATGGGCGGCTGTGACAAGACGACGCCGGGCCTGCTGATGGGCGCCTTCAGCATGGGCATTCCCTGCATCTATCTGCCGGCCGGCCCGATGCTGCGCGGGAACTGGAAGGGCAAGATCCTCGGCTCCGGCTCCGATGGGTGGAAATACTGGGACGAGCGCCGCGCCGGCACGATCACCGAGCAGGACTGGCTCGAGGTCGAAGGCGGCATCGCGCGCAGCCACGGCACCTGCATGACGATGGGCACCGCGGCGACGATGATGGGCATCACGGAAGCGATCGGCATGACACTGCCCGGCGCGTCGTCCATTCCCGCGGCCGATGCCAATCACCCGCGCATGTCCGCGGAGTGCGGTCGCCGCATTGTGCAGATGGTGTGGGACGACCTGACACCGGCCAGGATTCTCACGCGTGAAAACTTCGAGAACGGCATCGCCTGCGCGATGGCGATGGGCTGCTCGACCAACGCCATCATTCATCTGATCGCGATGTCGCGCCGCGCCGATTGTGCGATCGGTCTCGATGATTTCGATGCCGCCAGCCGCAAGATCCCGGTGATCGCCAACATCCGGCCCAGCGGCGACACCTACCTGATGGAGGATTTCTACTACGCGGGCGGAATGCCGGCGATGCTCAATCGCATCAAGGGCCATTTGCACCTCGCCGCGATGACGGTCAACGGCCACACGATCGGCGAGAACATTACGGGCGCGGAGGTCTACAACGACGATGTGATTCGCGCCCTCGACCGCCCGATCTACGCGGAGGGCGCACTCGCCGTGCTGCGCGGAAACCTCGCCCCGGGGGGCTGCGTGATCAAGCCGAGCGCCTGCGCGCCGCGATATCTGAAGCACACCGGACCGGCGCTCGTGTTCGACGACTATCCGTCGATGAAGAAAGCCTCCGAAGACCCGAACCTTGACGTCACAGCGGACCACATCCTCGTGTTCCGCAACGCCGGCCCGCAGGGCGGCCCCGGCATGCCCGAGTGGGGCATGCTGCCGATCCCGACCAAGCTGCTGAAGCAGGGCGTGCGCGACATGCTGCGTCTGAGCGATGCCCGGATGAGCGGCACCGCGTATGGCGCGTGCATTCTGCACACCGCGCCGGAGTCCTACATCGGCGGGCCGCTGGCGCTGGTGAAGACGGGCGACCGGATCACGGTGGACGTGCCCGCACGTCGCATTCACCTCGAGGTGAGCGATGAGGAACTTGCGCGCCGGCGCAAGGCGTGGACCGCACCGCCGCCGCGCTATGAGCGTGGCTACGGTTGGATGTTCAGCCGCCACATCCTGCAGGCCGACCAGGGTTGCGACTTCGACTTCCTCGAGACCACCTTCGGCGCACCGGTGGCCGAACCCGCCATCTTCTGAGTGCAGCGCTACACCCATGCTCCAATGGAGCGAGGAGGATCAACCACCATGAGAGAAAACCGCCTGCGCACGCTGTGGCGCGATGACAAGACCGCCATCAACGGCTGGCTCCACATTCCCGACGGTTTCAGCGCCGAGACGATGGCGCACCAGGGCTGGGACACGCTGACCGTCGACATGCAGCACGGTGCGATCGACTACCAGGCGATGGTGACCATGCTGCAGGCGATCTCCACCACACCCACGGTACCCATCGTGCGCGTGCCGTGGCTGGAGCCGGGCATCGTGATGAAGACGCTCGACGCCGGCGCCTACGGCGTGATCTGTCCGATGGTCAACACGCGCGAGGAGGCACAGAAGCTCGTCGCATACACGCACTACGCGCCGCGCGGCACGAGGAGCTTCGGCCCGATTCGCGGGCTGCTTTACGGCGGCGCCGACTATCCGCAGCATGCCGACGCCACGATCGTCAGGTTCGCGATGATCGAGACCGCGCAGGCGCTCGACAACCTGGACGCGATCCTGTCGGTCGAAGGGCTCGACGCGATCTACATCGGCCCGTCGGATCTGTCGCTCGCACTGGGTTGTCGTCCGGTGCTCGACGACGTCGATCCGCCCGTAGCACAGGCGATCGATCACATCCTGGCGCGCGCCAAGGCGCACGGCGTCACGGCCGGCATCCACAACGGCGATGCGAACACCGCGCGGGCGCGCGTGGCCAAGGGATTTCGCTTCGTGAGCATCGGCTCCGATGCGCGGCTGATGGCTGCGGGGGCGCAGAGCGTATTGCGCGCGATGCGCGCCTGAGCGCCGACGGCCAATGTCGACGTCGTCGACGTGCCGCTGACTGAAGACGCGTCGCGGCATCGACCTCAAAGCGAGACAACTGCTGCTGAGCCGTTGGGCTGAAGTCGCCGAGACTCCAGCGCACTCTGGTCTCGCTCTCACGTGTTGATGGTTACCGTTTCGAGGCGAGGCTGGCTGGCCGAGTGCTTAGCAGGGCTTCGGCTCCTAGACTGCGCGGGACGCAAGCGCGGCCTCGGCCGGGGAGTCGATCAATGA
>Ga0209683_10000125_pt1 | contig 28905 bp, 36 predicted proteins | sample DOMMetBare2Fresh_FD_187474 | JGI IMG/M metagenome (GOLD analysis project Ga0209683, IMG submission 187474) | Wetland sediment microbial communities from St. Louis River estuary, USA, under dissolved organic matter induced mercury methylation -... | ecosystem: Environmental > Aquatic >... | reverse complement strand
GGCGAGAAATCCGCCGGTCAGGATGCCGGTCACGCAGAGTAGTACAGCGTTCTACGCTCCGTCTACCACGCAGGCCGTGCCGGGACCCCTACTGCCCCAACGGGTTCCGGGTCACGAAATCGACTGTGGCGCAAGGGGTCTCGCGAACAATGTAAACGTTGTCATTCACGAGGGAGCCCTCGTCCACCACCACACGCCCTCGTCGTGGAGTCGGACCTCGTAGCGGCTGGGCGGGCTGGGCGGGCTGTCCATCTCCTCTAGGACTCGGTGCAGCGGACAGTCGAACAGCACGCCATCCAGGCGCTCGATCAGCGGATGTTCGATCACGTAGCAGTCCTTGCGCAGGTCGACGAGGTGGATCGGCCCCCGCTCGGCGTCGAGGAGCTCGGCGACCGCGCTCGGGCGTGGGCAGTCGGGGGCATTGCAGCCGATCGCGCCGGACGGGTGCAGGATCAGCGCCCGGTGGCCGCACGCCGGACAGGTACCGGCGACGGTGCTGCTCATCGAAGTTCCCTCCCGCGGCGGGCGAGGTAGCCGAACGGCTTGGCGAGGTCCCGCCGCCCATGACGATAGGCGGCCCTGGAGATGCCGGCCGGCGAGATGCCGAGCCGCTCGGCCACCTCGGCCAGGCTCTGCGCGCCGGGCAGGATCATGTCGACCTCGGCGAGGAGCTCCGGGCCGCGCCAGCCGGACCTACCGAGGCGGGTCACGACAGCCCCTCCGCGGCGAGCAGGACGTGGCGAGCGAGCAGGGGCGGGACGGCGTCGCCCACCTGGCGGAAGCGGGCGGTGCGGCTGCCCATGAACGGGTAGTCGGCCGAGAAGGACTGCAGCACGGCGGCCTCGGCGACGGTGACCCGGCGGATGGTCTCGCGACGCTCGTAGACCCGCTGCTCGTCCTCGGGGCCGGACTCCCAGCGAGGGTTGCCGGAGCGGGCGGCGAAGATGGCCGGCGCGGGCTCGTCGAGGCGACGCCGGGTCGCCCGTGGCCGCGCGTCCCCGGCGATCCAGGCGGCGGTGCCCTTGCCGGTGATGGTGTGGGCGGGCTCGTCCAGGTCGCGGGGGATCTGCCCGGCGGTCATCTCGCTGGTCGCCCCGGCCCCGGCGAAGCGGACCCAGCTACGGGCCTTCTCGGTCAGGACGAAGGCCGGCTCGTCGCCGCGGCGCAGGTCTCGTGCCCGGTAGGCGACGCCGTCGATCTCGATGGCCTCGCGCCCGTCGTCGCGGCGAGGGAAGCCGATGAGGTCCTTGTCGGCCCAGCGGCCTTCCTCGAGCTCGCGTTCCATCACCACGCGACGCGAGTAGTTGCCCCACACCTCGACGCCGCCGCCGGACCCGGTGCCGCCTGCGGTGATGGTGTGGCTGGGCCGCTCAGTCATGCCCCAGCCGAGCGCCTCGGCCATCGACACCCACTTGTGGACGCCGGGGTCCAGGCGATGGCGGTCCCGGGCGTAGTAGCGCGAGTGAGTCGGGAACGGTGGGATGACTCGGTAGCGCCGGTTGGCGATGAGGAACGCCCGCTTGCGGGTCTGGGCGACGCCGTACTGCTCGGCAGACAGCACGCCGACCCAGACGTACCAGCCGCGCTTGCGCAAGACCTCGGCGCAGGCCTGCCAGATCCGCAGCACGTAGGGCACCTGCTCCCAGGCGAGGACCTCGGCCTCGGTGTCCAGCGCCCACCGCAGGGGCTGCAGGACCAGCGCGCTGCGTGGGTCGGCACAGTTCTCGGCGAGGGCGAGGAGCACCTCGTCGGCGGGGGCGCCGGTGGCGATCGTCTCGATGGCCTGCAGGATGAGCCCGGCGTCGCCGCGGCCGAGCTTGAGGCCGGAGGGGCTGAAGCCCTGGCACGGCGGGCTGGCGATCAGTCGCCGGATCGAGCCGCGCGGCCAGACGTCCACGGTCGTCACGTCCACCTGCTCCCGCTTGTGCCCGGCGGCCACCGCGGTGGCGCAGGCGTCGCCGTCCCACTCGTAGCCGTGCAGGTCACCGCCGAGGTTCGCCAGGACGTAGCCGGTGGAGAACCCGCCCGGCCCGGCGAACAGTTCCACATCGCTCATATGTCACCCTCCGTAGTCTGGTCGCTGTGTGTAGATGAGTCGTAACGCAGGAGGTTTGGGGGTTTAGGAAGAGTGATTCCTACCCCCCCGCTATACGGAATGCGTATGCGACATAACGGACATGTGTATATGTACGATATGTCTGAATTTTTTTGTATAGCACTGGGTAGGAATCACTCTTCCTAAACCTCCAAACCTCCCAGTCGTAGGATGAATTGCGCCCCTGATCATGGAAATCAGCCTCTTGATCACGGGTCATCCGACGAATCGCTCGACGCGATAGAGCTTTGAGTGTTTTTGGGGACCTATGTCCACTTTGCCCACGTTTCGGATGCACAGGTTGGCCACCCAGCGGCCCTCCCGGTTGCTCAGCCATCGACCGATCGATCGCTCTGCGTGGCCGGTCTTGGTCCGTTCGAGAATCATCCCGGGCACGAGCTCGCGGGCGATGCGACCGTCCGGGGTCGCATCGGAGTAGTCACCCTCGATCCTCGAGGCGATGTCCCGGCCGGTGAACGGGCGGTGGCCGAAGTGCTCCTCGAGGACCTGGAGGAAGGTGCCCCACTCGGCGTCGTCCTCGCTGACCTCCGTCGGCGCGGAGGCGCCGTCGTCGGCGAACAGGCCGTCACGCATGTCGAAACCGGCCACCTCCTGGATGCCGCGGACGGTGCCGATCCAGGTCGCGTAGTCGTCGGAGCGGTTCACCCGGTGGACTGGCTGGCCCTCCATCGCCCAGGCCCGCACCAGGGTCAGCAGGGCGCTCAGGTAGGCGGCGCGGTGCCTGGTCACCCAGGTCACCGGGTTGAGATCGAACTGGCGGCGCTGCGGGTCGGGGATGCCCGGGTCGATCTCGCAGCGCAGGATCCGCCGGGCCAGGTCCCCGCCGTAGGTGGCGTTGTTCCCGGTCATGATCCAGAGCCGGTCGTTGGCCAGCCGCACCGTCTTGTCGTTGCGCCCGAGCACCCGGTCGGCGATCTCGGGCAGGGTGAGCAGGCCCTCCAGGTAGCTGGACTTGATCACGCCGCGGACGTTGTCGAACGCGATGATCGGCGCGGTGGTGGCCGACAGGAGGGCGGGGACCACCTTCGACCACTCCTCATTGGTCGCCGGCAGCGCCGAGCGGACCGCGGCGGAGTGGATCAGCCGCAGGATGGCCAGCAGGTAGGACTTGCCCGAGCCGGGGTTGGACGCCTCGATGATGCCCAGCTGGTAGGGCGGCGGGACGATGGTGCGGATCAACGGGGTGATCGCCATGCCCAGCCAGTTCGCCCGGTGCACGGTGGAGACGAACGGGAAGTCGCGGATCGGGGTGAGCACGACCTCGCGGGCCGCGGCGATCTCGGCGGGGCTGGGCACCTCGGGGACCTTCACCGCGCCCATCCCAGCGGTCGGCAGGTACAGCAGCCGGGTCGAGGTGTCGTGGCCGGGCTCGTCGAGCACGGAGCCGTCGGGGCGCACGATCGGGGTGTGGGTCACCCCGCTGATCTCGGGCAGGTTCGGGCAGAGCTCGACGGCGGCGGCGCCGAGCAGCCGGGCGGCCAGACCAGGCGGGAAGTGCTTGGCGAAGACGGCGCCCTTCGCGGTGGTGGTGACCACCTGGTAGGCGCCGTCCACCAGGGCGCCGAGGCGCTCGGCGTCCACCGCGCGGATCTGGGCCGGACCGTCGTCGGCGAGGGGGTGCTTGGGCGGGATGTAGCCGTCGGAGCCCATCCGCGGGGTGTGCATCACCGTGCCGTCGCGCAGGTACAGCCCGGTCAGCAGTCCGACGCCCATCTCGATCTTCAGCCCGTCCAGGGCGTCTCCGGAGTTGGTGACGTCGAGCCACGGCTTGCCGGAGGCCACCGCCGTGATGTGCGGCCCCACCCCACCGCCCCCTGGCGGGGCGTAGTCGGGCGGGATGGGCTTGGGGTCGAGGATGTCCTGGCCGGGGAACCAGACGAACCGGTCCGGGGCGGCCTCCCAGGTCCGCGGCTGGCGCATCCCGTCGTGCACGCCCTTGGCGATCTGGCGCTCCAGGGCGATCCGGTCCCCGGCCCGCCTCCACGACCAGTCCTCGATCGCCGAGATCAGCAGGACGATGGTGTCGTCGGGGTCGGCCTGTCCGGCGCCGCAGTACTGCCCGGCCAGGAACGCGATCCGGCTGGCCCCGTTGGCGCCCTCGCCCTCGGGCAGCGCGGAGAGCTCGTCGCGCAGCTGCAGCAGGCGCTCGCGCACGCTGTCGGCCGAGGCCGCGTTGGCGGGGTCGGCCACCCGGTGCATCGCCTGCCGTGCGGCCTGGTCGTCGCGGTAGAGCCGTTCGATCCAGGCGGGCAGGGGTGCGATCGGCAGGTTGTCGACGATGGTGTAGCTGCCGCGGACGTCGTCGTCGTCCACGAAGCATCCGGGCAGCACGACGTACCCGCCGGTGGAGCGGATGTCGATCCCGGGGCCGAGCAGCGCCCGGGTGGTGATCACCAGATCCGTCGGCAGCCGGTAGTAGAAGTGCCAGCCGCCGGACGGGGTGCGCACGGTGAAGGTCGGCACGTAGCCTTCGCGCGCACAGTGTTCGCGCCAGTTGTACTCACCGTTGTCGGGGTGGGGCCGCTTGATGTCGACGTCGATGACGAGCAGCCCGGCTGCGCCGCAGTGCAGCGCCCAGTTGCACTCGGGGTAGGCCGCCGTCCACCCCTGCAGCACCTGGATCTTCGTGGTGGCGTCCCACACCCCGTGCCCGACGTTGCCGCACTCGCCCTTGCACACTCCGCGGCGTGGGTCGCCCTTGGGGTGCGCCGAGGCGATGGCCGGGATCTTGGTGCGGGCGCGCAACGGGAAGACGGGCCACCCGCTGGCGACGACGTCCTGGAACAGGGTCACTCGCGACCCCCGGGCGGAGTCCATCCGGCGGCCACGAGCAGATCCCAGACCTCCCCCTCGACGATGACCTCGGCGCGCCCGGCGAACTGCAACCGGCGTGGGGAGAGCTCGAGGGAGAGCTCGGGCAGAGAGGCGACGTCGGCACGCAGGGTGATCCCGGAGCAGTACTTCGCGACGTCGATCCCGCCGACGATGACCGTGGTGTCGCCGCGGCGGCCGAGCTTGATCTCCACGTCCTGCATGCCGTCGTCCGGCGCCGAAGTTCCGACAGGGTCGCTCATGGGAGATCCTCCTGATGGTGGGCGGCGTCGAGCTCGCGGGGGACGCCGGGTGCTTGACGGTAGACCGCACCACCGACGCTTCGTGGCAGGTCCGCAGGATTCGCCCCATGGACGTTGAGCACGTTGTAGGTGATGTTCACCGTGCTCGGGGCGGGGCCGGGTCGCCGGTACGGCGGGGCGTTGTGGCGACGCTTGGCCCAGGCGATCAGTGGTCCGAGGATCGCCACCGTGCCGAGGTAGGCGAAGACCGCCGGCCACGGGTCCAGGACGAACATCACGCCCCAGATCAGCGTCGCTGCGACAGCCACGGTGACGTAGATCAGCACTCGCCAGTTCATCGGTGGACCGCGTCCCAGGTCCGCATGATCCACCGCACGTCGCCCATCGCGGTGTGCCGGTCCTCGGGCGGTTCGACGCCGACGGCGAGGGAGAGCAGGCTGGAGTCCCAGGGCAGCTGCGGGGCGACTCCGTACTTGCCACGCAGGTACCCGGCGACGTAGGTCTCGATGTCGATCAGGTGGTAGTGCCAGCCCTCGCGCAGGTCGAACCGGCGCAGGATCCGGGCCAGCCGCTCGGTGTCGAAGTTGGGGACGGCGCCGACGACGTGTGGTCGGTCGGTGAACACCTCGTCGGCCATGTGCTCGCAGACGGTGAGCGGATCCTGCGCCGCCGCCGCGTCCCAGCGTGCGTCGTGGTCGGCACGGAACCACTCGGGCAGGTGCTCGACCTTGCGCAGGTCGTGGTGCAGGAACCAGTGGAATTCGTGTTCGCTCCCGTCCGCCTCGCGCCGGATGGCCGCGATCTCCCAGATGTGGTCGTCCGGGTCCAGCCCGGTGGTCTCGGTGTCCAGGAAGACGATGGCGCTCATGATCCGATCCCGTGTCCTTGTGGGTTCGCCAGCCAGTCGCGTCGACTGACTTCGGACCAGCGGTCCTCGATCGCTGATGCCAGGTCGAACTTGTAGAACTGGGCGACGTCGCACAGCTTGATGAAGACGTCGGCCGCCTCCTTGCGTAGCTCGGCGTCCCACTCCTCGCGGGTGCCGCGGATGCCCTGCGAGCGCTTCACGGCGGCGCGCATCACCTCGCCGACCTCCTCGACGAGGCCGCCGACGGTGGCGAACTCGTTGTCGTTGCCGAAGTTGTGCAGTACCCAGGTGGCGATGACGTGCTGGTAGGTGGCGATGTTGTCGTTGCGCATGTGGTCGTAGTTGGGGTAGTTCATTCCGATCCCTCCTTCATTCGTGTCGTCGAATCGCCGTGGCGCTCGGTGTGATGGCGGTCGAAAGCGACGATTTCCTCGGGATCGACGGAGATCAACTTCGCGCCGCAGACCAAGCAGGTGATCGTGTATCTGGACATCAGCCCTCCAGGAATCGTGGCCAGGTGGTGACGGTCTTCGCCGCCCGGGTCAGCCCGGTGTAGAGCCAGGGCTGCAGGTTCCAGCCGACCCGCACCTGGCGGGCCGGTTCGACGACCAGGGCGACGTCGTCCCACCCGCTGCCCTGCGCCTTGTGCACGGTCATCGCCTGGGCGAAGGTCATCAGGGCGATCTCGTCGCGCCAGCCGGCGCCGCGGGCCTTGAGCGCCTTCTCCCCGGCGAGGGATTCGAACGCCTCGGGGAAGGCCTGGACCGACCACTCCTCGCCGAGGTCGTCGATCAGGTCGAGTTCGAGCAGCCCGCTCCGCCCGGTGTAGGCAGCCTCGACGGTGAAGGTCTGCCCGTTGAACACTCCGAGGTCACGGTTGTTCGTCAGGCAGATCACCTGGTCGCCCTCCTCGGGCACTCCAGGTTCGCGACCCTGATCCTGGCGGATCGCCTCGATCAGGCGCCACCGGGTGTCGTTGAACGCGACGAGGACCTGCGCCCCCTCGACGTCGCCGATCCGCATCGGTGCGGACGCCTCGAGGTGGACGGCCCGGGCCAGCACGTCGCCCGGGCGCACCTCGCGCACCCAGGTCGCGTACCTGATCACGTCGGAGTCCATCTCCTGGCGCAGCACCTGGCTCAGGTGCAGGGTCTCGAACCGGGCAGCCGAGGCGGTGAAGAACCCGCCGCCCTCGATCGGGGGCAGCTGGTGCGGGTCGCCGACGACGAGGATCTTGGTGTCGTAGCTGAGCAGGTCCTTGCCGAGCTTCTCGTTGACCATCGAGACCTCGTCGCAGACCAGCAGGTCGGCCTCGGCGATCGGGGACTCCTCGCTGCGGGCGAACGCCATCCTGCGCGCCGGCCGCTCGAGCTCGGCGATGCGTGCCTGCAGGCGACCGCGCTGGGCAGCGGGCAACGGCAACGGGTCGACCGGGGTCCGCTCGTAGGTCGGGTCGGCCAGTCGGCTCCGGACCAGGTCGTCGTGCGCGAGCTCGTCGAGCAGCATGTCCCGCTCGACCTTGGCCGGGTTGCCGGTGCGGATCTGGCACAGCGAGTGCAGGGTGGCCGCGCCCTCGCATCCCCTGGTGCGCAGGACATGTGCCGCTTTGCCCGAGTACGCCCCGAACAGCACGTCGGCCTCGGCCAGGGACTGCCGGACGTGGCCGACCAGCGTGGTCTTGCCGGTCCCGGCGGGACCGAACAGGCGCAGGACCTGCGGGGTTCCGGGATCCTCGAACCAGCGCACGATCTCGTCGTGGACGGCCTGTTGTTCGTCGGTGAGTCGCACGGTGCCTCCTTCCGTTGACGACGCGCTCATCATGCCATGACAATGCGTTGTAAAGCGAGGGACGCTTGACAGCACGTGGTCAAGCCCCGCATGCTGGTCATGTATCGGTGCGGGTTGCCTCCAGCGCTGAACGTGTGTGATGAGCGGCCCCTGTCCTCGGCTCAACTGGGTGTGCATCCGGATGAGGACAGGGGCCGATCGCATTCTCCCCGGCACGACGTACGCATCGCCGTACCATCCGGGACATGGGAACCACTGGACCTGCGCCGAACCCCACCGCCCTGCGCCGCTCTCGTGACCGCGACAGCTGGCGGCGCTTGCCGCCACACGGCCTGACCACCGACCACGACATCCCGCCGTGGCCGATGGAGATCGACATTCCGTCCACAGGTGAGCTCTCGATGTGGACAAGGCTGTGGAGGGAGAAGCCGGTCGCCTGGGAGTGGCTGCGCTACGGCCTGATGGATCAGGTGGCCATGTACGTGCGCTACTACCTGCGCGCCGCCGACGCTGCCAACGGTCCCCTCGCCGGCGAGGTCCGCCGCCAGGCTGTCGCACTGTGGCTGGACATCGACTCGATGCGCAAGGCGAAGATGGACATCGACCCGAACATCACCGAGCCGGTGAACGGCCTGGACGCCCCTGAGCTCCCGGCGGACAAGTCCGGCACCGTGACCCGGCTGCCCTCCACGCGTGACCGGATGCGCAAGCGGGGCGAGGACGGCAAGGGGCCGCAGTCGTGAAGCCGCACCAGCTGGACGTGCTGCTGGAGATCCCGATGAGCCAGGCCGACCGGATGGCCCGCGACCGCGGCGCCATCGGGCCGGAGATCGTCGACATGTCCAGGTGGCGTGCGGAGGAGCTCTGTCGGGAGGCCGGCGGGACGCTGCGCACCGACCGCACCCCGGAGTTCACGATGAGCGAGGGGCAGTCCCCCCTGCTCGGCGACATGCTGTTGGTCGGCTCCCGGTGGTGGGCCGAGGTCCCGGAGAACTTCGTCCCCGATGCCACCGGGTGAGGACTGGGTCGTCGACTTCCCGACCCTGTCGGTGGCGGCGGACTGGATCGAGGCGCACTGCGTCGTCCCGGACGGGTTCAGGCGGGGCGAGCCGTTCCTGCTGACCGACTGGCAGCTGTGGCTGGTCGCCAACCACTACCGGATCAAGATCGACGCCCCGCTGCCGGACGAGGACCGGCCGGCGATCGGGGCGGCGGCGTTCCACTACCGGCGCTCGCAGGTGGTGCTGCCGCAGAAGGCCGGCAAGGGGCCCGTCTCGGCGGCCATCGTCCTGCTCGAGGGCTGCGGCCCGACGATGTTCACCGGCTGGGCCACCGGCGGGGAGACCTACCGCTGCTCCGACTTCGGCTGCCCGTGCGGCTGGGCCTACGAGTACGAGCCGGGCGAGCCGATGGCGATCCCGCGCCCCACCCCCCTGATCCAGCTGACCGCCTACAGCCAGGAGCAGGTGGACAACGTCTACGGCGCGCTGCGCCCGATGGTCGACTTCGGCCCGCTGAGCGAGGTCGTCCCGGTCACCGGGGAGTCGTTCACTCGACTGCCGGACAACGGCCGGATCGACGTGGTGACGAGCTCGCAGCGTTCGCGCCTGGGCCAGCGGGTGACCTTCGTCCTGCAGGACGAGACCGGGATCTGGTTGCCGCAGAACGCGATGGACGTCGTCGCGAAGACCCAGCGCCGTGGCGTCGCCGGCATGGGGGGCCGGCTGATGGAGACCACGAACGCTTGGGACCCCTCCGAGCAGTCGGTCGCCCAGGGCACCTACCAGGCCTCGCTCAAGGTCCACGACATCTTCCGGCTCCACCCGCTGGCCCCGCCGGGGCTGTCCTTCACCAACAAGGTCGAGCGCCGGCGGATCCTCAAGTACGTCTACCGGGGCAGCCCGTGGGTCGACCTCGAGGGTTCGATCGAGCCGGAGGCGCTCGAGCTCATCCAGGCCGACCCGGCCAACGCCGAGCGCTTCTTCGGCAACCGGATCGTCGCCGGCCTGGGTGCCTGGCTCAAGGAGTCGGTGATCGACGACGCCGCGGCGCCCGAGGTGGTCGCCCCCGGTACCCCGGTCGCGGCCGGCTTCGACGGCTCGGAGTCCAGCGACTGGACCGCGATCACCCTGGAGACCCAGTCCGGCTATTCCTTCGTCCCGACCTACGGCCCCGATCGCCGGCCGACGTTCTGGGACCCGGCCGAGTGGGGTGGCACGATCCCGCGCGGGGAGGTCAAGGCCGCGGTGGCCGACATCGCCTCGACGTACCGGTTGCGCCGCCTGTACGCCGACCCCAGGGACTGGCGCAGCGAGATCGGCGACTGGGCGCTCGAGTTCAGCGACGAGGTGGTCTTCGAGTTCGACACCTACGTGCTGACCCGGATGTTCCCGGCGCTGTACCGCTACCGGATCGATCTGATCGAGAAGCGCATCCACCACGACGGCAACAGGATCGTTCGCGATCACCTGCTCAATGCCCGCAAGGCCGCCAAGCCCGGCGACAAGTACCTGCTGGTCAAGCCGGACCCAGCCCGCAAGATCGACCTGGCAATGACCGCCGTCCTTGCTCACGAGGCCGCAGCTGACCTGCACGCTGAGGCAGCATGGGGCGAGCCGTCCGCCGTGCGGTGGGCGATCGGCAAGACCTGGGTGCGGTGAGAGGGGACCACGAGCGTGGCCGTGATGACGGACCTCGAGTCACTCTCGCCCCGCTGGTGGCTGCGTCGGCTCTACACCAAGCTCGGTGCGGCACGGACGGCGAACGAGATCCTGCGCAACTACTACCTCGGCAACCACCCTGTCCCCTGGCTCACCGCCGAGGCCCGTGAGGAGTTCCGCCGGATCCTGCTGCTCACCCGCTCGAACTACCTCGGCCTGGTGGTCGACGCACAGGTCGAGCGTCAGGAGGTCGTCGGGTTCCGGGTCGGCCAGGCCAGTGACGCCGGCGACAAGGACCTGGACGCCGACGACGACATGTGGCGGATCTGGCAGGCCAACGGCCTGGACTCCTGGTTCGACGCCGGCCTGCTCGAGTCGGCGGTCACCGGGGCCGCGTTCCTCATGGTCGAGCCGCCGCAGCGCGGGGAGCAGATCGCCCGACTGCACATCGAGCACCCCGACGAGTTCATCGTCGAGCACACCCCGGGCACGAACCGGCGCGAGGTGGCGGCCGGGCTGAAGCTGTGGCTGGACGAGTGGACCGGCAAGACGATGGCCACCCTGTACCTGCCCGGCTACGTCTGGAAGTTCGCCTCCTCCAGCACGCTGGGCTCCACCCTGCCGTCGGACCCGACGTGGATCCCTCGCCTGGGCGGGGGCAGCGAACCGGAGGCCGAGCGCACCGGGATCCCGATCGTGCCGGCGTGGGAGCTCCCCAACAACCCACTGCTCGGCCTGGGTGGGCGCTCGGAGATCGAGGATCTGATCCCGATCCAGGACCGGATCAACAAGGGCCTGGCCGACCGGCTGATCGCCCAGGACTTCGGGGCCTTCCCGCAGAAGTGGGCGACGGGCTGGCCCGAGGTGGACCAGTTCGGCAACCCCACCGACAAGATCAAGATCGGCATGCACCGGATCGTGTCGACGGCGGCCATCGACACCAAGTTCGGCCAGTTCACCGCAGCCGACCTCGGCGGGTATATCGAGACCAAGAACGCCGACGTCAAGGACATCGCCTCCCGCTCGCGCACCCCCGCCCAGTACCTGCTCGGGGATGTCGCGAACGTGGCCGGCGACACCCTGCGGATGGCCGAGTCGGGTCTGGCCGCCAAGGTCCGTCAGCGCAACCGGCCACACTCGCTGTCCCTCGAGCAGGCGATGCGCTGGGCGCGGCGACTGTCCGGGATGGGCGAGGTGCCCACCGATGCCACGGTGGAGACCCTGTGGCGCAACCCCGAGTTCCGCTCCGAGGGCGAGCTCGTCGATGCCCTGGTGAAGATGAGCACGATCGGCGTTCCGCAGGAAGCGCTGTGGGAGCGCTGGGGCGCCACCCCCAGCGAGGTCAAGAAATGGCGGGTCATGCGCGAGGAGGAGCTGCGCCGGATGCAGGCGATGGATCCGCTGGCCGCGCTCGCCCCGCGCTACGGCCAGCCGACCGGCACCAGTGCGAACGGGCAGCGGCCGGACGCCTCACGCGCCGGGTCCTCCACCAGGACGTCCGGCGCGGTCGGTTCGTGATGGGCCGGCACGCCGCGGTCAGGCCCACGCCTCCCCCCATGCGCCACGCTTTCCGTCGATCGTGGCGATGGTCCATTCGACCCGGATCTCGACGACGTCGGCGTCCTGCCGTTCGCAGGTGACCCACTCCCCGTCGCCCAGACGGGCGAAGGACACCTCGACGCAGGCGTGGTCGACCGGTCTCCAGCCATGCTGGGCGAGCAGTCGCATCGCCGCGGCATGGCAGTACGTTCCGCGAGCGAGGTCGTCCAGGTTCTCGTGCAGGTCGATCGGCAGCGAGTGCTCGGTGGCGTAGAAGCGTGACTGGGGCACGGTCGCAGCTTAGTTCCGTTGACAACCAGTAGTAAACTCCCCTACCGTCGTCCCATGGCGAAGCGGATGACCGAGAAGGACTGGCTGAGCCTGGCCAGGCTGGCCGGCATCACTCTCGCCGAGGCCAAGCACGACCCCGGGTTCGCCATCCGGCGCGCTCGGCAGAAGCTGGAGTTCCAGGTCGAGACGGCCAAGGTCGCCCAGGACAAGCTGGCGATGCTGGCCGAGCTGGAGCGCCGCATCGAGCAGACGAGGAGGTGAGCGGATGAGCGTCGCCGAGGAACGCTGCGAGATCACCGATCTGGTCAGGTCCTGGTGCAGCCACTGCCGGGAGCAGGCCGCTCCTCCGGCGAGGATCGAGTCGGCCCCGCGCGACATCCTCGCCCCCGAGCGACCCGGGCACGGCCCGTTCTTCACCGCCTCGTTCCGCTCCCCGTGCGCCGAGTGTCTGGACGACATGCACGAGGGCGACTGGATCTGCGCGGTCGACGACGTCGGCTGGTGCCACAAGGAATGCTGGGAGGCGATGTGATGACCGGGGTCGGAGATCAGTTCGAGCCGCTGTTGACCATCGGCGACCTCGCGCGAATCTGTTCGGTCGAGGTGAGCACGGTGAGGCGCTGGCGATTCGATGGGACCGCCCCCCGCGGCATCATCGTCGGCCGTCATCTCAGGTTCCGCCCCGAGGACGTCCGCGAGTGGCTCGACTCGCGCCAGACGAAGGGCTCCACCCGCGGGCAGCGCGAGACCCGATGAAGCTCCTGGGCGTCGCCGATACGGTCGCCGCGCTGGCCCTGCCCGTCGCTGCGGGGCCGCTCGGCTGGGTGATGGTCTCTCCGCAGATGCTCTCCGCCCTGGCGCCGCTCGTGGTCGCCTTCTGGATCGTCGGGGACTTCCTGCTGTACCGGCGCGCCGAACCCGGGCACGTCTCGGTGCACAACTGGATCCACAGCTGGCCGCACGACAAGCCGCCATCATCTGAGCGTGAGCGTCCAACCGTCCACGAGGTCGAGCCCGGCAACGTCATCCCTCTCCGCCGCGCAGACGAGGGCTGAGCTCGAGCAGGAGCGTCGCCTCGTCGTCCAGATGGCGGCGGCCGGTGCAGTCATAGGTGCCTGGCAGCAGATCGACCCCCGGTCGATCCTGAGCGACTGGCTCGGCGGGCTGGGCGCTCGGATCTTCGCCGCGCTGTCGCTGGCGCAGGAGGCGATCGCCGCGATGGCGCCGAGCTTCGTCGAGGACATCCTGGCGCTGATGGACGAGCCGGTGCTCACTCCCGCGCTGGATCCGCTCGCGTTCGCCGGCCGCTCCTTCGAGGGGGTCGACCTCGAGTCGGTGCTGCGCCTGGCCCCGGTCCGCGCCGAGGCCCTGGTGCGCTCGGGCATGGCCGATCGGGTCGAGGCGCTCGCGCGCGCTCAGCGGTTCCTCGAGATGGTCGTGATGACCGAGACCGCCGACGCCGGCCGCGCGGCCGACCAGGCCGTGCTGATCGGATCGGAACCGACCGAACCGGGACAGAAGTTCACCTACGGCTGGATCCGGGTGATCGAGCAGGGCGCCTGCTCGCGGTGCGCGATCCTGGCCGGCCGGTTCTACAAGTGGAACCGCGGCTTCGAGCGGCACCCGAACTGCCGGTGCCTGCACATCCCGGCGACGGTGGCCGCGGTCGGCACGATGGCCACCGATCCCCGCGCCTACTTCGACTCCTTGTCCCCGGCCGAGCGCACCGCGCTGTTCGGCAAGGCGGTCAGCGAGGCGATCGAGGCCGGCGCAGACATCAACCGGGTGGTGAATGCGGCCACCAGGGGCAAGGTCTCGATCGCCGGCGACGGCACTCGGACCAAGGGCGGCAAGCCCACTCCATGGCAGTTGATCAAGGATGCTGCAGGTGACCGTGCCGAAGCGGCGAGGCTGCTCGCGCAGTTCGGCTACATTCGCGCCTGAGCGACCATGGGCCGGAACGGTCCGCGGCGATCCCCGCAACGGGAAAGGGCCACACCTAGATCATGCGCATTCGTCTGCATCGCTACCGCTACTCCTCCGAGGGCACCGTCGTCGGCGCAACGCTGGGCGGCTCCACCGGAACCTTGACCGGCGACCCCGCAACGGGACCGCAGGACGATGGCCAGGGGAACGAGAGCCAGCAGCAGCAGCCGGACCCGACGAAGCTCCAGGCGGAGCTCGAGCGGTGGAAGCGGCAGGCACGGGACAACGAGACCCGGGCCAAGGCGAACGCGGATGCGGCGAGGAAGCTCGCCGAGATCGAGGACTCCACCAAGTCGGACACCGAGCGGCTGACTGCGAAGTCGGCCAAGCTCGAGGCCGACCTGGGTTCGGCGAACGCCGAGGTCGCGCGCCTCACGGCGGCGATCAAGCACGGCCTGGGCTTCGAGGACCTGGTTCTCCTGCCGAGGGGCCTGAGCGTCGAGGAGACCGAGAGCGCGGCGAAGTTGCTTTCCGAGCGGATCCAGGGCAGTGGCCGGCAGCAAGATCCCCCGTCCTTCGACGGCGGAACTCGCGGCACCCCCGCTGCCGGCGGATCGTTCGACTCCACGGTGCGGGACGCTCTGAGGAACCGCCGTCGCTGATCCCCTGAGAGGGACTCCGCGATGACCCAGCTGCACCGCGCCGATGGCCGGCGCATCCACAAGTACTCCTACAGCGCCTACAACTCGCTGACCTCGCGCACCGACGTCTCCCCGCTGATCCCCGAGCAGGTCGTCAACGACATGCTCGGCAAGGCGGTCGAGGAGAGCGCGGTGCTCGCCCTGTTCCCCCGCCTCCCTGTCGGTGGCGGCCAGATCCGCTTCCCCATTCTGAGCGCCCTGCCGATCGCCTACTGGGTGAGCGGCGACACCGGTCTCAAGCAGACCACCGAGCTCAGCTGGGCCAACAAGTACATGACCATCGAGGAGATCGCGACGATCCTCCCGGTACCCGAGAACGTCATCGACGACCTGACGATGAACATCTGGGAGGAGTCGCGTCCGCTCCTGGTCGAGGCCATCGGTCGCGTCCTGGACGAGGCCGTCTTCTTCGGTGCCAACGCGCCAGCCAGCTTCCCGACCAACATCCTCGCCGCGGCTGCCGCGGCCGGGAACGTGATCGACGAGGGCACCAACGCCGCTGCTGCCGGTGGGTTCCTCGGTGACGTGGACGACCTGTACGCGGTGATCGAGGCCGACGGCTACGACGTGACCGGCTTCCTCGGTCCGATCTCGCTGCGGACCAAGCTGCGCAAGGCTCGCGCCACCGACGGCCAGAAGCTCGACATCGGCCGCATCGGTGGGGACCTGAACAGCCTGGACGGGCACCGGATCGTCTACCCGATGCGCGGCCTGTGGCCGGTCTCGGGTGGGGTCGGGGTGAACGGCGTGCGCCTGATGGGCGGCTCGTGGAGCCAGTTCCGCGTCGGCATCCGCAAGGATGTGTCGTACAAGGTGCTCGACCAGGCCGTGATCACCGACAACACCGGCGCCATCGTCTACAACCTGCCGCAGCAGGACATGCTCGCGCTGCGCGTGACCTTCCGGGTCGGCTGGCAGGTCTCCAACCCGATCAACCGCGACCAGCCCGTCGAGGGCAGCCGGTACCCGGTCGGATACATCCGCACCGTCGGCGCCTGATCCGTAGAAGGAGCATTCGATCATGAGTGGAATGGCACCCCTGGCCCGTAAGTACGAGGCCGAGGTCCCGGCGATCGCCGCTGCCAACACCGGTTCGGCCGCGGTGACCTGCGAGTACGCCGGCGTGGTCACTTCGGTGACCTACGTCCCGGTGGCTGCGATCACCGGCGCCGCGACCAACAACCGGACCATCTCGGTGGTGAACCGGGGCCAGGACGGCTCGGGTAGCACGGTGGTGGCGTCGCTGAACTTCGCCAGCGGTACCAACGCAGCGGCGTTCGACGAGAAGACCATCACCCTGTCCGTCGTGGCGAACGCCACCACCGTCGCCGCCGGCGACGTGCTGGAGCTCCGTTCGGCCGCGGTCGGCACCGGCATCGCCGATCCCGGTGGTACCGCGTTCATCACCATCAGCCGCAGCTGAGGAAGGACACCGAGATGGCTGACGACACCAAGGCAGCCGCGCCTGCCGAGAAGAAGACTGCCCTGCCGCAGAAGGCGCCGAGCCGACTCCCGCAGACCACCAACCCGCCTCGTCAGGACGCGTTGCCCGCCGACGCGATCGCCGACGAGCCGGGCGCGGCGGCCCTGCAGGAGCTCGTTCGGGACAACGCCGTCAAGCGTGCCGAGCAGGGCTACATCGGTACGAAGCTCGACCGCACTCCGCGGGAGAACTACACCCTGGCCGGCGTGGGGCAGGGTCTGCCGACCCCGGAGACCACGGTCCTGCAGGAAGACGCCTGACCGATGCCGTTCACCGCGTCGGTCGCTGACGTCGAGGCCCGTCACGGGGCGCTGTCCGGACCCGACTCGGACCTCGCCTCGGTGCTCGTGAAGGATGCGCTGGTCAAGCTGCGCGGTCTTCGCCCGAGCGTGCCGGGCCTGATCGACGCGGCGGACGACGCGGCGGCAGCCGTTGGAGCGACGGCCACCCAGATCCAGACCGCTGCCGACTGGGAGCGTCTGATCCGGGTGGCCGTCGCCGAGGCGGTCATTCGGGTCCTGATCAACGCCGAGCAGTACCGGTCCACCTCGATCGGTGCGGACGGCTCGATCTCGGTCAGCTACACGGTGGCGGCCGAGGTGCCCCGGGCACGCCTGGCGTTCTCCGGTGACGACCTCGCCGACATCGACCGCAAGATCCGCCAGACCACCGGCTCCGGGTCGGTGGTCTCCATTGGCCTGACGTCCCTGGCGACCGAGGCCGAGACACAGCTGTCCACGCTCCCCACCCCCTGACAGGGAGAACGCGATGAGCACGAGCCAGGCGGCGGGCCGCCTCACCATGAAGCCGTTGCGGCTTCCGCTGCGGCCCGGCATCCGCACGGTTGCCGACGCCGTCGAGCACGGTCAGCGCTGGCGGCGGTGGCGTCCCACCATGTTCCTCGGCCGGCTGCAGCGCCAGGCGCTGGAGTGGCAGCGCTCCAACGCCGAGCACTTCGAGCGCAGCCTGGACTCGATGCGCCGCTTCGAGCTCAACCCGGGACCGCTGGGCACCCTGTGGGGCGCCGTCCTGCGTCCGCAGGGGGAGGTCCTGGATCTCGGCCTGCTGTCCTGCCGGGTGGTGACCGACGCCGGCTCCGGCTACCTGATCGATTCACTGCAGGGACTCGTCGAGCCCGAGTTGCTGCGCTACCACGCCCTGGGCACCGGCACCACGTCCGAGTCGGCGAGCCAGACCGCCCTGACCACCGAGCTCACCACCCAGTACACCCCGGCGAACACCCGGGCGACCGGCTCCCAGGGCGAGCTCGCGGGTGACCCGAAGACCTACGAGACCATCGGCACCAACACGGTCTCGGCCACGGTGGCGGTCACCGAGCACGGCGTGTTCTCGCAGGCGGCGGCCGGCGGCGGCACGTTGCTGGACCGTAGCGTGTTCTCCGTGGTGAACCTGAACTCCCTCGAGTCGTTCGCCACGACCTACCGGTACACCCTGCCGTCCGGCGGGTAACCCGGTGGCCACCTACGCCTTCGACACGTACACGGGGGCCGACGGGACGCCGTGGTCGACGGGGATCTGGATCGCCGGGAACTCCACCTCCGGGTCCTCGGCCACCCTGTCCGGCAACCAGGGCCGCCTGGACGCCGGCAGTGTCACCGGGTACGAGGGCAAGTGCGCCCGTCGCCTGACCGGAGTCTCCGTGGTCGAGGCCCGGGTGCGGACGCGGGTCGCATTCCGGTTCTCGGTCGACGGGGCATTCCGGATCTACCTGCGTGCCGACGACGCTCTGGACCACCAGACCGGCTACGTGATCATCCTGGATCGCGCGACCCAATCGGTCGGCATGTCCCGTCTGGTCAACTACAGCGCGACACCGATCGGCGGTGGGTCCAAGCCGTACGCGATCGCCCAGGACGTCGCACACGAGGTCGACTTCCAGGCGCTGGGCAGCCAGATCAAGTTGTGGGTGTGGCCGGTCGGCGACGCCAAGCCGACGTCGCCGACGATCTCCGCGATCGACACCGCCGTCACCGCGCCGGGGGCGATCGGCCTGCTGGCCGTCGGCGGCGGCTCGGGTGGGTTCAAGGTCGACGTCGATGACTTCGTTGCCACCGATGGCCAGGGCGAGTTGCTCGTCACCGGCGCGTCGAGCGCCACCGGTTCGCTGCTGCGCCAGCCACGCCGACGCTTCGCCGGGTCGGCCACCGGTGGCGGACTGCTGTTCGGCACCAAGGTCGTCCTGCGAGTCTTCTCCAGCAGCACCGTCGCCAGCGGCACGTTCGTCCTGGCGCGGTTGCGCGCATTCGCCGGCACCACCACCGCCGCCGGCACGGTGCTGCGCCAGCCCCAGCGCATCATGGCCGGATCGTCGAGCGCCACCGGCCTGATCCGCCGGGGCTTCCTGCGCGTGCTCACCGGGTCGGCGAGCGCCACCGGAGCCCTGGTCAGCGACTTCCTGGGTCGCGTCGTCGGTGAATCGGCGACCGTGAAGATGACGGTCAGCGCCCTATCGTGGGTCCGTATCACCGTGCGCCGGTGGACCAGCTGAGGAGGCTCGCGTGCTCACCCCCGTCCAGGCCGACGCGCGGGACATCATCGTCGGTCAGCCGCTCAAGGTGGGTGCGGAGTTCCGGGTCGAGGGGGAACCCAAGGACCCGACCGTCCTGTATTTTCACGCCAAGTCGCCATCGGGAGTCAGGAGCACGCGGGCGAAGGTCGACCTGCTGAGCGCCGAGGTCGGCTATTGGTACACGGTGGTCGTCGCCGACGAGCCGGGGTGGTGGGCCTTCCGGTTCGAGGGGTCAGGCGTCGCCGACGGGGTACAGGAGATCGAGGTCTACGTCCGTCCGTCCGCATTCTGAGGAGTGAATCGTGTCCAAGTCGGAAGCCCCCCGTGAGGAAGCGCAGCCGGAGGACGTGGAGCCGCAGCAGGAGATCGTGGAGGCGGCCCCCGTCGAGCGGCCCTACCTCGACGCGATCACCCCTGAGCACCGAGCCGTCCTCGAGGAGGCCGGCCAGCTTCCCCAGGAGGAGTGAGCCGTGCCCGACGCCCGCAAGCTCGTGGCGATCGGGCGTCGGTTGATCGCGTCCACGCTCCTGGACGAGGCGATCATCGGTGACCGCACGCTGGTCTCCGACGGCTACGGGGGGTGGACCGAAGCCTGGGCCGATCGGGCCTCGGCCACTCCGAGCCGCTACGTGTCGCGGCAGATGGGGATCCAGACCGACGCCGATCCCCGCGTCGGCGCCGGCGAGTTCGGCTCGCCCGAGGGGATCGCGGTGCTCCTGCCGGTCGGGACCGACGTCGCCGAGGGGGACCGGATCACCGACCCGGCGACCGGCAGACGCTGGATCGTCACGGCCGAGCGGACCCCCCTGTCCCAGCTGCAGACGGTGCTGCGGGTGATCGTGCGGGAGATGGACACCGGTTCGCCATGAGCATCGGTTGGCGGGTGATCCGCAACGACTTCCCCAAGGTGATCGCCGGCATGCGGCGCGAGCTTCCGCTCGGCGTCGAGGCGACCGGGACCGAGATGGTGGAGCACCTGATCCCGATCCTCTGGATCGACACCGGCGTACTGCGGAGCACCGCCGAGGTCTACAAGGAGGGTGGTCTGCGCGTATCGGTCGGGGTGGGTCTCAACCCGGCACGCTCCGGACACGGTGCGCGGGCGCACGGTTTCTACGCCGCCTACCAGGAGTTCGGCACGTCCAGGCAGCGTGCCCGGCCCATCGTCGGCCCGACTGCGATGCTGTTCGAGACCCGCTACGCCCAGCGGATGGCCGAGGCAGTCAGGAAGGCGTGCAGCGTATGAGCACCGGGATCGAGGTCGTCGATGTCGTCGACCGCTGGCTGCAGGAGACCCTGTCCGGCGACGCCACGCTCAGCGCAATGGTCGGGGGTCGGATCACCGGTGACGAGTACCCGGCCGAATGGGCGAACCCGCTGGTCCACTTCGACATGTCCTCGACCCGCGACATCATCGGCGTCGGCTACCAGCGGGTGGCCGTCCATGCCGTGTACCTGGTCAAGGTGATCGGGGAGAGCTCGAGCTACGCACCGCTGCGCCCGATCGCTTCGAGGATCGACACCCTGCTGCAGCAGACGCAGGCCACCGCGGCCTATGGTTCGGTCACCTGCGTGCGCGAGTCGGTGGTCCGCTACGGGGAGGCACTCAACGGCGTGCGGTACAGACACCTCGGCGGGATGTACCGCATCTTCGCGACGACATAGCCGGTCACCCCCGGGCTAGCCTGACGCGCGAGAGCCTGACCGCGCGACGAGGAGACCCCGGTGCCCGAGCGTAGTTCCATGACCCAGGGTGTATTCCTGGGCGTCGAGTCGACTCCGGGCCCCGCGGTCACCGCGACCCGCAAGCTCGGCTCCGTCGGGTTCTCCCCCGGCGTCAAGGCCGAGTTCACCGAGCAGCGCCCGATGGGTCAGAAGTGGCTCAACGCCGCCCTGCTCGGCAAGGAGTGGAGCGAGTCCGCGATCGAGGGGGCGCCCTGCTACACCGAGCTCCCCTACGTCTTCGCCTCGCTGCTGTCCGCCCCGACGATCACCCCGATCACCGATGGCGTCACTCCGACCGGCGGCTCGACCTGGGTGTTCACGTCCAACTCGAGCGGCGACGACGCCCCGAAGACCTACACCGTGGAGCAAGGCTCGTCGGTGCGCGCCCACCGCGCCGCCAACGTCATCATCAACGAGCTCACGATGGCGTTCTCCCGCGAGGAGGTCACCCTCGAGGGAGCGGCACTCGGTCAGGCCATCGAGGACGGCATCACGTTGTCCGGCTCCCCGACGATGCTGCCGCAGGTGATGGCCCTACCCAAGCACTTCTCGGTCTACCTGGACACCACCGCGGCGGGGCTCGGCACGACGAAGTTGACCCGGGTGCTCTCCGGGGAGATCGGCATCTCCGACCGGTACGGCCCGCTGTGGGTGGTCGACGCGGCCAAGCCGTCGTTCGTGACCACGATCGAGACCGCGCCGACCGGCTCGGCGAAGCTGCTCATGGAGGCCGACGCGCAGGGCATGGCCCCCTTGGTTCAGATGCGCGGCGCCACCACGAAGTTCCTGCGGATCGAGGCCGTCGGCCAGAACATCTACACCGGCGGGGTGACGGTGGACCACCGGCTGCGCTGGGACGCCGCGGTCCAGGTGAACGAGCCGAGCGAGTTCTCCGACGAGGACGGCGTCTACGCGATGGAGTGGGGTTTCTCGTTCGTCCACGACCCGACCTGGGGCAAGGCCGTCTCGGTCGAGGTCGTCACCACGACGTCAGCGCTCTAGTAACCTGCGCACGTGAAGCTCAGGGAAGCACTCGGCGCTGCGAAACCCCTCGACATCAAGATCGGTGACGGCGTCCTGCACGTCACCTACGTGCCGGCCGAGTACACCGCGGCCGAGCTCGAGGAGATCGTCGCTGGCGACGCCACCGCGAAGATCGTTTCGATCGTGAACCTGGTCTGCCAGCACATCAAGGCGTGGGACCTGGAGTACAACGACCGCGACGAGGTGATCCCGCTCGACCCGGACGTGGTCCGCGTCGAAGTCCCCGTCACGATCCTGACCACCGTACTCAAGGCAGTGCAGAAGGAGACACAACCCGACCCGGAAGCGTGAAGCTCCTCAAGCGCTACCTCGTCACGGACGGGCGCATTGGGGAGTTGCCCCACTGGTATCGGATCATCAACGCCGCTCGCTACCTCCGGGTCGCGCCCTGGGAGCTCGCGCAGCGATCGGCCTTCTGGCTGCACGCGGCCGAATCAGCGCAGGCAGCCGAGGCAGCCGCCCAGAATAGGCGCCAACGCAAGGTCGGGTGAGATGTTCCGAGGGAGGCGGTCATGGCTAAGGTCGCCGAGCTCTCGGTCGACATCGACGCCGATGATCGCGCCACCCCGAAGATCGTTGCAGTCGATGCTCTGATCAAGCGGCTCGGCGGCGAGGACATCCAGCTGATCATCGAGGCCGCGATCGCCAAGGCGCTGGGCGACCTCAAGGCCGTCGAGGACGTGGTCGACAAGCTCGACGGGCGGACGGCCGACGTCGAGGTCGATGCCCAGACCGCCTCGGCCGAGGCATCGGTGGCCGGGTTGCAGGCACTGCTCGACTCGCTGCGCGACCAGGTGATCAACCTCGGCGTCGATGTCGACGACAGCGCGCTGACCTCGCTGCGCAGTCAGATCGACGCCCTGAACCCGACGGTCGACGTCGATGCCGACGTCGCCGCGGCCATGGCGAAGATCGCCGAGATCCGCGCCGCGATCCAGGCGATCGTCAACGACCCCAGCATCGACCTCGACCTGGACACCGGCGCCGCCCTGGCCGACCTCGCCGTCTTCGAGGCGATGCTCGACGCCGCCACCCGCGACCGCGAGGTCAACGTCAGGATCGACACCTCGGGTCTGCCATCCCTGGACCAGCTGGCATCCTCGGCCACCCGCGCCTCCGGCCAGGTCCGCGGCGTGACGGCCGCCGTCCTGGCTCTCGGTCCCGCTCTGGTGCCGATCGCCGCGGTGGCCGCGGTCGGCTTCGGCGCGCTCGGCGCTTCCGTGCTCGCGGCCACCGCCGGCGTCGTGGCCTTCGGTGCGGTGACCTACGGCGTCTACGCCCCGGTGGTCGATGCGCTCAAGAAGATGCAGACCCAGCAGGAGGCCTACAACCGCGCGGTGACCGACAAGCAGCGCGAGACGGCCCTGGCCAAGGAGAAGGCCATCTGGGACAGCCTGACCCCGGCTCAGCAGCGAGCCGCGGCCGGGATCAAGGAGGTCACGGACGCCTGGAACGCCCTGGTCGCGGCGATGAGCAACGACGTGCTGAACGTGACCGGCCGAGCGCTGTCGATGGTCGCCGACGCGCTCCCCGCGTTGACGCCGATGCTGCGCTCGATGGGCGTGGCGTTCGACGGCCTGCTGACCTCACTGGAACGCAACGTCGCCAGCCCGTTCTGGCAGCAGTTCCTGACCAGGATGAGCGAGCTGGCCGGCCCGATGACGGCCAGCCTGATCCGCTCGTTCGGCAACATCGTCACCGGGATCGCGGGGATCCTGAACGCGTTCATCCCGATGTCGCAGGAGATTACCTTCGGCCTGGAGGACCTCACCGCACGCTTCGCCGAGTGGGGCAGGCAACTCGCCGACTCCCCCGGGTTCCGGGCCTTCACCGACTACGTCCGCGAAGCATGGCCGATCGTCAAGGACGCGATCCGGGCGGTCGCCGACGCCCTGGTCGAGCTCGTCCAGGCTGCCGCCCCGATCGGCGAGCAGATCCTCGGGGTCATCACCAGCGTCGCCGACGCGATCGCCAAGCTCGGTGACGAGCACCCCCGGTTGTTGCAGCTGGCGCTCGCCGCCACCGGCCTCGCGGTCGCCTTCCTGAACCTCCTCGGCCCGGTGGTCGCGATCACCGCTTCGCTCGTGCGGTTCAAGGCTGGCGCCGAGGCCGTCGGGCTGATCTTCGAGCAGATCCTGGCCCGGGTCGGCCTGACCGTCGCCGGATTCGGACTCATCGCCGGGGCCATCGCCCTGGTCGTCGGCGCGTTCGTGCTGCTCTACCAGCAGTCGGCCACCTTCCGCGAGGCGATGGACGAGATCGCCCAGGCAGCCAAGGATGCGTTCGACAGGATCGAGAAGGACCTCGAGGAAGCGGTTCACGCGATCAGGCAGTTCATCGATGAGCAGACGGCGGACTGGAGGCGGTGGTGGGAGGAGAACCGTGACGTGCTCACTGCCGCCGCCGTCGACATCCGCGGCGTCGTCTCGGCCCTGGTCGGCTTCCTGCGCGATGAGTTCGGCGGGGCCTGGGACGTCCTGACCGACGCCGTGCGGGTCGCCTGGGCCGCCATCACCGGCATCATCGACGGCGCCATGGACGTGATCCGCGGCATCATCCTGATCTGGGGCGGGGTCATCGCCGGTGACTGGTCCGCGGTGTGGGACGGCTTGGTCCAGGTGTTCAACGGATTCGTCAGCATGCTCACCGAGCCGTTCAAGCGGGTGTGGGAGGAGCTCAAGCAGATCCTCGACGAGGGCGGCATCGACCTCGAAGCCAAGTGGAGCGAGCTCTGGAACAACCTGAGCAACGTCGACATCGACTGGTCGGGGATCCTCTCCGCGATCTGGAACGGCTTCCTGTCTGCACTCGGCTCCCTGGAAGGCCTCAACGCCGCGGTGGCCGATTGGTTCGCCGGCTTGTGGAGCACTGACAACCTGAACATCGACATCAACTGGTCGGGGATCCTCGGGGCGATCGGTGGTGCGTTCGTCATCGCACTGCAAGGCCTGGAGAACTTGAACGCCGCGGTGGCCGACTGGTTCGCCGGCCTGTGGACGGGGCTGACCGGCATCCAGGTCGACTGGTCCGGGATCGTGGCGTCGGTCAAGAACGCGTTCAAGGCCGCCTGGAACGCTGCGGACGACCTGGGCACCACGATCAACACCTGGTTGGCCAGCAAGTTCGCCAACATCGGCGGGGTCAGCGTCGACTGGTCCGGGATCGTGGCGTCGATCAAGAACGCATTCAGGGCCGCCTGGAACGCTGCGGACGACCTGGGCACCACGATCAACGAGTGGCTGCGCAGCAAGTTCGCCAGCGTCGGCGTCAACATCAACTGGTCCGGCATCATCGATCCGATCAAGAACGGGTTCAAGGCCGCTTGGAACGCCGCCGACGACTTCGGCACGATGGTCAACGAGTGGATCGGCAAGGGCACCACGAAGGCGCTCGAGGCGATGGACAAGTTCGGTACCGCCATCAACGAACGCCTGAGCAGGTTGTTCGGCGGCGGGGGGAGCGGCTCGTCCAGCGCGCAGGCCGAACTCACCGCGCAGCTGGACGCGATCGTGGCGACGATGCAGCAGAAGTTCGCTCAGATGCAGCAGATATGGATCGACGGCTGGGCCAACCTGTCCCAGCTCAACACCATCACCTGGGTCGGCATCAACGCCGCCGTCGCCGCGCAGATGGCCACGCTCAACGCCACGGTGGCCGCCGGGTTCGCCGGCATCCAGTCCGCCTGGATCACCGGCTGGGCCAACCTGTCGACGATGACCACGATCGCCTGGGTCGGCATCATCGCCGCGGCGCAGGCGCAGATGACCACGCTCTCTGCCACCATCGCCGCCGGGTTCGTCGGACTGCAGGCGACCTGGGTGGCCGGGTGGGCGACCCTGGCCGCGGCCACCGTGACCGGCTGGGCACCGATCCAGACCGCGGTCGCTCAGCAGTTCCTCACCATGCAGTCCACGTTCAGCGCAGGCTTCACCGTGCTGAACAGCAGCTGGACCCAGGGTTGGGCGACGCTGGCCACCTCGACGGCGACCGGCTGGGCGCCGATCCAGACCGCGATCGCTCAGCAGTTCCTGCAGATGACCACCACGTTCGCCACTGGCTTCACCGTGCTGAACAGCAGCTGGACCCAGGGCTGGGCGCGGATCCTGACCTCGACGACGACCGCCTGGACCAGCATCCAGGTCACGGTGCTCACCCAGATGACCACCCTGAACACGATCATCGCCAGCCAGCTGACAGTGATCCAGGCAACCTGGACGACGCGCTGGACCGCGGTGCTCACCTCGGCCACCACGATCTGGACCTCGATCGTCGCCCTGATCACGGCCTACACGCTGCAGGTCGTCACCGTGATCACCACCGGGATGACTCAGCTGCAGACCGTCTGGCAGACCGGCTGGGCGCAGATGCTGCTCATCGTCACCCAGATGATGACGCAGATCCTGGCTCTGTCGACCACCACGGTCACGAACATGGTCTCGATCTGGACGGCCGGCTGGAACCAGATCGTCGCCTCCACGCGGAACGCGGCCAGTCAGATCGCCTCGATCGTCAATTCGATGGGCCAGAACATCATCGGCACGCTCAACTCGGTGGCCTCGCGGGCCTACTCGGCCGGCGCCTCGATCGGGTCGAACCTGGCCGCCGGTATCCGCTCCCAGGTCGGCGCGGTGCAGGCGGCAGCCCAGGCCCTCGCCAACGCTGCCTCCGCGCCGCTGCCCGGCTCTCCGGCGAAGGTCGGCCCGCTGTCCGGCTCCGGCTACGCCCTGCTGCGCGGCCGGCGGATGGTCGAGGACCTCGCGGCCGGCCTGAGCCGCAACACCCCGGTGGCCACTGCGATGGGCGACATCGCCGACCTGATGGCCTTGAGCATGGCGCCGAGGGCAGCCATGGCGGCCATCACCTCCGGGCGCAACATGCTCGGCCAGGGCGGGGACATCATCGTCGAGGCCGGTGCGGTGCAGGTGCAGGTCGGCGCCGGAGTCGACCCGGCCGCGGCCCGCGTGGCATTCAGCGACGCCGGTGAGGAACTGGCCTCGCTGCTGACGGCCCTGCGCCGCCGGTAGGCGCGGGAGAATCCGAGCGTGCCGACCCAGATCACCACCGCCGCGCACCAGGACTCCCTGTCCGGCTCGAGCGAGAAGCGCCTCGACATCGCCCCCGACGGGACGCTGTGGCTGGCGGTGGCCGACACCAACCGGGTGCGGTTCTTCTCCTCGGCCAACGGCGGTGCCAGCTGGGCCGTGGCCTCGAACTCCGACCTGGCCTACGGCTCCGGCCAGGACACCGGTACCCCGTCCTTCTTCATCGACGCCGACGGCTACGCCCACGTCACGTTCGTGCGCTGGCAGCAGACCCCGCAGACCCTTCTCTACGCGCGGGGCAAGCCGCGGACCGGGGGCGGCTGGTCCTGGACCACGTTGACCGTCTCCCCGGCCGGCGGCCGGATGAACGTCGACAGCGACGTGATCGCGTTCCGCAACGGCACCGGGTGGGTCGCCTTCGTCACCTGGTCCTACGGGTCGACGGCTGGCTCCAGGGTGAGCCGCATCGACATCTCCGCGTCCGGCACGCTCACCCTGGGCAGCCTCGTGCACGGCCCCGCCTCCGGGGACGCAGCGTGGCAGTTCGGCGCCCTCGCCTACGCCTCGGACTCCAAGGTTCCCCAGGCGTCCTCGCACGTCTTCCTGGTCACCGCGAGCCAGACTGCGAGCTCACCGGTCTACGCCCACCGAGCGCAGTACTCCTCGGGCAGCTGGACCTGGGGCACCCCGATCTCGCTGGCCACCGGCGTCACCATCCTCGAGACCGTGATGTGCTGCGCCCACGACGGCACCCGGCTGATCACCGCCTGGTCCCCGAACGACACCACGGTCAAGGTCAGCCAGTGGGACGGCGTCGCCGGCTCGGCCACCGCGATCAATCCGCCGGCCCTGTCGCAGGGCACCGTGCTCGGCGTCTCGATCGCGATCGATCCGGCGACCGCCGACATCTACCTCGTCGCCTACGACGCGACCAACGGCGATGTGTTCTGGACCAAGTACACGCGAGCCACCCCGGCCTGGTCGGCGTGGGCCTCGCTCGTCTCGCGTTCGCCGAGCGGGCAGGACGGCGACGTCCAGCTGGTGCGCAATCCCACCCGCGAGGCCGTCGACCTGGTCTACGCGACTGGCACCTCGCCGAACAACGTGCTCTGGTACCAAAGGGTCGCCGGCCTGACCCGGGTGCCCGCCGCGCCGACACTGATCTCCCCCGCCCCGGGGGTGCGGGCAGACCTGGCCGCCGGCGCGACGTTCGTCTGGCAGCACTCCAAGCTCTCCCCGGGCGACTCCCAGTCCCAGTGGCAGCTGCGCCGCAACGACGGAGCCACCACCGAGTACTGGAACGACGCGACGCAGACGTGGTCGGGGTCGGACACCACGTGGAACGTCTCGACCGCCGAGCAGGTGACCTTCCCGGCAGCGAAGTGGACCAACGGCACGACCTACAGCTGGACGGTGCGCACCCGTTCCGCCGACGGGTCGACGTCGCCATTCGCGGCGGACCGCACCGTCATCTCCACGGCGGCGCCGGTGGTCGTCGTCACCGCACCGATCGGCATCGTCTACGGCACCTCGACCCCGACGGTCACCTGGACCTACTCCGGCCTGAAGTCGCAGCGCGACTACGAGGTGCGCATCCTCGATCCCGCGGCCGGAGCCATCGATCCGAACGACCCGACCCCCGCGGTGTGGACGAGTGGGCAGGTGTCCTCGGCCGTGGCGCGCGCGGTCGCGGTGACCACGCCGCTGCCCGATGTCAACGGCACCTACCGGGCCTACCTGCGGGTCAACGACACTGACGGCACCCCTTCGGTATGGGTCTACTCGACCTTCTCCCTGTCGGCGGTCCCCCCGCTCGGGCCGTCGTTGCGAGTGGAGGCGTACCGCCCGTACGAGACCGGTGTGCCTCGGGCCAAGCTGCGTCTGCTCGGGCGGTGCAACTACCTTGCCGAGGCGCAGGCGGCCGGCGGGACCGGCTGGGACACGGTGTCCAACGCCACGGTGGCCGCCGTCACTGAGAACTCCCTGCTCGGGCGCCTGCCCGGCTACTCGGTGACCACGACCGGCAGTGGCGACGCCAGGGTCCGTACCGCTGTCGGCTCCCCTCCGGAAGCACCGTTCGGGCGCCCCGCCCTGGCCGGGCCGCTGGATTTCCCGACG
>Ga0209683_10000120_pt1 | contig 29322 bp, 18 predicted proteins | sample DOMMetBare2Fresh_FD_187474 | JGI IMG/M metagenome (GOLD analysis project Ga0209683, IMG submission 187474) | Wetland sediment microbial communities from St. Louis River estuary, USA, under dissolved organic matter induced mercury methylation -... | ecosystem: Environmental > Aquatic >... | reverse complement strand
TGCTCCGGCTCAAGTTATCCGACTATTCAAGCTGCTGTGACTGCCGCGAATCCGGGTGACACGATTGTGGTCTGTCCCGGTACTTATACCGAGCAGGTGACGATTCCAGTGGGCAAAAATAATCTTACACTCCGATCAAGGACACCCTTGGCGGCAATTATTAAGGCGCCGGCTGCCATGCTGTCCCCGAAAGCGATTGTCCGGGTAAACGGCGCGAGCAATGTCAGCATCCTCGCCTTTACCATTGCTGGGCCTGGTGGCGGCCCCTGTGACTCGCTTGAATACGGTGTGCTTGTAGACATGGGCGGGTCAGCCTCGATCCGCGGTAACCACATCACCGAGATCAGAGACAATCCATTTGGCGGCTGCCAGAACGGGATTGGCATTCAGGTTGGTAGGTTTGCGAGTAGCCAGATCGGCTCAGCTAGTATCAAACTGAATTTGATCGACAAATATCAAAAAGGGGGCATCGTTATCTCGAACACCGGCTCCCAGGCTGACGTTTCCGGGAACGTGGTGCAAGGCGTTGGTCCGACAGCATTGATCGCCCAGAATGGAATTCAGGTAAGCGCCGGCGCGAGGGCAAATGTAGAAGGGAACGAAGTGTCGGACAACATCTACACGCCCCAATCAGTCGTGTCTACCGGCATACTGCTTTTTGAAGCTGGCAGCGTGAATATTGATCACAATGAGGCCAGGAGAAACGACGTAAATATTTTCGCTTTTCACACCGCGAACCCTGTCATTACTCATAATAAGGTTTCTGACGGGCCCTTTGACGGCATCGACCTGACTGATGGGACCACCGGAGCGATTGTTTCGCACAACACATCGCATAACAACATCCTGGACGGCATCTTTGTTGATGCGGCTTCGACGAATAATACAATCACACACAACAAGATGTCTGGGAATGGATTGTTCGATGCTGAAGACCTGTCTGCAGGGATGGGTTCGTGCGGCACCGCCAACACCTGGGAGCACAACAAGTGCGATACAGACAACCAAGGTGGGTGTTTGTGTAGCCAAGGGGGTAATGGAAACGCTAGTGCCGTCACCCGGACGCGATTAAGCACGGTAGCGGCGCCGACTTCCCGTGCTCCGTCACCGTCCAACTAGCCGAGCAATTGCTGGTCGCACATCCGACCGCCAGGAACTGCTGAAATGGAGTCTGCCGCGGAGGATCGCGGACGAAGATGGATCTAAACCTGAGTAGTTCAGGATCGACCTTGTCCGCGTAACCCCCGCGGCTTCTTCCTGCTGGTTTGCAGATCCCAACTGCGTGTTTCTTTCTCTCCGAATGGCGTTCAATCAGATGACGCCAGCCGATACTAATCCCTCCCCAGCAGTTTGTAACTTTGCTCACCATCTTCCACGAATCACAGGGCGCCGCCTTTGCTTTCTGGCAGACTTGGGTCTAGACTTACCAACCTTTGTTCGTAACCTTCGCAACAGACCCGCTTAACAGAGACCAGAGAATATGTTGAAGACACTTTTGATCGGTGTACTGTCCGTTTTCCTCCTCAACGACCATTCTGACAATTCCGTTGCGCGGTTCAAGCCTGGCGGTCAGGAAAGTCAGACAGGCACGCTTGAGAAGATGATAGTAGCGAGTGGCAATGTCGCCATGGATTTGGACCTGGGCCGGATGAATGCAGGCGCGTACCGCTCGCAAATGAGCACGTTGCGGTTCTCAGTGGCGCCGAATTCGTTCTTCACGGTACTTGTTTTCAACGGTGACTTGCGCGGTCCCGAACGTGGATCGATGGCCCTTATCGCGCAGAATTCTGCGACTCTTCCCGCCGTTCTGAATGATTCCTTGAACCAACTCGTTATTGAAAGAGTAGATTGGACGGAAGCGTTTGAGTTCGTCGTTCGCGACGGCAAGACAGGATTCACCTTTTTCAATATTGAGGGAAATCTTTACGACTACGATGTCAAGACGCAGGTGTTCAACATAAAAGAGGGTCGGCTGCTGGTTTCGAAAGAGTTTGCCGTCAAGCTCGGACGTCCGTCACAGGCGGGCGCCATAGTAGGAGAACTCTCTGTTACCGCAACCATGCGGACAATCGAAATCACGCAGGTCGTTAATGGCGAAGTCGTATCAGCAGTAATGCCCCCGGATCAGAGACCGGCGGCAGGCAGTGTGCCGGGTCCCGATGTCATTGTTGGAGACCTCTCCGGGTTAGCGCAATTTGGCACTAGTAGCGGAACTCAGGTCGGCCTGGCTGTGGCAACAGACTCTTGCAATGCCGGAGTCGTGCCGTTGAATTGGCTGGCCTTGCCAAACAACGATCACCCGGTCATCCCCCAGAATCTCTATCGGATGAGCGGTGGCGCGACGAACGACGAACGGTTCGAACAAGTTGGCCAGTCCAACGTGAAACACGCGTTCACGGCTTTGCAACTAAACATCTGCGGTTTCGGTTGCGTCGCGACCGCCAGCACTACGCTCGGCTCCGGATGCTCAGACCCTTACTCGGCTAGTTTGAATTCCGGCTCGAGCGGTAACAGTCTGGGATCGCGCGCGTGGATAAATCCTTTTACTGGCGCTTACCCGCGCGGAGATTCCAGCACGCCGCCAAACACCCACACCGGCCACACGCACACCGGTCCTTCGCACAGAATTCTGGTCGAAATAAATGACCTCAACACCTCGCTGAATGCCGGGGCCACCTATTACTCCGAAGCCCAATACGTGACGCCGCATGAGTATGCCTGGTGCATCGCGAATCCCGGGCAGTGCAACATGAACAACAATGCTTCCTACCGCCAGTTCACAGTCACCGGCACGGGCAGCCCTTTCACTTTTACCGCCGTCGGCTCCACCGCGCGATCGAAGCCCGCGGTTGCTGCGTGGACTGGAGCAACCAGTGTCCAGATCCAGCCCGATGCGGCGAACGATGGCATTGGACAGGTTGCCTATAAAGTCACCAACCCATCGCCGGGAGTCTGGCATTACGAGTACGCAGTCTATAATCAGAACCTCGATCGGGCGATCCAATCCTTTAGTGTACCTTTGGGAGTTGGCATCACCGTCAGCAACATCGGATTTCATGCGCCTCCGCAACACCCCGGATGGACGTTCGATGGTACCGTCGGGAATACCGGTTACAGCAGCACGCCCTGGACTGCGGTGCAGACACTTAATGATCTGACCTGGGGTTCCCAAACTTTTGCCCAGAATCCGAACGCGAACGCGATCCGCTGGGGGACACTGTATAACTTCCGCTTTGATTCTAATCAACCGCCACGGACGACGAATGCGACGGTCGGCTTCTTCAAAACCGGCGCGCCGATAGTAGTTCAGATTCAGGCCCCGACGCCGCTGCCCGCCATTTCGATAAACGACGTGTCGCTTGCCGAGGGCAATTCGGGAACTTCATTGGCAACGTTTACCGTCAGCCTGTCGGCCTCCAGCACGAGTACCGTGACCGTCCAATATGCCACGGCGAACGGTTCGGCTACGGCCCCTTCGGATTATGTCACCACCTCCGGCACCGTGACATTCAATCCTTCGGAAACCTCCAAGCCTGTTTCCGTCACCATCAATGGCGATACGCTCGAGGAGTTCAATGAGACCTTCTTTGTCAACCTCACGAGCCCGACGAACGCCACCATCAGCGACACTCAGGGTGTGGGCACTATAAACAATGACGACCTGCTGGCGAGCCTTCCCAGCGGCTTTGCGGAGACACAGATCGCCGGTCTTTCCAGTCCGACAGCGTTTGCCATTCATCCGGACGGACGCATCTTTGTCTGCGAGCAAGCCGGGACCCTGCGCGTGATCAAGAACGGCGCGTTGCTGCCGACTCCCTTCACGACGATTTCAGTCAACTTCCCAAACGGTACCGAACGAGGTCTATTGGGGGTTGCCTTTGATCCCAACTACGCAACTAATCGTTTCATTTACGTCTATTACACCGCGCCGACGCCAACAATTCACAATCGCGTTAGTCGCTTTACGGCTGACATTGCCAATGAAGACATCGCGGTAGCAGGAAGCGAATTACCTATTCTCGACCTCGAGAATCTGAGCGCCACCAATCACAACGGCGGGGCTATACACTTTGGTCCTGATGGCAAGCTCTATATCGCAGTTGGCGAGAACGCCGTCTCTGCAAACAGCCAGTCGCTCGCCAACCGTCTGGGGAAGATGCTGCGTATTAATTCCGACGGAACGATTCCGCCGGATAACCCGACTTCCTTTCCGAACATCGCTGGCTCTCCCACAGGCAATAACCTTGCGATTTGGGCAGTTGGTTTGCGAAACCCCTTCACCTTCAGCTTTCAGCCCGGCACCGGTCGCCTGCATATCAACGACGTCGGGCAAAGCACCTGGGAGGAAATCAACAACGGAACTGCCGGGTCGAACTATGGCTGGCCTACCTGCGAAGGAACGTGCGGTACAGGTGGCATGACGAATCCTATTTATCAATATGCAAACGACGCCTCGACGTGCGCGATTGCCGGTGGGGACTTTTACAATCCGACCACAGCTACGTTTCCCGCGCAGTATATCGGCAAGTATTTCTTCTCTGATCTATGCGGCGGTTGGATGAAAACTATCGATCCGTTCAGTCCCCCAGCAACGGGGACGGCGACGAGTTTTGCGACCGGGATCAGTTCGCCGGTGGATATTCAGGTTGCCAATGACGGTAGCTTGTATTACCTCACGCGCGGAACAAGCTCCATCTTTCGTGTGCAGTACTCCGGGGCATCAACTCTGGTCATAAACGATCTCGCGATCACTGAGGGCAACGCCGGAACTTCAGTAGCGAATTTTAACGTCCTGCTATCACCGGCCAGTTCGCAGACCGTGACCGTGCAGTATGCGACCGCCAATAACACGGCGCTTGCGGGGACTGATTATGTTCTTAGCGGTGGCACTTTAACTTTTGCGCCCGGCGTGACTACGCAACCGGCAAGCGTAACGATCAACGGCGACACTGCTTTTGAGCCAGACGAAACGTTTTTCGTCAACCTCACCAGCCCAACTAACGCCACAATCGCCGACAGCCAGGGAGTTGGCACCATCACCAACGACGACCAACCCGCGATCAGTGGCCGCCTGAATTATCTGGACAGCGCGACTGGCGCGCGCAACGTCACTATGACATTGACGGGTAATAACGGGTTTGTCACGCGCATGACAACTACCGATGCCAATGGGGACTATTCATTCGTTAATGTCCCGACAGGCAATAATTACACCCTCACACCGGCGCGGGCGCCTGAGGCGCACGACCCGAGCATCACAGGTTTCGATGCTTCGCGGGCGGCGCGCTTCGAAGCAATGCTGCTGAGCCTGACTCCAAACCAACAAATAGCGGGCGACTCCAGTAATAACGGTTCAGTCACGGCGTTCGATGCCTCGCAGATCGCCCGCTATGAATTAAGCATCCCTTCTGCGGGCAGCATTGCCGGAAGTTGGAAGTTCGCACCTGCGAGTCTGAGCATCAACAATCTCAACGCGGACCAGATCAACCAGAACCTGACGGCGATATTGGTAGGTGACATTTCCGGCAACTGGACGCCCAGTGGGCCGGCTCCTGCTAATTCGTCGCCCGCCGTGGCGATTCGGGTGGCGCTACCGATTAAACAGGATCCACCCGGTGGCCCGAGCACCATTCCCATTGCCGTTGGCGATACGACCGGTCAGGGCATTGGCGCCTATTCCTTCGACATCAGCTTCAATCCAAGTGTGCTGGTGCCACAGACTACTCCGTACGATGCAACCGGCACGCTCAGCAGTGGCTGGTCGATTACGGCCAATACAGCTACACCCGGGCACCTGATACTCAATGCCTTCAGCACCACCGACCTGACTGGTCAGGGAGTGCTGCTCAACTTGAAGTTCAACGTGGTTAGCGGCGTGGGATCGACTAATACTTCGCCCTTAACCTGGGTCAACTTTACTTTCAACGAGGGCACACCTGGAGACATTGATATTAATGGTTCGTTCACGGCCACAGCCCCGAGCGCGGCCAGCGCAGGCGTTAGCGGTCAGATAGTCGATGCAGCCGGGCAGGCGGTAGCCGGTACGACTGTTGCTGTAGCGGGAAGCTCGCGCACCATACGGGCAATCACCGACAGCAATGGTTTCTATCGGGTAGAAGGGTTGGAGGCCGGTGGTCTCTATACCGTGACCCCCAGCAGAGCGAACTATGTGTTTGCGCCGGTCAACCGCTCGTTCTCGCTGGTGGGAACCCGGTCCGATGCCATGTTCACGGGCACGGCGACTGGACCTGATAGTAATCCACTGGAGGTTCCGGAATTCTTTGTCAGGCAGCAGTACCTGGACTTCCTCGGGAGAGAACCGGAGCAAAGCGGGTTGGATTACTGGAGCGGACAACTGCGATCGTGCGGGCAGGATCTGGATTGCATTAAGACGAGAAGACTGGAAATAAGCGCGGCCTTCTTCATCGCTGAGGAGTTTCAGAATTCCGGACTCTACATCTATGACGTGTATCAGGGCGCGCTGGGCCGGCGGCCTGACCACGCGGAATACGTTGTCGAGCGCCGGCGCGTCGTTGGTGGGCTGCATCTGGAGACGGACAAGGCCGCTTTTGCGGCGAGCTTCGTGACAAGAGCTGAGTTCACGAATCGCTATCCGCCGGAGATGAGTGCGGAGGCGTTTGTGGATACGCTGCTGAGCACAGCGCAACAGAGTTCGGGGATCGATTTCGGCAATGAGCGGGCAAATCTCATCGCTAGCTACAACCTTGGCACGACGGTGACTGAGAGTCGCAGTTCTGTATTACGCAGCGTTGCAGAAGACAGCCGTTTCCGGCAGACGCAATACAACCCGGCGTTCGTGCTGATGGAATACTACGGCTATCTGGGCCGCAACCCTGACCGCGAAGGTTATCAGTTCTGGTTGAATGTACTTAATACCGGCGATCCCGGCAACTATCGCGGCATGGTGTGCTCATTTATCACCAGCGGAGAGTATCAGCGGCGATTTAGCTCAGTCGTCACACGCAGCAATGCCGAGTGTGGACACATTGATTGAAAAGTAAGTGGGCGACTGAAGGCTGATGACCTTCGTCGCCCACTCTCAAGTTCAGTTACGGACAGGGAGTGCCGGCGCTTTCGTATATTGATATCGATCCCAGATCGGCAAACTGGGCCGCATCAGCACGGAAGATTGTGGCTTCGATCCAGTAAAGGTTTGTGCTGAAGTCGAAGTCAATGTTCGGGGAAAAGCTCGCTGACGTAAAAGCGTTGCCCGCTCCCAGACCGTTGCTATTGAAGGCAAAGATAGTGGCATTTCCGCCAGCGGCGACACTTGTGCGGTGAATTTCGAACTTCACCTGGGCATTGGTGCCGGTGTTGTCGCTGTTACGGAAGCGAACCTTGACCACCGACTGGGTAGCCGGACAGTAAAACGCCAGGCCCTTGGTGACCGTGATGTTGTAACGAACGCTAACTGTACCCGTTGCTCCGGGCTGCAGGCTGGCGGCGAAATTCTTTAATTGCACAATGGTTGCGCTATCTTCGTCGACGGCCCCGGTAGAGCCGGCAGCGGTCCAGGCTTCGGGCGATGCGCAGCTGGTAGTAGTAACTCTCAACTCCGTGCCTGCTACAGGCAGCGTGCCGGACCCGTTGAAGCGGTAACTCTGGCCGCGCGTACCAAGCTTGTTTTCAGCGCCCACTGTTAGAAAGCCCAGGTCACCCGATCCTCCAATCGGGCCGTAGGCATAGGTAATGTCTTCGGCCGGATGAGTATCATTGTTCACGCCAATCCAAACCTCAAACGAATTACTATTCGCGGTGCTGAATTCCCTCACGCCCGCCCAATCCAAAACGATCCATGTATCCAGCCCGTCAGTTAAAACACCAATACGGAGGGCACCGGCGGCCGCCGGATTGAGGTCGGTCCAAAACGGCGCGAGGACGTTATTGGGAGGCGCCGAGTTGGGGAAATTCTGGTTATTGATCGAATTGTCGGCCGGACCGGTACTGCCGCCAATGACCACATAGCCGTTGCTGGAAAAACCCACTCTGGTGTAGGTCTCACCGGCAAACGTAAACGCGGGTACAGTGAAGTCAGTAATACTATCATCGGTAACCCCAGCAACAGGTGTAATGCCGAAGAGGGAAAGTGCCAAATAACCCGCTGGAGATGTCCCGGGGGCGATTGTCACATCACAGAAACCAGACGCCACGGTCGGTAGGAGGGGGCTCTTCTGAGCCAGGTTGGTTGATTCCCTACGTAGCGCTCCCTTACTCATTGCATCCTTGGGAGCGGAAATTGTCCCATCGGGAGCAAGCGGCGTCGCCTTGAACCCCTTGATCTGCGCCATCGTTGGCTGACCTACGAAAAGGCCTGCCAATAGAACAAGCAACATGCGGCTGGCCATCGAAAAAGGCATCCAGCGCTGCCTATCGTTTTGAGACTGCAAGTATTGCATAAAAATTTCTCCTCTGTTTGCTGTGTCAAAAATCTTTAAAACACGATTCGCAGCATAGGCTTCGACTGCACCACTGTCAACGAAATGCTGACTGACATGGCCCAGGTCAAAGCAGGTCCAAACGCGGCAAGAATGCTTGGTACGTTGAAACGAAAGCTGGCCGCATGCTGCAGGCAAGCCCGCTCGCTACAAAGAACGTTCGCTTTTGCATTTATAATGCGCATGGTTCTCATGCAGGTAAACGAAAAGACAGCTATATCGGCTTCGATCAGATCTTAATTCGCGGCGGATTTCGCAAGTGCGATCTGCGGCAGCATGGCACAAGCTTTGCTCCGGCCTTGAACATCTTGAAGATTTCTGGAGGAAACTAGTGGCTATAGAAAATGACGACGTAATCTCGACGCTTAACAATTTGATTGAAACCTGCAAAGACGGGCAAAACGGTTTTCGGACTGCCGCCGAAGAAGTGAAAAACCCGGAACTTGTCTCGCTGTTCAATAGCTACTCGCAGCAACGCGCAGGTTTCGCGGCTGAGTTGCAAAACGAAGTCCGGATCCTGGGGGAAGATCCGGAACAGACAGGCAGCACCGCCGCCGCTCTACATCGCGGCTGGATGGACATCAAGTCGACCGTAACCGGCGGAGATGAGGGGGCTATTATTTTTGAATGTGAACGTGGCGAAGACTCGGCGGTGAAAGCCTATGAGGACGCCTTGAAGAGTACTCTACCGGGGAACATCCGCACCACGGTGGAAGCTCAGTTTACAAAAGTGAAAGAGGCGCACGACCGCATTCGTTCGCTGGAAAAGGCCAGGGGACAAGCACGCTGAAAGGCGCCCGTTCCGAAACCTGACGACGGCTTGTTGGCCCCGGTACAAGTCCACTTCTGCTCTCTCCGGCGGCCTGCGCCTGGTAGTAGCCTTAGCGCCGGCCGCTTTGGAGTTGAGCTCGGCAGATCAGGTTCAGGTTTCGTTGGTGTCCTGGCGAAGGCAATGCGCGGCTCGCGCCACCGCTGATAATTACGCCAAATATAGAGTGCTTAAGGACTATGAGGGAGTACACAGTCCTGCTGGTGGAAGACACAGCTGACGTTCGGATGATGATGCGGGTCATGCTGGAGAAACGCGGCTTTAGAGTCAGGGAGGCCGCCAACGGTCTGCAAGCCATTGAGCTTGTGAGGCGCGAGAAGCCAGACGCTATTCTCATGGACATGAGCTTGCCGGGAGCCGATGGCTATCAGTCGGCCAGGCTAATTCGCCAGCTACCGGGTTGCAACGGCATACCTGTCATCGCCTGCACGGCTCACAACCGCTGGGAGTGGCACGCGAAATCCATCACTGCCGGGTGCAACGCTTTCTTTGCCAAGCCGGTCGATTTTGACCGCTTGAATAAAGTGCTCCTGCAACTTCTGACGGCTTCAGCTATTCCGCATAATATTTCTGGATTGGAGAGAGACAAATGACACAAGCACCGGCCCGCCAGGAGGCGCTGCAAAAACTCAGAGAGATGGTGAAAGATATTGACTTCTGTATGCTGACGACACTGGATCTCGACGGCACTCTGCACAGTCGCCCGATGTCGGCAAATGGCGAAATCGACCTAAATGGCGGCCTCTGGTTTTTCACCGGCATCTCTTCTCACAAGGTAGATGAAATTGAGAGAGCGCCGAAAGTCAATGCCAGTTTTGCAGACCCAAAGAATCAAAGATATGTTTCGATTACCGGCATCGCCGAGCTCGTCCGCGATCGCGGAAAAATTGAAGAGCTATGGAAGCCGGAGTTCAAGATGTGGTTTCCCGAAGGCAAAGAAGATCCGGAGAACTACACACCACTTTCGCTTGCGGACGGATGGCGGCTCGATTGAAGTGGCAGCGAACTCTGTTGATGACCAGCAAAGCCGTGACCAAATCAGAACGCACCTGGGTCATATCGCCAGGATGTTCGCCACTGGCAATTTTGAAGCACCGATGCTGATCCATGGTGAAATTCCCCCGGGCGTGCCGGTGATGCAAGAACGAAAAAGCGACATTCAATATCGGTTTGAGGAAACCAAACTTGGTGCTTTGATTCGAATTTCGACCGATAGCCCGATGGCCCTGAAGGCAATACATGACTTCCTGCGTTTTCAGATTAACGAACATAAGACTGGTGACGCCCTGACCGTCGCACCGAGGGAGAATAGGGAACCCTGATGGCTGAAAACGATTTATCTTCGATTAATGATGTGAAGCCGCTCGCGGAGTTACTGCAATACCAGGAGGGCTCGATCGTCAGCCGTGTCTTGTTGAAGAACAAGGGCGGCACGGTCACCCTCTTCGCTTTTGACCAGGGGGAGGGCTTGAGTGAGCACACCGCCCCCTTTGCCGCGCTCGTCCTGGTCGTGGACGGCGAGGCTGAAGTCGAGATTGCCGGGAACGCTTACGTCGTCAAAGCCGGAGAAACCATTAACCTGCCGGCAAACGTTCCACACGCAGTCAGAGCGACCAGCAGGTTCAAGATGCTGCTGACCATGATCCGGGAGTGACGTTGAACGACTAATCTAAAAATCGATCTCAAACTTGCCACGCACCGAGGTGCCGAGTCCATTGAAGAACTCCCCAAACCGCCGGCTCCCCAGATTATTCTGAACTTCGCGGGGGTTGAAATGGTTTGTGAGGTTAAAGATAGCGGCGCCGGCGCGCACTTTGTATTTCGGAAACATGGGCACCCGAAAGCCTTTTGTGATCTGAACATCAAGCGAAAGGTACGTCGGGAATTGCCCAGCCCGGTTGCGGGCTCCGACAAAATCCAGTTGCTCCGTAACTACTGAGTAAGGAAAGCCCGAGCGAACTTCCAGCGCCGGCGCAATGTTTATATCCAGACGTGTCTTTATCTGGCCGTAGATGAGAAACCGATGCCTCGTATCGAACGGCAGGGGGCCGTATTGGTTTGGTCGTACGACGACAGCGGGTAGATCGCCCAGAAAATTATTGGCAGAGTTCAAATCTCCACGCGCGCTTGACCAGACATAGGATGCGTTCCACTCCCCTAAGCCCAGATCTCGATAGACCGCTACGGCCTGGAACTCTCGATAACGCGCTCTGCCCTGGCTGCTGAGCAATAGCATTCCGGTCGCTGGCCCCGTCTCTACCGGTTCGATGATAGGCTCTCCGGTCGTTGTCCGATTGAGGAAACCCAGTCGCAACGTCAGATGTTTTGTCAGGCCTTGATCAATCTGGACACTCCAGCGCAAGCTCCGCGGGTCGCGCAAACGACTCTGTACTTCGTCGCTGAAACGCCGCGGACCGCTGCTTATCGAGCGACCATCCGCGCCGTACCGGGTCACAATGCGTTCCGGTAAATAAGAAAAAAGAGACGCGGAAATGGGCGGACCCTCTTCGCTCTCCTCGTCGCGTGGCGTCGGATTAACCGCATCAAAGTAGTTAACCGAAAGCAGCGTGCGATCATAGAAGAGGCCAATACCGCCGCGGATAACGGTCAGCTTATTCCTGGTCGGAGCTAGCAGAAAAGAGAAACGTGGCGCAAGGTTGATATGCCTGGCGATGTCATCCCGATCCATGCGCAAACCGGCGTCGATAGTCAATTTCTGGTTGGCAATCCAATGGTCCTGCACAAAAGCCGATAGCTCACCAGCGCGGAAAGCGATCGCTCCGGGGGCCGCAAAATCTATTCGCTCCGCAAGAGTCGCATCGGCGCGCCGGATCAAAATGGATTGGTTCTGAAACCGGGTGGAGACACTCGTGCGATCCAGTTCGGCCCCCAACCTGAGGGAGTGCTGCCCCGCCATTTGCAGTGGCCGGGCGTAGTAGGCTTCCTGCCACTGAAGCCGCCGCGTGCGGCGCCGCGTGCCGGCGAAGTAATTTCCGGTATTGCCGTCAGGTGCGAGAGTCAGCGGCAGGCTCCCCTGCGCAAATACGTCGATGTCAAAAGTCTTCAGGCTCAGCGCAGATAGCAGGAAGGAACTGTCACCAAAATTGGACTGTTCCGAGGCCGACAAGAGAAGACCGCGCTGTTTGATGTTCGGAGTAGTTTCCTGAGGATTGAATGTATCGAGTCCAACATAACGACTCTTCTGGGGAAACAGAGAGGCTACCAGCTTCGCCCGATTGGCCTTATTAAGCACCAGGTCCAACTGCGTGAAGGAGTTGAACGCCTCGGACGATGAACTGTCACGCGGCGCGGCAAGGCCGGGTACGCGAATGCGTGTAAACCGATATTCAAATGACTGCAGAAAAAACAGCCGATCCCGAAGCAGCGGTCCGCTCACCGAGGCACGCGGACGGAATGAGTCAATTGGGCCGGAAAGGAAATATCGGAAGGCGGGAAAGATTCGGGCCGCCCCAAACTTGAATTTGTTGCCTCCCCCCTTAGTTTCCAGGTTGGTGACACCGCCGGTTAGCCGGCCAAACTCCGCCGCATAGGGGTTCTCCTCGACCTGCACACTAGCGGCCGCTTCGATTGGCAGATCAAATGCCAGCTTACCGCTGACTGGATCGGTAACGTCAGCGCCGTTGACTGTATATGCATTCCGTCCGGGCGGCGCGCCCTTGATATTGTCGTCGCCACTTGTGCCACGCACCACTCCGGGCGTTAGCGGCAAAGCACTTTGATAATTTTCTGCCCGCAAGGGCACGGCTTTTAGAGTCTGGTCGCGAACTACATTTGCAGTGGCGGTCTCCGTCGTGCTGAGTAATCCTTCCTCCGCCAGAACAGTGACGGATTCAGAAACAGAGGCGGTCAAGTCGATTTCAACAGTTAGCCTGGCGCCTTCATTCAGATGAATTTCGCGCGTAGACTCGGGCAGGCTGGGTGCTGCAGCGGTGAGCAAATAGTCGCCGGCTGGCAGACCAGAGAACGCAAAGTTCCCCATCACGTCGGTAATCATTTTCAAGGGATCCGCCGAGAGGTTGCGATTGAGCAGGGTGAGTTGCGCGCCAGGCAAGGGAACGGCGAGTGTTCCGGCAGCTCCAGTGGTGGCTCTGACGACGCCTGAAATGCTGCCGCCCAGAGGCGCGCCGCGAACGTTATTGAGTCCCAGACACAAGAACGCCAGGCATAGCCAGAAAGACAATGCGCAGCGAACAGCCGGACGCTTCCTGAACCTATTCATAATGTGCTGGCCGACTAAAACAGGGAGGGGATAACGTGTATCTTACGTGCGGTCCGCGGAGAAGTAAACCATGCGGGCGACTGATCAGGTGTGACAGTCTCTCGCAGACAAGACCCGGTGCGCTCGATCATTCAGGTTTTGATGCTCGTGAGAACGTCGTCCAGCGTGGCAATCAGCTGAGCGGCATTGCTCGCGGAAAAGGGCAGCGGCGGACGGATCTTCAGGACGTTGTGAAAAGGACCATCGGTGCCCAACAGTATGCCTCGCTGGCGCATTTCATTGACAATCAGATCGGCTGCTGCGGTCGCTGGGGAAAGAGTCCCGCGGTCGCTGACCAACTCGACGCCCAGAAAGAATCCTGAGCCCCGGATGTCGCCGATCAGCTCGTGCTTAACCATCAATTCACTTAAACCCTGAAGCATCGTCTCGCCAACGCTCAGAGCATGCGCTTGCAGGCCCTCTTCCAGCACAAGATCAATGACAGCGAGGCCGATTGCGCAGGAGACTGTGTTGCCGCCAAAGGTGCTGAAGAATTCCATCCCATTCGCGAATGAAGAGGCAATTTCCCGGGTGGTGATCACAGCACCAAGGGGATGGCCGTTGCCGATCGGCTTGCCCAGTACGACGATGTCAGGGACAACCGCATAGCTCTCAAATCCCCAGAAGTGCGTTCCTATTCGGCCGTAGCCGGTTTGCACCTCGTCCGCTATGCAAACGCCCCCAGCCTGGCGCACTGCTCCATAGACTCTTCCGAGATATCCAGCCGGCAGGACAATTTGTCCTGCGACGCTGGGCAAAGACTCGGCGATGAATCCTGACAGGATGCACCGTTGGGCCAATTCTTCGATCAACTCGACTGCCTGTTGCGCATATTTCTCCGCGGCCTGTGGGTCAGCGGACCGGTACGGCCCCCGGTAGGTGTCCGGAAGCGGTACCTGATGCACCCATGAGGGTGCGCCGGATCCACCTGGACCATCATGTTTGTAGGGGCTGATGTCAATCAGAGTCGTGGTGTTTCCATGGTAGGCGTGGTCCAACACCACCAAGTCGCGCGCGCCGGTGTGCGTGCGCGCCAGTCGCAAGGCAAGCTCGTTTGCTTCACTGCCGGAATTAACAAAGAAACATACCCGCAACGGATCGGGCAGGGTGGCTGTGATGCGCTTGGCATAGCGAAGAATCAAATCGTGCAGGTAGCGTGTGTTTGTATTCAGCATCGCCATCTGGTCCTGCCCGGCTTTCACGACTCGCGGGTGGCAATGACCGACATGCGCTACGTTGTTGTAGGCGTCAAGATATTCGCGGCCGCCCTCGTCATATAGGTATTGCATTGAGCCGCGCACGATCTTAATGGGCTGCTGGTAGGCGATGCTCAGGTTTGTCCCGAGCAGCTTTCGGCGCGCCGCCACCAGGGCCAGTTTCTCATCGCCAGCGAGACTGGTGTCGCGGCAGGCACCACGGAAGGCTGCGGCGGCCTCGCGCGAATCAAGATTCGCCAGACGCGGCAGACTCCTTAAGATTGAACGCTGACTAATCTCCAGATAATCGTTCTCGGGACGCTGCTGTTGTTGATACGCCGCCAGGCAAACACTCATGCATAAGCGCATCAGTACCAGGCCATAAAGTGCGTCGATCTCAAGTTCGTCAAGAGGATGTTCGCGTGTATACCCGGCGACGAGCGGCATCGCAACGGCGAGCGGATCGTCCTTATCCAGAAGCACGTAAGCCATGGCGACCGCAAGATCGCCGACCGTATAGGTGTAGATCATGTCGCCGAAGTCGATTAATCCGACAACTCGATTGTGCCCGGATTGCACGAGTACGTTGTAATCGTTGGCGTCGGCGTGAATTATCGTGCGGCGCAAGTGCGGCAACAGGCGGCCAACCTGCTGTGAAAAATTTCTGGCGCACTGTTCAATGATTTCTCGCGTTTTCTCGTCTGCGACCAGGGGCCCATATTCATCAATTATGCGCAGTGCGTTGGCCAGGTCCCAGTTGAGGTTGCGGTGAAGCGCAGGATGATCGAAACCGGCGAGACTTCGGTCAAGCTCTCCCAGCCTTGCGCCGAGACTTTCCAGGAGAGCCGGCGAATGGGGATCCACCTGCGCGAGTGGCACACCCGGCAAGTACGTCACGAGTCGCAGAAAGTTAATGGCCCCATCTGCCGATTCAACTGTGGAGATAAATTCCCCGGACAGGTTGGGGAGAATGCGGGGGCAGAAATTTAGACGCGTTGCCAGGTAGGACATAACCTGGCTTTGGGCTTCAAGAAAAGCTCTCTCTTCCAGACCGTTGGCGATCTTGAGGACAAACTGTTCGCCCGGCGAAACCGAAAGCAGAAAGTTCTGGTCACGTTCACTTGGCAAAGGCGTCGCGGTTGCGCGCAGGCCGTAGCACTTCTCAGCCAGAGTTAACGCGGCTGCCACTGTAAATGAAGGGGTATAGTTCAGCAGATCCATGGCGCATCGGGTTCGGAGTTGTTGGATTCTAGCAGAAGGACGCTTCAGGAGCTGCCTGCTCGAATATCGCGGCAGGACGAGCAGTGCGCTAAAACTCCGGCTAACTGCAGATACAAGGCTGCGATCACGGATCATTTCTGCGTGTCCTATTTATGTCCTATTTATTGACAGCGGCACCTGGGTTAATTATCTTTCCCTAAGTTCCTGGAGTGCAGACAACGGCCTTCCTCGTCCTTAAGGCGAGGATAGTTTCACAACCAAATAAGCGGGGAGACCAAGCATGAAAGCTCTATTTATCCTGTCTCTGTTTCTGTTGCCCGCGTTTCCTCTCCAAACTCCTGACCCGAATCAAAGTTCCCTGGCGGTGCTGGCCTTCAAATACCAGAAGAGTAGGCAGGCCATCGAGGACCAAACACCGGCGGATAACACGCCGGCGCGGGGCATGATCCCTGAGAACAGGAACTATCCACGCAATGCCAGAGTTAATCTTCCCGTCGGCGCGCGGGATCCAAATGAGGACACGATTGACGGACGCAGCGCGGCAATTGAGAAGATCGTACAGGAAGCGCGCCGGCCGCAAAACAAGCCGGTTGACGGCTTCTCCTTCCTGGTCAAGCTGCAGAATCAGAGCACCAGGGTGGTGGAGATAGTTTTCTGGGAATATCAGTTCATCGACGCCATCAACCCCGCCAACAGCGCGCGCCGGCAGTTTCTTTGCGGAGTGAATATCAAGCCCGACAAGGCAAAGGAATTGCACGCCTTCGGTCTCTCTGGCCCCAGCGAAGTGGTCAGCGTGGGGACCCTGGCCAATAAAGCGAACGCCTTTCAGGAGAAGGTCGTCGTCAATCGCGTTGAATATGCAGACGGTTCAATCTGGCAACGTAAGGACTGGAACTTTGCCGAGATTGGAATGGCCTACCGCCGAGCAGTGTCGATGCCCTGGGGGCCGGAAATGTGCCGCAGTCTTTAAAAGTCTTGAGCGGTTCTCGAGCTAATTTTGGGGTGCGCCGATGGGTGCGTGCATCCCTTGGGTCGAGTCTCATCTGTGCGTAGCCTGGTGGCGCGTGGCCAGTCGGTGTAAGGACCAGTTGTCGGACCCATCAGTGAGGCAATTCAGAACACGCATCTTTTCAATTCCGGCCATTAGGGAAATTGCACATACACGAACTATTCAAGCTGACTGGCATTGCCATCGTTATCGTTGGTCTGGCCTTGCGGCTGCGCACGACATTAGTGGTGTTGACGGCCGGCATTGTCACGGGCGTGCTGGCAGGACTGCCTTTGCTTTCCAGTAACGGTATTTTCGAGGGATTACCCCACCTCACGAAAACGGGCCAGGAAGGAATTATCAACATGCTGGGCCGCGCATTTGTAGAAAACCGTTTGATGACGCTCTTTATTCTGACTCTGCCCGCGATTGGCCTGGCTGAGCGTTATGGTCTGCAGGAACAGGCTGCGCAATTTGTCCGCCGCATCAAGGCGGCGACAGTCGGCAGATTGCTGATCATCTACCAACTGTTTCGCGTGCTAATGGGGATTTTGGGAATTCGTTTGAATGGCCATCCGGCTTTCGTCAGACCGTTGATGTTTCCCATGTCGCTGGGTGCGGCAGAAGCAACCGCCCAGGCCAAAACAGTGGAGGTCTTGCCCCTCCCGGTTGTCGAGGAGATCAAAGCGGCGAACGCGGCGAGTGAAAATTACGGAAATTTTTACGGCCAGAATCTTTCACCCGTACTGCCCGGTGTCCTGCTGGTCTATGGGGTGATGAAAGGACTGGGCTACCCCGTCAGCGTGTGGAGCCTGGTGTTGTACGCCATTCCCATCGCCACACTCTCGGTGCTCATTGCCGCCGTGCAATTCTGGTGGCTCGATGTGCGCGAAAAAAGACGATTGACAGGACGATCCTGACTGTGACCCTGGATGACGAAGATTGCTTCAGCGCTATTCAGCCTCAATGCGGTTTACGTGATGACCGGCATGGTGCTTTTAGTTTTTGCCGTGCTGAATCTGCGAGACCGCGAACATAAGCACCGCGTCGGCACGGCCCTGTTCTGGGGTATTCTCGGATTGATTTTTGTTTGCGGCAGCATCATGCCAACCTGGCTAGCGGGATTGCTGGTTCTTCTGATGGTAGCGATCGATGGCGCCGGTCGCGTAGGCCGAAGCCATCACCCTGAAGAAGTAACCAAATCCGGACAAATCAAAAGCAGAGAGGGTTCGGTGGGCAATCGGATCTTTCTGCTGGTGCTTTGTATCCCATTTGTCACCTTTGCGTTTGCTTTGATCTTTCGCGGGCTGGGCTACAGCTCAAACGACGGAGCCCTCGTTGGTCTGGGTTATGGCGGAGTGTTGGCCATATTAGTCGGCCTCATTACCACTCGGGGGACGTTGCGCCAGGCGTTTCAGGAAGGCAGACGCTTGAACGATGCGATGGGCGCAGTCAACATTTTACCCGCACTGCTGGCCTCGCTCGGTGTCATCTTCACGGCCAGCAGGATTGGGGACCTGATTGCAGCGGGCATTCACCAACTCATTCCGGGTCAGAATCTTTTTCTCCTGATCATTGCCAACTGTTTGGGTATGGCCTTGTTCACAATGGTCATGGGTAATTCCTTCGCTGCCTTTCCGGTGATCGCAGCTGGGGTTCTGGTGCCGTTGATCATTCAGCCCTTTGGCGTTAACCCCGCCATGGTGGCCATTGTGACTCTGACGGCCGGGTCGACCGGCACGTTGATGACGCCGATGGCCGCCAACTTTAATATCGTACCCACCGCCTTGCTGGACATGCGTGATCAGTATGGCGTGATCAGGTTTCAGGTTCCTTTTGCCCTGACCATCTGGACCATGCACGTGCTGGTGATGTGGGTGATGATACGATGGTCGTGACGGATCAATCTGACTTCCCGAGCAAGTGTTGTTTTCCTGATTGAGTCAAATGACGCTCTCATGATCGCAAAGCTTTCCGCCCACAGTTCTAAGTATGCGCGACTGGTGCTCGGTTGTATTCGGCGCGAATACCCAGGGAAGCTGGACCATGTGCTGGCGGATTCAAGCCAGGTCAAATCTCCGCGCGCCTTGCACCCCGCTTTTTATGGTTGTTTTGACTGGCACTCTTCTGTGCACGGGCACTGGCTGCTGGTTCACCTGTTACGGCTTTTCCCAGACCTTCCGGAAGCGATTGAGATTCGTTCGGCGCTGGCAGGGAATTTGACGGCGGAAAACCTCCTGGTCGAAGCAGACTACCTCAGGCAGCACGCACACGGTGCATTTGAACGGACCTACGGCTGGACCTGGTTGCTGAAGCTGGCCGCTGAACTGGAACTCAGCAATGATCCCGAGGCACGAGTGTGGTCACGAAATTTGGCGCCGCTCGTTACGGCTGTGGTTGATCGCTATTTGGACTTCCTGCCCAAACAGACCTACCCAATCCGAACCGGGGTTCATCCGAACACAGCCTTCGGTCTTTCTTTTGCCCTCGACTATGCACACTCAGTCCAACATCAAGAGTTGTCCAGTTTGATTGAAGAACGCAGCCGGAGTTACTTTCTGGCGGACGCGAATTATGCTGCAGCCTCATGGGAACCTGGTGGCGAAGATTTTCTTTCTCCGGCCTTAAGCGAAGCCGACCTGATGCGGCGAGTCCTGCCACTGTCGGAGTTTCGGGGGTGGCTCCAGACCTTTTTACCGGGACTGGAAAATGGCGTACCCCAGAACCTGTTTGTTCCCGCTACTGTGTCCGATCGCACGGATGCAAAGCTGGTTCATTTGGATGGTCTGAATCTAAGCCGTGCCTGGTGTATGCAGAGTATTGCCGCAGCTCTCGGCGTGGACGATCCAGTCAGCCACAGGTTGCAGAGTGCAGCCGCACTACATGCCCGGGCCGGTCTCGAGCACGTCATCAGTGGCAACTATGAAGGGGAACACTGGCTGGCTACTTTTGCAGTGTATCTGCTGAGGTGTGGCCAAAATGAAGTCTTAACTACGACGTGAGAGATGCACTATGAGACTTCAACTGCAGAACCAGGCAAGCTTTTCTGCCACGGTTATAGGTACTTGAATAAAGCGTACGGGAGTAGTACTGGCCAGGCAGAGAGCTACCCAACTCACCTTTCATTGAAATAGCTGGAATATCTATTGACATAAGCGGTCCCGCTTTCCTATTCTGAAAGCGGTGCGCAATTTGCCTGCCCCGACTATCTGCCCCTGGCTTTCTCCTCAATGACTTAAACTCCTGACTAGATCGCCCCGGCGAGACTACCGAATTCTCTGCCCGTGCCGCCAGGTCAAAGATACTTTGAATTAAGATCACCGAGCCATTCATTATGATTTTTCCTAACGCATTTCGTTTCTTCCTGCTCACGATTGTCCTTGTCGGCGCCGTTGCCGCAGTGACCACTTCGCGTACGACAACTTCCAGGGCCGCTGCTTCTACGCCGCCAGTCCAGGAAATTGGAAGACTGGTACGGCGCTACCAGTTGCTCCAACTTGAGGCACGCGAGGCAGCCCGTCAGGTGCGCGCCGGCGGCCAACTGTCCTTGACTGCCGCCGAACAGCAGTTTGATCTGGAGCTGGAGCCTAATGATCTGCGCACCGCCAATTATCGCGCTGAAGAGGTGATCACGGGCGGGACCGTACGTCCAGTCATCATGGCTGACAACCCGCGCACGTTTCGCGGCCGGGTGTGCGGAATGCCAGGCGCCGAGGCGCGTTTTACCGTCGATGATGAAAAAGCCGAAGGGGTAATCATTACTGCCGACGACCTTTATTATGTTGAGCCACTGCGCAACTTCAGCAAATCGGCGGCCAGGAACGATTATGTCCTCTACAAGAGTTCAGATGTGATCCAGGGGATGCGCGGCGCGTGCGCTACGAGTATTGACACCCGATTGAAATCCGAAATCGCACACCTTGCCCCCGAAGCGAATGCGGTCATGATTGACACGAACCTTCGTCAGGCCGACCTGGCGACGGAAGCTGACTATGATTACGTCTCCTTCTTTGGCAGTTCGGCGGCGGCAAACGCTGAAATTCTCAGCATCATGAATCAGGTGGATGGCGTTTATCGCCAGCGGATGGGTATCACATTTAATATTTCCTACCAACACACCTGGGCCACGAGCGCGGATCCATATAGTGCCTCGGCTGCCGATCAGATGCTCTACGAGTTTACCAACTATTGGAACGCGAACATGGCGGGACAGCCACGCGATCTGGCCCACCTTTGGACCAACCGGCCGATGGAAGGCAACATAGTTGGAATTGCCTGGTTGGGCACTGTCTGTAGCGATGGAGCGCATTCCTATGGAGTTTCAGAGCGTTACGCCGACAGCTTCAAGAGTGCGCTAACCGCGCATGAGATTGGTCACAATTTCGGGGCGACCCACCCGGATGAACAGGCGCCACCGGTTAGCGCCTGCGCCGACACAATCATGAACAGCATTGTCGGGTCGACTTTTGATTTCTGCCAATTCTCGCTGGACGAGATGAACAGCCACCTGGCTCCCAACTCCAGTTGTCTCGTGAATGTAACAAGCCCCGCCACGATACAGTTCAGCGCCGCAACTTACTCCGCCAGCGAGGGCGCTGGCAGTGTCTTGATCACGGTCACGCGTTCAGGCGATACCACGAACCCGGCAAGTGCTGATTATAAGACTACGAATGGCACAGCGTCGGCGCGCACCGACTACATGACGGCAATCAAAACCATCAGTTTTGCTGCAGGCGAAGCCAGCAAGACGTTTCGCATCTTTCTGGTTGACGATCTCTATGTGGAAGGCGACGAGACGATCAATGTTTCGCTGAGTAATCCGAGCGCCGGCACGGCTCTGGGGAATCCTTCGGCCGCCGTGGTCACCGTCAACGACAACGATCTTGCAGCGCCCTCGACTAATCCCCTGGATACGGCCCAGTTTTTTGTGCGCCAGCACTATCTGGATTTTCTTAATCGCGAGGCAGACAGTGCGGGGCAGGCCTATTGGAGCGGAACCATAACGCCGTGCGGCATTGACCGCGCATGCCTCACCACCAATCACACGACCGTGAGCGCTGCCTTCTTTATCGAGTCCGAGTTCCAGGAGACCGGCTATTATGTCTATCGCCTTTACAAGGCGTCGCTGGGAAGGGCACCGCAGTTCTCTGAGTTCGTTGCTGATCGCAGCCGCGTGGTTGCAAACAGCAATCTCGAAGCTAGCAAGCTCGCGCTAGCGGTGGATTTTGTGACGCGTCCGGCATTTCTTGCGATCTATCCGGATGGCATGGCGGCGAGTTTATACGTGGATGGGCTCAATGCAAAGACCGGCAACTCTCTGACGCCGACGGAGCGTGACGCCCTGGTCAGTGGCCTCGTGGCGGGCTCGATGGACCGTGCAGGAGTGTTAAAGACAGTTGCCGAAAACGCGTTGTTCCGGCAGCGAGAATACAACGCGGCGTTTGTGTCGATGCAATATTTTGGTTATCTGCGACGCAATCCGGATCAGGGTGGCTATGATTTTTGGCTGGGCGTGCTGAATAGCCAGCCCAACAACTTCCGCGGCATGGTCTGTTCGTTTGTGACCTCAGCCGAGTACCAGTTACGCTTTAGCCCCGTGGTTACTACCAGCAATATGGATTGTGGACCGTAGGGCGGAAGGCGGAAGGCAGAAAGCAGAAAGCAGAAGGCGGAAGGCAGCAGTTCGCTGAGGTAATGGCTTGGTGCGAAACTCAAGACCCAAGCCCAAAGACCCACGACCAAAGACCAAAGACCAAAGACCAAAGACCAAAGCTGGCACTCACCCCACTTTTGTTATCGTGCCTCTGGCATTGCTTGTGTCGAACGAATAGACGAGTTTCCCATGTTCTCCTTCAGGTTCGCCTTCCTCAACCGTGCCGGGAGCGCGCTTGAGAGCAGTCGCACGCGCCTGTTCAAGCGTAATTTTTGCCCGGCGCTGAAGCGTCTCCGGCGCTGTCGTTCTCTTTGGCTCGTTATCCTGTCCGCTTGCCCTGACACGACGCAGCGAAGCTGGCAAAAGAATGCTAATGACGGCTAACAGCATTTGAGAAAAGCGTCTCATTTCATCTACGGCGGCGACAAATTTCTGAGAGCGAACACTATCTGCCGAATGCGCTTGAAGACAAATAGTCTTCTCCAGTGGCCAAAAAGCAAATAGTCGCGTGACAGCGGAACACTCCGCAAGCCAGTTAAGCCACTCCATCACATCCTCCCGCCCTTCCGTCACAAAGCTTCTCTGTGGATCGAAACTCGTTCGTATTGTCTGTCCTGCGTTGCTCGATAGTTAGACATCGGGTCATAGGTCTTTGCACCTGGCCAGTTGTCTATGGTCCATCGTTGGGTTCGTTCCGGCTTATTGGTTTGGCAGCGGAGGTGGGTCATGTTACACGAGCGACGTTCTGGTTTAACCAGCCTTATGGCGAGCATTCTGGCGATGAGTTGGTTGCTTCCCCTCACGCAAACGCGAGCGCAGCTATTGCGTGCGCTTGACCAAAGCCCCCCGCAAAACGAAACCAACCCAACCGGTGCCGCTAATCAACCAGGGGCTACTCGGGAAGAAGTTGCAAAGCAGGGGAATGCGAACGCCGCGGATGCCAATCTGCATTCCGGTCCAGCAACGGAACCTGACCCGGCGTTACCGTCCGCATCGACGCTGTTGCGTGTGCTGGACTTGCCTTCCGCGAAGAAATTGACTCCGCTCGACCAGGCTTATTTGGATGTCTACAGCATACTAAGAGACGACAATGATTGCAGTCGCTTCTACGGTGGGTCGCGGGCGATCGAAGCTCTAAACCGGTTGAAACTTCAGCTCAAAACTTCATATCTCGATCGCGGAATTGCAATGCGCATGTTTGGGCCGACGTCTAACGTTACGAATAATCGTTCAGGCCTTTCTTACCGTCTGTTTGCCAAGGCGGAAATAAATGTCAATGGTCCATTCTATAGCAAGAGTCCCTCGCTGCTTGGAGCCACGACGGATCGAATAGGTGATTTCCTGGCGAATAGCCGCGAAGCTCGCGTAACAATTCTCCTGCACGAGCTGGGGCATTTGGTTCGCGCTTCGGAGACCCAGTTTGTGCTGCCAAACGATGGCAACGATTCGGCCCTGAGCCACCAAAACACGCTGCGCGTGATCGCCGTGTGCCGGCGGGAGATCACGAAGCAGACTCAAATCGGTTTTGCAGCAGTGCTGGCAAAATTACACCCGGACTCAGAAAACAATTCGTTGCAGGCTGCGCCTCTCACCAGGCAAGTTCTAGCTGCCTGGCCCAAGCTCGCGCACAGTGCGCAATGACCAGTTACGACAAATTGGAAAGAATTGCCGCGCGGCTCTCGGGCTTTTTGCATGAAAATCCAAAACCAGCAAGTTCCCAATGCCACCAGATCCAAAACAGACAAGTTGCAGCCTGACTGAAACATTGGTCTGCGATCCAAATCGCGCTGTGGATCATTCAAGTCCGCGCTTAGCGGACGCGCGTTGGCATGTACTTTGCGCCTTTCCGTACTGGAAAGAAAAGGCGTTGGTCGTCACTTACGAAAATGCGTAGAGCAGGCCTGGTGGCGACAAGCGACCCAACGCCATCAAGGGTAAACGAACAAGCTAGTACTCATCGCAGTTGACTCCCTCAACAACTGTGAAGAGTAAAGAACGAAACAGGAAAGGAATGAATATGAATAAAACTACACACAGAATATTTGGCGCCGGTGCTGCTCGACTTTTGTTAGCGCTCCTGGCATTGACCTTTTTAACAGGTTCGACTCTGGCCCAAACTGAAACGGGCCAGATCTCCGGTAAGGTGACCGACCCGAACGGCGCAGTCGTGGCAGGCGCCACCGTATCGGTCAAATCAGTGCAGACCGGACGCGAGGCAACAGCCACTTCTGATGATCATGGACTCTACACAGTTACCTCACTGCAACCAGGGCTCTACGATGTGACCACGCAGGGAGGCAATTTCAAACCGACCACCCAGCGGGTTCAGGTTACAGTCGGCTCCCGAATCTCTTTGGAAACTCCTCTCTCACTGACCGAGGTCAGCGGCGGCACGATTAGCGTGGTAGCCAGCGAAGGAGTCGAAGTGAACACTCAGTCGCAGGAGCTCTCGAACGTTGTCAGTGGCACCCAGATTCGCCAGCTGCCGACCTTGACGCGCAATCCCTATGACCTGGTCGGGCTCTCGAGCAACGTCGGCAGCGACGACCCCGGTCCCGCGCTTCCGGGCGTCGGCGCTACTGGACGTGGCGCGGGTTACACAATCAACGGCCAGCGTGCTTCGAGTACCAATGTGCTGCTCGATGGCGTTGACAATACAAACCTTTACTACGCGGCCGTGGGGCAAAATATTCCGCTCGACGCGGTTGGCGAATTTCGCGTTATCACGAGCAACTTCTCAGCCGAATATGGTCGCGCCTCGGGGGGCGTAATCAATGTTTCGACGCGTGGAGGCAGCAATAGCTTTCATGGGTCGGCATTCGAGTTCAATCGAGTTTCGCGCCTGGCCTCTAATGGCTATAACAATAACGCGAACGGCGTCAATCGCGGGGTATTTACGCGCAACCAGTTCGGTTACACAATCGGGGGACCGATAGTTAAGAGCAAGCTCTTCTTCTTTAACAGTGTCGAGTGGACCCGGGTACGCAGTACGGGGCCCGTCCTTTCAGTTGTGCCCACGCCCCAGTTGATCGCGGCTTCGGCGGCGGCCACTCGAAACTATTTCAGCCAATTCCAAATGACAGCCCGGCCGACCGGAACCGTTTACACCGTGGCCGACGTAACCAACCAATTGATACCGGCGGGATCACAGGTTGGCAATGCGTTCGCTGGTCTGCCGGCGGGACTGCCCGCCTTCCAGTTGGTGCAATTTGATGCCCCAGTCAATCTGGGCGGCGGCGCGCCTCAGAATACCTATTCCATGGCGAGCAGGGTTGACTACAACTTCAGCGACAAGACAAGTATTTACGGACGGTGGGCACGGGAAAGCATCAAGAACCCAATTGGAAGCTCAGGCCTGAGTCCCTACGAGGGGTTTGCGACTCCGTATACACAACTTCGAAACAACTTCATCGTTTCACTGAGCCACACCTTCTCGCCGAGTTTTGTTTCCGATACGAAGCTCGCCTACAACCGTCTGGTTGAAGATTCGCCTTACGGCGAACAGCCGATTGGCCCGGGCTTGTTCCTGTTTCCCGGCGCCACCGGGACGATTGGAGGACAGCCATTCGCACTTCCCGGATACTGGCCTTATAACGCAGCCAGTTCACCGGTCGGCTTTGCGGGCGCCCAAAACACAGGTCAGATATACCAGGACTTCAGTGTCAACAGGGGCCGGCATCAGCTGAGGTTCGGCGGGGTGTTGTACTACATTCAGGACAACCGTTTCTTTGGCGCCTACCAGAACGCAGTCGAAAGTCTTTCTTCGACGCAAAACAACTATGCCCAGGCGTTGGATAATTTCGTCAACGGCAGCATCCAGCAGTTCCAGGCAGCGATTTATCCGCAAGGCAAGTTTCCAGGACAGAGTGTGAATCTACCCGTCAGTCCGCCGGACTTTACGCGCAGCAACCGCTATCGCGAATGGGGCGCCTACGTCAACGATTCATGGCGCTTCAATTCGAGACTGCTCTTGAACCTGGGTCTGCGTTATGAGTACTACGGCGTGCAACACAACAAGAATCCGAATCTGGATTCAAACTTCTACTTTGGAACCGGCAGCACCATTCAGCAGCAGATCCAGAACGGCAGTGTTCAGATCGCGCAAAACAGTCCGGTCGGCGGGTTGTGGAAGCCTGACAAAAACAACTTCGCTCCGCGTGTTGGCTTTGCCTGGGACATCTTTGGTGATGGCAAATCGAGCTTTCGTGGCGGGTATGGGCTGGCGTATGAGCGGAACTTCGGCAATGTCACCTTTAACGTGATTCAGAATCCGCCCAATTATCTCGTGCTTTCACTGCAGAAGGGGGTCGATATCGCGGCCCTGCCGATAACCACCAACAACTTTGGGCCGCTGGCAGGTAATACACCCCCGAGCAAATTGATTCCCAGGGGAAGTCTGCGGCATGTGCGCCAGGACATTACCAATGCGTACGCTCATTTCTGGAGCGCGGCGCTGCAGCGCGAGATGTTCGGCGGGGGCAACGTGCTGTCGCTGGAGTATTCCGGATCGGCCGGGCGCAGCTTGTACTCAATCAATCCCTACAACCAGGCGGGAGCGGGGGCCTTTTACCTGGGCAAAGCCAACCCGACTTCTCGTCTGAACGATCAGTACTCGGGAATCAATGCCCGCGGAAACGATGGTTATTCGAACTATAACGCGTTGCTTGTGAATTTCGACGCGAACAACTTCCGCAGGCAGGGAATCCAGTTTACGGCGCATTACACATACGCGGTGAATAAGGACAACCTGAGCACCACGTTCAGCGAAGGGGCCTTTAACGCCAACCTCGGCTTGACCAATCCATTCAATCCCAGTCTCGACTATGGCTATGCCGACGCCGACATCCGGCACCGGTTTGTCGGCAGCGTCATCTGGGAGATCCCGCTCGCCAAGAAAGCAGATGGTTGGCACCGGCAGGTTCTGGGTGGCTGGCAAGTGACCGGTATCTTTAGTACGCGAACCGGCACACCGTTCACGATTTTCGACTCATCCAATGCACTTGGATCGGGACCGCGGCTGGTAGCAAATGGGCCGCTCTCGGTCGACGTGACACCAGTCAACGGCCAGGCAAACTTTTTTAATTACATTAATTTGGCAGGTCAACCCGTGGGTGCGTTCATTAACCCGGTCTGCGGCTGTTCGGACTTTGGTCCGTTCCCAGCCAACATGACCAGGCGGAACCAGTTCCGCGGCCCCGGCATCTGGAACTTTGACGCGGGGCTGTACAAGACCTTCAGAATCAGTGAGCGCTACAGCCTGCAATTGCGCGGCGAGATGTTCAACGCCCTGAATCACGCCAATCTCTATATTCTGCCCGGGACCAACGACGTCGCCAGCGGCGCCGTCGGAGCCACCAAAGGCTTAACCCCGAACGGAAATCTGGAGCGGCGCAACGTGCAACTCGCAGTCAAGTTCATCTTTTAGGTGGACAAGATTGCGGTTCTTGAACTCGAGGAAGGGCCTGGCGGCTTTTCCTCGAGGTTGAGTTCCCGAAAACAGGGACGATTGCCGTCTGTTTGCAGGAGGATATGGCTGATTACCAAAGTAGCCGGTGCCATCACAGCTTAGTCCTTGAGCTCAAAACCAACCCCGGCCCCCTCGTCATCATCTGAAGCCAACTGGTCACAAAAGAGTGGAAGGGACGCCCCGCATGTAGGATAAGGTTAAGCGGCGAAAAGAAACAACAATCGTTCGCATTTCTTTTTGACTTTTTCCCGGTGAAACCTTCCTGCAAAAGATCTCGTTTCTGTAGGCGAAACTATGGATAGTATGCTTGAGTTCCCGATGCCCTTGTCGAAGACTGGCCAACTGCTTCAAAGCCGTCTGGTTCGCTACGCTCTGATTTTTGTAGTCTGGACATTAGTCGGTCTTTTTTTCACCAGCCAGGTTCTCTTTAACAGCATCTACATGGAGAAACGAATGCCGCTCGGCAACGTGCTTTTCATGCAGATGAGCATCTGCTATCTCTGGGCCCTGACCACACCCCTGGTATTGTGGCTGGCAAGGAAATATCGAATTGACCGCGCCAATTGGCCCCGGCGCACGCTGCTTCACGTAGTTGTCAGCGTGCTGCTCGTCGGTTCGATGTCGGGGCTTCATTACGTCCTCTTCATCGGCTATTTTCGCAAGACTGAGTACCTGACACCGTTCCGCGACTTGCAGTACATTCTCTTTAACCTCGATCGCCAATTATGCATCTACTGGCTGATGCTGCTGTCCAGCCACGCATTGAATTACTATCAGAGTTATCGGCGGGGAGAACTGCGGGCCTCGCGCCTGCAGACTCAGCTGGCCCAGGCGCAACTGGAAGCCTTGAAAATGCAGCTCCATCCACACTTTCTCTTTAATACGCTGCATTCCATTTCAGCCCTGCTCAACAGAGATACTGAGGCAGCCCGCCGCATGATCACCCGGCTCGGTGATTTTCTGCGGTTAACACTGGAAAACGCCGGGGCCCAGGAGGTCACCCTGCAGGAGGAAATGGAATTTCTGAACGGCTATCTCGAGATTGAGCGTATACGTTTCCGCGATCGGCTCACTACGCGGGTCGAAGTGGATCCGAGTGTGCTCGGTGTTCGTGTTCCCAATTTGATTCTGCAGCCAATTGTTGAAAATGCCATGCGCCATGCCATCGCCACTCAGCACGAGGGGCGAATCGAAATCACAGCCTTTCCCAGCAACGGCTGTCTGAGGATACAG
>Ga0209683_10000119_pt1 | contig 29375 bp, 22 predicted proteins | sample DOMMetBare2Fresh_FD_187474 | JGI IMG/M metagenome (GOLD analysis project Ga0209683, IMG submission 187474) | Wetland sediment microbial communities from St. Louis River estuary, USA, under dissolved organic matter induced mercury methylation -... | ecosystem: Environmental > Aquatic >... | reverse complement strand
GCGCGGCAGTTTCCATAGCCCGGTTTTTTCGCTTTGCTGGGTCATCTCCGTCGCGTTCCTCTCAGCTAGTGCCGTGGCCTGGCGTCCTTGATTTGCCGCCCTTCTTCTTCTCCATGGTGCGCCGGAAACGGTAGGATTCGTTTCCCGTTTCAATGATGTGCGCTTGATCCGTCAGCCGGTCCAGCATTGCCTTGCACAGGCGCGCATTCGGGAACTTCGTGGTCCATTCGGAGAAGGGCAGGTTCGTGGTCACGATCACCGCCGCGCGCTCGGCTCGGCCGGAGATGATCTGGAACAACAACTCGGCCGCCGTATCCGGCATCACCACGTAGCCCAGCTCATCGATCACGATCAGCTCATAGCGCAACCAGCGGCTGCGCATCCGTTGCAGTTCCTGCTGGTTTTTGGCTTCGATTAGTTCCGTGACCAACTCCGCGGCCGTCGTGAACCGTACTCGCTTCCGTTGCCGGCAAGCAGCCACCGCCAACCCCGTTGCCAAATGTGTTTTGCCAGTCCCCGTTTCACCCAGAAGGATGATTGGTTCGTTGCGTGCCAGGTAGCCACCCTCGGCCAACTCACGGATCTGCGCCGCCGGAATGTGTGATCATCGAGCCTTGGCTTTATGGTTGCCGGCCCAACTCTATCTGCTGGCATTAGCGCGAGAGACATCATGAACAAATTAATAGGGCTTAGCACAGCGGGTCTGGTCTTGCTGCCGGCGACGATTGCGTCATCGATCGCCCAACCGAAAACGAAGACTCCCGTGTGCAAGCCCGAGGTACTGGCGGCTTTCAAACCCCTGCCGAAACTGAAATACCGTTGCGACACCGAACTCAATGATTACGACGAGAAGGTGTTGAAACAGCCCAGTCGAATCAGGGCGATTAAGGCCCTCGAACGCCGGCTTGAGTCATTTACCAACTCTGCCTGGTGGCAAGCAAAAGTGGACGATTTGAAGTTTTGCGAGTTGCGCCGCAAACCCGGCGCGCTGAGCCCGGAGGAACAGGAGAAGATGCGCATCCAGGACTATACTTACGACCTCTTCGGCAATCATTCGGTGCGGCTGGTACTGTTGCGAGATCCTTGTTACATGAGCCGGTACTCCTCAAATGCTTTTCTGCTTTACCGAAAGGCCAGCAAGGTTTTTGTCACAGAGGTGCTTGATGGTTTTTCTTCGCGAGCCGACAACCCGGTCGATATGAACTTCGCCGACTTGAACGGGCAACGGATTATTGAAATCTCGACGGGCACTGGCGGGCTGCATCCGTCGATCACTTACTACTATTTTGCGATCGACCCGAAGACAAACAGAGCAGTGCCGAAGAAACTCCTTAAATTCGGTGACAAAGAGCTGACAAACATGGTCTCGTCGGATCTGCTGATGGCCGATCCGGAAGATTTCGGTCTGCCGAAGGATGCTACCGAGCTGAATATCATTCGCGGACACAAGTTAGCGCCCTCTTTCAGCCTTTATGCCGAGGACAGCGAAGGGAAAATAGAATCCGAGCAAGGTGGCAAGTTTACGAGAACAATCTTAAAGTGGAACGGTCGCTTCTATCAATAGCATTGGAAGAATCAAAATGCGAGAAGGAAACAACAACGACTCAAGGCCTGGTTGATTGCGGGCTGTGATGCGTATAACCTAAGATCTGTTCGATCCATCTATTCCGACGCACCAGCTCCCGGTCCGGCCACCTATGTCTCAGCCAATGAAGTCGCGCGATCGCTCAGACCAGCGGGGCAAACTACGCATCGGCAACGACTGGAATGCGATCACGATCATCGCCCTCTCGCAGTCGAATCCGCTCAAGGCCATCGCCGAGTTGGTGGAGAATTCCATCGACGCCCGCGCGTCGAAAGTCACCATAGTGCGCGGGCGCAGCGAGGGCCGCCATTATTTGGAAGTCCGGGACAACGGGCAGGGGATTCCCCGCGATGCGGCCGGCCAGCCGGACTTTCGCTACGTCGCCACACACATTTGCGACTCTGTGAAGCGACGACTGAAGGTGGAAGGCGCCGCCGGACTTCAGGGTGAATTCGGCATTGGCTTGCTTTCCTTTTGGACGCTGGGAGAGGAACTGACGCTGACCTCCGCAGGCGCAGACAATCACGCCTGGCAGATGGTGATGCGCAAGGGCGACCCGGGTTATGCGGTCAAAGCCAAACGCACGCTGTTTGTGGAGCCTGGCACGCAGTTGCGTATTGCCAGGCTGCTCGAAGGAATTCGTTCACTCTCAGGAGAGAAGATCCAGTGGTACCTCGCAGCCGAGCTGCGCGATCGGATCCGCCATACCGGCGTGCAAATTACCGTGCTCGACAAGATAGCGCGGAAGCAGTACGCGGTTGAGCCAAGGCAGTACGAAGGCCGCCTGCTGCATCAATTGCCGGCTGTCCGCGCCACGCTCGGCGACGTCTATGTCGAGCTGTACATGAACGAGCCGAAAGAAACCAATCGCGTGGCGTTGTTTCGGCACGGCACGCGTGTGTTTGAAGACATTTCCGTGGCGGACGAGTTGGCCAAGGCCCCCTGGACCTCGCGCTATCTTCAGGGTCACATCGATGCTCCTTTCATCAACCTGACTCCGGGCACACGCAGCGGCATTATTCACGATCAGGCTTATGCGACGCTTTGGGATGCGTTGCTGCCGTTGGAAGAGAAGCTGAACGAGATGCTCGAGGCGCAGCGTCGCGCTGAGGAAGAACAAACCAGCCGGGCACTGTTGCAGACGATTCAACGCGCGTTTCGGGAAGCATTCCTGGCCTTGCCGGCGGAAGAGTACGACTGGTTCGATGTCCGTGCCCGTGCTCAACGCAGCGCGGGGGCCGGCAATCGCGAAGCTGAGCCGGGCGAAGAAATTACTCCCGGAGTCAGGGAACCCGAGGGCGCAGATGTGAAACAGCGCAAGTTCTTTGAGTTCGCCGGGCCATTGTTCAGTGTCGCAGTTTCGCCAGCCTCGAGTGTCGTCCAGGTGGGCAAGGAGAGATCCTTGCGGGCACTGCCTTATGACCGATCCAGGCGACGCGTCGAGACTGATCTCACCTTCAGCTGGGAAGTGTTGGAAGGTAATGGCACCTTTGATCGCCTTCACGATCAAGCCACGAACTTCCTGGCTCCGGCCGAGCCTGGTCTCGTGCGCGTGAGGGTCTCAGTGCGACAGGAAGAGATTGAGCGAGCAGGTGAAGCGCTCATCACAGTGACTCACGAACTCATTCCTCTGGTTGAAAATGCAACCGTCGCAACAGCCGGTTTGCCGGGCTACACTTTCGAAAGCGCGCCGGGCGATTCGTGGCGCTCCAGATTCGATTTGACCCGGAATATCATTGTGGTAAACAACGGTCACCGCGATTTTGTTTACGCCGCCCGCAACAAGTCGCTCAAACTTCGTTACCTCGTTCGACTCTATTCCAAGGAACTCGTGTTGAAGAACTTCGTTGGGTTACCGGCAGATCAGCTGCTGGAACGAATGGTCGAGCTCTCGCTGAGAACCGAAGAAAATCTTTGACGCTTAAGCGCGCTAATACTCGCCTCTAGCGCCGATGACAGACTTCTCGATGTGACGGAACCGAAGAGACGGAAGCTGGCACTGACAACGAGCAAAACCAAGGATCCGCCAGTGCCGTCAAGGCAAGAGACATTGTCGGGCAGCAACAAGCTCCAAACTCTCACTCTCTGACTTCATTGAAAAACTAAACACCGTGTGCTAAAAGAGCGTCACTTGCCTGGTCCATATTTCCGACCACACAAGAACCATACCCTCTTTAAGGGAAGAACTACCTAATTCAGCATATTGTATGGATAACAACTTTTGTTACCCATGCTCTCGCTAAGTCAAACGACTATGTACAAATCCCCTGTTCGGCATTTTTCGCAAAAGTGCTGAACCTTTTTCATTCCTGGAGGAACCTATGACTAAGTACTTATCCATTCACGTCTTTGTGCGCCTGGCCCTGGTAATCTGCGTCTGCGCCGCCGGGCTGCAAGCCCAGGGTGGTCCAAAGCCAAAAGCCATCGAAGGCACACGCATTGTCACACGCATCACCAACGCCGGAGATACACTCGAGCCGCAGGACCTGACAACGGCGACCATCGCCGCACATGTTTCCAATGGGATGGGAGGCTATACCACCATCGCTGGGGTGGGAACTCCGGCTGGCACTTTTACTATTCCGGCCGTCCCCAATCGCCCGGTGTGGGTCCAGTTCAATAATTCCTATATCTGGACCAGCCATTCGAAGCTGGATCTTGACGTTTTCGCTTACGGACGGGCCAACGGCGCTCCGGCATTGAACCTGACGCCCCAGTTTTTTAACGTCACGGGCCTGAGTCCGTGGGCGTCGACGGATGTTCTGCAGTGGTATTCCACCAACCTGGAAAGCGTTTACGGATACCTTGGAGACTACGACCCGGCCAATCAACCATTGCCAGGCGCAACCTCGCTGGCTGGATTGAACCTGAATTGGGCGGACACCGGATTCAATCTGGTGGATACCACCCAAGGCGATGGTCCTTCGCTGACTCAATTGAGATCCACGACGGTGGCCGGCGAAACCTACACGGCCCTTTCCGGAATTTTCGCGCCTACGTCTCTAATTCAGCTGGATGGAATTTCCAACACTTTGAACGGCGCCATGACTCCGGTGCCGCAGACCAACAGCGTCCGCATGGCCTGGCGACGCAGCGTCGGCATGGGCTTTCAATCGCAGGTGAATCCCGCGGCCGTCAACATCTTTCAAAGGATGGTTGTGCACACGCCGCCCTGGGGCCTGCAGCGCGGCTTTATCGCCGCCACTGCGGATCTGGTCAACCTCTACCCCAATCCTGGGAGTAGCGATCTTGACCTGGGTGATGCTGTGTACGGGAACCCTTTCCCCGCTTCCGGGGGGACCGTTTATGCCATCAACCAGTTTTTCCGAGTTTCCTACCTGGCGCCGGGAGCGATGATTCCGGGCTCTCTCACTGGGTCGCTGTCGACCAATAGTGTGGATGCGCCCACTGCCGCCGCGCCGCTGACGCAATCCATCGGGCCCGTCACTAATCTTGCCATCGAAGGCGTCGATGGCTTCATAAGTCAATCCGGTTTGGGGCTTACGCCGCAGCTAACCTGGGCTGCGCCGGCTGTCGGTTCACCCAAAGCCTATTCCGTCTCCATCATTCGTGTTTTCAAAACCGGAGTAACCCCGAATATCAGGACGCGGTTCACGACAGCAGGAACATGTCTGACTCGTGAGACTTCGCTCCAATTGCCGCCGGGATTACTGCAGCCTGGTCAGGACTATGTTTTCCGGGTGCGGGCCATCGAAACCAGCGGCCCCGATGTGCGGAGTGTGCCGTTTCGCACCAACCGGTTCCCCTTCGCAGCCGCAGACATGCTGAGCGCCATGGTGAGCACTGCCCCTTGAGCGCGAAACAGTCTTGAGACAATGCGAAAAATCCCGATCGCATTTCACGAATAGTCGCTTCCGGGGCCGGAGAACCTGCCGGCCCCGTTTGCGGCGCCCGGATAAGCGCTGCGCTCCTGCAAATCACCTTTCCTCCGCAGGCAACTTCTTCTTTTCCGTCTAGCCTGAAATTAATATTCAAAATTTTTTATATTGTGACTTCTCCGCGGATCTGCCGTCTGGTGGGGTTGGAAGTCTGAAAAAGTTTAACCACTCAGGGCGCGCGACGGCTTTCAAACGGCACAAATGTTGTGCTATACACTTGGCCCCTTTCAATCTGGAATTGATCTGTAATGGCTCAAAGAGTCCAGGTTTGTGGTTTCATTCGACACCTTGGAGGAGATGAACTATGCGAAATGATATGGGACGAAAAATCTTCGTCGGACTCGCTTTATTGTTGTTGGTAGTGTTTGCTCAGGCATGTAACAAAGGCCCCGACGATGCCACTGTGACCAGCAACGTTAAGGCAAAGATTGCCGCAGACAGTCCGGCGTTAGCTAATGCCGTGACTGTGCAAACAGCTGAGGGTGTGGTCACGCTTACTGGCGCCGTGGATACGGACGCCATCAAGAGCAAGGTTGAAGCAGACGCTAAGAGCGTCGCAGGGGTGAAGTCCGTCACCAACAACCTGACCGTAAAGCCTAAAATCGTGATCTCGGAGGACACGACAATCAAGAATGCGGTCATGGCCAACTTCGCCAAATATAACGTCACCGGAATAACGGCGGTCGTGGTCAACGGTGAAGTAACTCTGACAGGCACAATCGCGCGCGCCAAGCTTCAGGACGCAATGAAAGCTGCGAATGAAGCCAAGCCAAAGAAGGTCAACAATCAAATGACCATCAAGTAAGAGTGCGTCAGATTGCATAAAGCAATGGTTTCAAACATGAGAGGAGCAAAGTCATGGCATTAGCCGATAAGTATCAAGCGGTGGTGGATGCGGCCAATCAGGGCGGCGTCAGTGGTCTACACGTTCAGGAGCAGGACAACGTCCTCTACGTCAGCGGTACGGCGCCCAGCGAAGCGGCGAAGCAGGCAGTGTGGGATGCCTACAGCGCTATCGATCCTGACATGAGGGCCGGTGATATGGTGTTAACGATAGAAGTTTCCGGCGGCGGAGAGACTTTCTATTCAATTAAGCCGGGCGATAATTTGACCCGCATCGCTTCGCATCATGGAGTGTCCTTGCACGACTTGATCGAGGCCAATAAGGACTCGATCCGCAATCCGGATCGAATTTTTCCCGGTCAAAAGCTGGTGATACCGAAGGCCGGATAATCTGCGACCCAGTCTGCGCGCCCGCGACAACGTCAGGTTGTCGCACGGCGCCGCAGCTCCCGATGATGGACGCAACTTTGAGCGATGGGCTCGGCAGTCCTGGGAAGACAGGACAGGGAACGGGCTGGGCGACCGCGGACGGCTGGGCCGGGCGATCCTATTGATCCCCAATCCCTAAGCAACGGATCAAGCCAACATTTACAGCAAGCAAAAGGAAATCTGAGATGAATGCAATTACGCAAATGATTACGCAACAACTAACCGGATCGGTCGTGCGTCAGGTAGCGGGACGACTGGGCGTCAGCGAAAGTACGGCGAACGTAGCCATGCAAATGGCAGTTCCCCTAATCGTATCTGCAGTGGCGCGGAATGCGTCACAGCCCGCCGGGGCAGACGCGTTGCACCAGGCAGTGACTAATGACCACGACGGCAGCATTCTGGATAATTTAGCGGGTTACCTGGGCAATCCTCAGGCGGCGAACGGCGCCGGAATACTTGGCCATGTGTTAGGCGATCAGCGGGGTGCGGTTGAGAATAATTTGGCCCAAGCCACCGGCATGGATCAGGATAAAGCCGGAAGTCTGATGGAGATGGTTGCGCCGTTAGTCATGGGAGCAGTCGGCCGCACTACCCAGCAGAACGGGCTCGAGGCAAACGGGCTGGCACAGTATCTCGGCGCGCAGCAGCAGGAACAAGCCGCTGCCGCTCCCGGCGTGATGGGTATGCTGAGTTCGATGCTTGACTCGAACAAGGACGGCAGCGTGACAGACGATCTCAGCCGCATCGCGGGCAGCTTTTTTAAGTAATCCGGGCCCGGCACAACATCAAAGGTTCCGTCGCCGGTTGGTCGCGCCCTGACATTGCGCGAGCCGACTGCGCCTGGCCGCAATGGATACGTCGTTGCCCTCTGCCGCCGCCTCACCTTAGCTAAAAACGTCGAGGATTTATTCCAGCAGTTGCAGCCTGCCGATCGCACGCTGGAAGCGTGTGGTACCAGGGGGTGAACTGGACATTCTTTGGTGACGCAACTCATAATCCATGAGCAATACTTGGAATTTTGCCCGCAGTCGCTATGAGTTTCCGCAACGAAGCGTGAGTACTCTGCGGGCCGCACTGGAGCGCCGACTTGGGAAAGAAAGTCATTGGCATCGGCATTATCGGCGCGGGCTTTGCCCGCACTACCCAGATTCCTGCCTTTAAAGATTGCATCGGCGCGCGCGTTGTAGCCATCGCCAGCGCTCATCGTGAAAATGCCGAAAACGTCGCGGACGAATTCAAAATTCGTCATGTGGCCAACGACTGGCGTGAACTGGTCGCAAGCAAAGACGTCGATCTAGTGAGCGTAGTCACGCCTCCCGCTACACATTTGGAGATGACCCTGGCGGCGCTCGATCATGGCAAACACGTTCTTTGTGAAAAGCCTATGGCGATGAATGCAGCGGAAGCGCGGCAGATGACCGAGCGGGCCGCTACAGCCGGGGTGCTGGCTTTAATCGATCACGAACTGCGCTTTCTCAACAGTCGACGGATGATGCGCGCGATGCTCCACGGCGGGGCCCTTGGTACGGTGCGCCATTGTAATTATGTGTTTCGTTCCGATTATCGTGGCGTGCTGGAGCGACCCTGGGACTGGTGGGCTGACGAGACAATGGGCGGCGGGACGCTGGGCGCGATCGGTTCTCATGCCATCGATTCGTTTCGCTGGGTCCTGGGAGCGGAAATTTCGCAGGTCTTCTGCATGCTCTCATCGCATATTTCGCAGCGTCCGGAGAAGGAAAGCGGCGTGCTGCGGACCGTTACTTCCGATGATGAGGCAAAGCTGCTGTTTCGCTTTGCAGATTCCGAACTCACTAAGAACACAACCGGCGGGGCTTCGCTCTCGGTAGTTGAATCCGGAGGCCTCGAGAACCGTTTGGAAGTTTACGGCACGACCGGGGCGCTGATGGTTGAGGAAACCGGCGAGCTGTGGCATTCGCCGGCTGGTTCCGGCGCCTGGCGACCGGTGCCGGTGGACCAGGATTCGATGGCTGCGGGCATGCGAGCGGGTAGTTGGTCCCGTGGCTTTACTGGATTTTCAGGGGCCATCATCGACGCACTGCACGAGGGCAAAACGACCGTCGAAGGGGCAGCGACTTTCGCCGATGGTTACCGCGTGCAACTGGTGCTGGATGCGGCCCGGGCGTCCAATAAGAGTGGTTGTTGGGCAACGGTGGATGAGTAGGCGGAAGGCGGAAGGCGGAAGGCGGAAGGCAGAAGGCAGAAGGCGACCTGGTCATACTGCTTTCTGCCTTCTGCCTTCTGCTTTCTGTTTCTGCCGGTCGGAGCAAAACTGCTACGCCATCTCTAGAGTCGTCAAGAATGAAACGAAAGAGACGATGGACGCTTTAATCCCGCGTAAGCATTTCTTGTCAACGCATTTACTTCTGTCTATATTGACTGCTGAAAAACTGCACTTGTCGATTCGCATCCAGGCCAACGGCTATGAAGAAACTCCGGAAACGTCCAGCAACGAACCGGAGCCCAGTAGTTCGCGTGGGCGTAGACACAGGCGGCACATTCACGGACTTCGTTTTTGAAGTAAGCGGACAGCTACAGGTATTTAAACTTGCTTCGACCCCTGCCGATCCGGCCCAGGCAATCGTTACCGGCTTGCGCCGTATTGCGGAACTGACCAAGAGCGAACTCGCAGATCTTGAGGTAGTCCACGGCACCACCGTTGGCACTAACGCCCTGCTGCAGAGGCGAGGTGCGCGCACAGCTCTGATCACCACCCGAGGTTTTGAGGACGTGCTGGCCATTGGCCGACAGGCACGGCCCGAACTATACAATCTGAACGCGATCAAGGCGCAGCCGCTGGTTGCGGACGAGTTGCGCTTCGGGGCTGCTGAGCGCGTTACTGCGGATGGAAAGATTCTCCAGGCCTTAAGCGAGGCAGATATTAGCCGGCTGGTTCGCAAAGTGAAACGGGCGCGAGCCGAAGCCGTTGCCATTTCGCTGCTGTTCGCGTTTACCAACCCGGTTCATGAGCAACGCCTGGCTGCGGCACTCGCCGATCTGAAGATCCCACTGTCCATCTCGCATGAGATTCTGCCTGAATACCGAGAGTACGAGCGCACTTCCACGGTCGCCATCAACGCTTACCTGCAACCGCTGATGGGCGCATATCTCACACACTTAAGCACAAATACTGAAGACACGGGCGCCCAAGCCGAAAGCCTAAGGAACAAAAATCAAAGACGGACTTTTGCTTTGCGCGTCATGCAATCCTCAGGCGGCAGCATTTCTGCCCGGGCTGCGGCTGCTGAACCTGTCCGCACGATCCTTTCCGGACCAGCGGGTGGAATTGTTGGGGCCTTGCGGGCCGCTCGCACGGCCGGTTTTCCCGATCTCATTACCTTTGATATGGGCGGCACCTCGACCGACGTGGCCCTCTGCGATCGCGGTACGCTGCGCACCACCAACGAAGCCGTCGTCGCCGGTTTGCCCGTTGCCGTTTCGGTCATGGATATTCATACGGTCGGCGCTGGGGGCGGTTCCATCGCGCGTATCGACGAAGGCGGTTCGTTGCGTGTTGGTCCGGAATCAGCAGGCGCGGATCCGGGCCCGGCTTGTTATGGTCGCTCGTTACTCCCCACGGTGACAGACGCTCACCTGGTGCTGGGCCATTTTGCCGGTAGTGGCCTGCTGGGCGGCGAGTTCCGGCTGGACGTCGCCCGTGCGCGCGAGGCCATGGCGGAGCTGGCAGGGGAAATGACAAAAGCCGCCGCACGAAGAGTGAATATTGCACAAGCCGCACAGGGAGTTTTGTCCGTCGTCAATACGAACATGGAGCGGGCGCTGCGACGCATCTCCGTCGAGCGTGGCTACGATCCGAGAGGTTTTACACTACTTCCCTTTGGAGGCGCGGGGGGATTGCATGCAGTTGACCTGGCGCGCGCATTGCGCATCCCGAGGATTATTCTGCCCGCCGAGGCCGGAGCTTTGTCGGCGATTGGGGTGTTGGCTGCCGCCGTCGTCAAGGATCAAAGCCGGACGGTGATGCTCGAGGTTCGCCCGAGCATCGGCCCTGAACTGGAAACGACATTCAGCACGATGGAGCGAACAGCGCGGAGTGCTTTACTCGGCGAAGGCTTTCTCAATACCAGACAACGGCATCAGCGATCGCTTGCTGCTCGCTACAAGGGCCAGTCTTTCGAGTTGGAGATCAAGCAAACTGCCGGGAACATCGCGGCTGCGTTTCACCGGGCGCACCTGGCCCGCTATGGCTACGCGCAGCAGGACAATATCGTTGAGATCGTTGCTGTTCGTTTGCGGTCGCTGGGCCTGACGCGGAAGTTGAAACAGAGCCGTTTAGCAGGTTCTACTCCGCGACGAGCAAAACCCTCAGCTTACGTCGCAGCGTTCTTCGCGGGCCGCAGGGTTCGCGCAGCTGTCTACCAGCGAGAGGAATTAGCCGCTGGCGCCCAGCTTGAGTCGCCTTGTATCGTCACTGAATACTCGGCAACGACGCTGGTTCCCAAGGGTGCACGTGCCCGAGTCGATGTCTATGGCAACCTGATAATCAACCTGGAGGGACATTGATCCTGGAAGAGGACATGCTTCCCGGGGCACCGTGCAAGTCAGGACAAATTGCAGGTTAGGACAAGCCTTGAAGCACTGAATGAAAAAGTTCGACCCTATTACGTTGGAAATCTATCGCGCACTCTACACCTCGGTGGCGGAGGAGATGGGCATAGCCCTCAGGCGCACGGCTTTCTCGCCGAACATCAAAGAGCGGCGCGACTATTCCTGCGCTGTCTTTGACCACGCCGGGCGAGTGATCGCGCAGGGCGATCACATGCCTGTTCATCTCGGATCCATGCCGATGGCTGTTGCGGCAGCGTTGCAGGCCGTAAAGATTCACCCCGGTGATGTTGTTATCTTGAACGATCCTTTCGCCGGCGGTACGCATCTGCCGGACGTGACCCTGGTGTCAGGAGTGTTCGGGGCCGGCCAGGCCGCGCAGATGCGGAGACCGGTCACCGCCGCGCCACGTCCACTTTTTTATGTAGCCAATCGCGCGCACCACGCCGACATCGGCGGCGCCACTCCCGGATCGATGGGCATAGCGACGGATGTCTATGGCGAAGGGGTGCGCATCCCGCCACTGCGACTTGTGCAGCAGGGCGAGCTGGCTGCTGATCTAATGCAGCTAATACTTGCCAACGTGCGCGGGCTCGACGAAAGGCGGGGCGACTTTCAGGCGCAGATTGGCTCGCTGCAGACCGGCGCCAAACGCCTGTTGGAAATTGTCGAGCGTCGTGGCGCTCGCGAGGCCGCCGATTATGCCGAACAGCTGATTGCTTATTCGGCGAGGCTGATGCGGCAAGCGCTCAGGGCGATTCCCGATGGTACCTACGTGGCTGAGGATGCTCTCGATGACGACGGCATCAAGAGCGAGCCAGTACCGATTGTGGTCAGCATCACGATAAGCGGAGCTGAAGCGCTGGTTGATTTCACCGGTAGCGCGTCCCAGGTTGCCGGTGCCATCAACGCAGTCGAGGCCATCACCGTTTCAGCCGTCGCCTATGTGTTTCGTTGTCTCCTTGACGGCGATGTACCGGCCAGCGCCGGCTTGATGGAACCTGTCAAGGTGATTGCCCCCCTCGGTACAGTGACTAATGCGACGCATCCCGCGTCCGTGGCGGGCGGTAATGTCGAGACCTCGCAGCGTATCGTCGACGTGCTTTTCAAGGCGTTGGCCCAGGCACTGCCTCACAAGATTCCGGCAGCCAGCCAGGGCACGATGAACAATCTGACGATTGGCGGGCGGGACACCCGCACCGGCCGCGAATTCTCGTATTACGAAACCGTTGCCGGCGGCATGGGCGCGCGACCGGGTCTCGATGGCGCAAGCGCAGTTCATACTCACATGACCAACAGTTTGAACACGCCGGCCGAAGCGTTGGAGTATGCCTATCCGTTGCGCGTGCGGGAGTACGGCATCCGCCGGGGCTCGGGAGGTAAGGGGAAGTACTCAGGTGGCAACGGAGTCATTCGCGAGATCGAAACTACGGTACCGGCGCACATGTCTTTGCTTGCAGATCGAAGAAGACTTGCACCCTATGGTTTGAGCGGCGGCGCAGCCGGAATGACCGGCAAGGCAACAATCATTCATGAAGGGCGTGCGCGCAAGATCGGATCAAAGGGCAGCTGGCAGCTGCAGGCAGGCGACCGTATTCGCATCGAGTCGCCCGGCGGTGGCGGTCATGGCAAAAGAGAATAACTCGAGTGGAGCTGTTGGCGGCGATGGTGTCCTAACGCCCTGGGCTGCTCGCAGCACGAGAATTGTGCCGCGGCACGCTCTGCCAGCTACAATAGACAACCATTCGTAAACACTTCTTCGCGGAGGGAAATTCCATGCGTCGTTCGCTATCAGGTCTTGCCATTCTGACTTGTCTGGTTCTCTGGTCTCTAACCGCGTCCGGGCAAACCGAACTCTCCCCTGACTTGCGCGATAAGATCGATAAAATCGTCGCTGAAACTCTTGCGCGGAGCGGTGTCCCGAGTGCATCAATCGCGATTGTGAAGGACGGGCAGATCGCCTACGTAAAGGCGTACGGCGATGCTCGACTCGAGCCGCGCACGCCGGCCACGGCTGAAATGCGCTACAGCATCGGCTCGATCAGCAAACAGTTCACGGCGACAGCAATACTCATGCTCCAGGAACAAGGCAAGCTGTCGCTCGACGACAAAGTGGCGAAATTTGTTCCGGACCTGACGCGAGCCGGCGAAGTCACCATTCGTCAATTGCTTTCCCATACCTCCGGGTACCAGGATTACTGGCCGCAGGATTACGTGATGCCCATGATGCTGCAGCCGATTTCCGCGCGGCAGATCATGGACCAGTGGGCGCGCAAACCCCTGGATTTTGAACCGGGCACGAAGTGGCAATACAGCAATACGAATTATGTGATCGCCGGCGTGATCGCAGAGAAAGCCGGTGGCATGCCGTTTCTAAAGTTTTTGAGCGAAAAGATTTTCGCGCCGCTCGGCATGAAGAGTGTGGTCAACATCGATGAGGAAAAACTCGGTGAGACCGATCCGACCGGCTATCTGCGCTACGCGCTGGGTCCCTTGCGGCCGGCACCCAAGGAAGGGAAGGGATGGCTTTTTGCTGCGGGAGAACTTGCCATGCCGGCACGCGATCTGGCCAGGTGGGACATCGCCATCATGGATCGCAAGTTGTTAAAGCCGGACTCGTATCGCGCGTTCGAAACTGATGTCCTGCTAAACAATGGGGTGAGCACGGGGTACGGCCTGGGCGTCGACGTCGGCGTCGAGGCGGGACATCGAGCGCTCTCTCACGGTGGCGAGGTCTCGGGCTTTACGGCCCAGAACATCGTCTTCCCCGATGACCGTGTGGCCGTGGCTGTACTCACCAATCAGGACGCCGCCGGCGCCGCGGGGCCGATCGCGCAGGCCATCTCGCCTTTGCTGCTGGCTACCGAAGATCCGGCCATGACCCAAAGGCTGGAGCAGGCGCGTAAGATATTCTCCGGGCTGCAACAGGGAACAATTGACCGTACGCTATTCACCAGCAATGCCAACAGCTACTTCAGCGCTCAGGCTTTGCAGGATTTTGCCGCCGGCCTGGCTCCGCTGGGCGCGCCCCAGGAGTTCACACAGGTTCGCCGGGGGCTGCGTGGCGGCATGACGCTAAGGGTTTACCGGATCAGATTCGCGCAGAAAACGCTGCGCGCGTGGACTTATGAAATGCCTGACGGCAAGCTCGAACAATACCAGATCGCGCCGCAGAACTGATCCATGGATGAACGGTTTGGTACCTTGACCGGGACGGGTGACTCATGCGTGTAACCATTGGCCAAATCAATACCACCAACGGAGATTATGCCGGCAACACGGCGGGCATTATTCGCGCGCTCGAACAGGGGAAAAAGGACGGTTCCGACCTGGTGGTGCTGCCCGAGGTCGCGGTGCAGGGTTATACCTCGCTCGATTGGTTTCTGGATCGGGATATGGTGGCGCGTTCACTCGATCCGCTGCCGCAGATTATCGATGCCACTGAAGGGATCGCGGCGGTAATTGGCACGGTGCGTCCTTCGAATCTCGTTACGGGCCGGCGGCTGTTTAACTCCGCGGCTATTATTCAAAACCAAAGGCTAATTGGGTTTGCTGACAAGACTCTGCTGCCGGAATACGACGTCTTTGACGATCCGCGCTACTTTGAGCCGGCGCGCGAGCGCCATCTTTTCCAGCTCGACGATTGCGAACTTGGCGTGGCTGTTTGCGAAGATTTCTGGAATGACAAGACGTTCTGGAAGGAGCGCTTGTATACCCATGATCCCGCTGACGAGTTGATTGATCTGGGCGCCAACGTGCTCGTTTCCATCAATGCCTCGCCCTTCAACAAAGCCAAGATGGCCCAGCGCTGTGCGATGGTGTCGCACCGCGCCAGGCTGGCCCGCCTGCCGGTAGTCTTCGTCAATCTGGTCGGTGGCAACGACGGCATAATTTTTGACGGCGCCAGTATCGTTGCTGACTGTGAAGGTAAGATCATCTTGCAGGCGCCTCCCTTCGAGGAATTTATCGGTACTGTCGATCTTGACTGCGGCGTGGCCGACGAGCGCTGCCTGCCGGGTGACGATATTGAGACAGTGCACCGGGCGCTCGTGCTGGGGGTGCGAGACTACGCGCGCAAGAATCGCTTTCGCAAAGCGCTGCTGGGGCTGTCTGGTGGTATTGACTCCGCAGTCGTGGCCGCGCTGGCCTGTGAAGCGCTGGGCGCAGAGAACGTGCTTGCAGTCATGATGCCTTCGCCCTATTCCTCCCGGTCGAGCATTGAAGATTCGCTTGAACTGGTGCACCGCCTGGGGATGAGGGTGATTGAGCATTCGATCAGCGCGCCCTTCGAAGTAATAATCAAAGAACTCAAGCTCCCGCCGCCGTCGGCTGAAAGCAGTTCCACGGCCGTCGAAAACCTGCAGTCCAGACTGCGTGGCAATATCCTGATGACCATCTCCAATGCGGAAGGCCGATTATTGTTATCCACCGGAAACAAGTCCGAACTGGCGCTCGGTTATTGCACGCTCTATGGCGATACCAACGGCGGGCTGGCGGTGATTGGCGATGTGCTGAAGACGGAAGTATATGCCCTGGCTGGCAACCTCAATCGCGAGCGCGAGATCATTCCGCAAAATATTATCGCCAAGCGGCCATCGGCTGAATTAGCTCCCGGACAATTTGACGATCAATCGCTGCCCCCATACGACATTCTCGATCCTATTCTCACGATGTACTTCGAACAGAAAGCAACTCCGGAAGAGATCATTGCCAAGGGCAGTGACGCGCAGCTTGTCTACGAGATTTTGAACCGCGTCGAATCGCCGGCCAACGAGTTCAAACGACGCCAGCTACCTCCGACTTTGATCATTTCCCGCAATGCCATTGGTGTGGGACGGCGCCGGCCGGTGACTCATCAGTATCGTCGTCGCCGGCAGCAGTAATTCAATCGCCTTTTCACACTTGCCTTGCCGCGCATTCCTGGAGCATTATCGGCGCACAGCCTTTCCCGAAAAATCAGAATACAGAAGATGCAGAAAGCCGGAGGCGGAACATGAAAAGAAGGTCTTTTCCCTTGCAGGCAGTCGTTCTTTGTTCGCTCGTGCTGCTGGCCAACGTACCGGCCGGCGCGCGGGCCATAAATGGCCAGGATAAGAACAAGCCAAAAATTCCCGAAGCTGAAGCCAAAGCCGTCAGTGCAATCGAAGCAGCTCCAACCGTCGGCGCGAAGATTGACGCTGCCGACGAGTTCGTCAAGAAATATCCCAAGAGCAGTACCCGGACACATGTGGCTGAGTACATCGCCGATCAGATCCTCGCAGTCGCCGATCCCGCGCAGAAACTGGCCCTGGCGCAAAAGTTCCCCAGTGTGTTCAGCGGCAAGGACGAGGGCGACTTGATAAAGCCCGCTTTGATTGATGCCTACATTCAATCGAAAAAGTTTGACGAGGCTTTTGCGGAAGGTGCTACGCACCTAACAAAGAATGGCGACGACATCTCAGTCCTGATCAATCTGACGATTGCCGGGGTCGAGCAAGCCAAGCAGAAAAATCCGAAATATGTGACTGCCAGCCGGCAATATGGCCTTAAAGCGATCGAGATGTTTGAAGCAAACAAGAAACCGCCCAGCATGGATAACGAGGTTTGGGAAAAGCAGAAGGTTATGCTGCCACAGGTCTATCAGGAAATGGCCGTAGTCTCGCTGATGGAGCAAAACCCGGTAGAAGCTCAGGCAAGGCTGGAAAAAGCCGTCAAGCTTAATCCTAACGATCCCTTTAACTATTTGTTGCTGGGCAGCATCAGCAACGATGAATATCAAAAGGTCGCAGCCGCGTACAGAACCATGGCTGACGGCAAAGCGAAAGAGGAGACGCTACAAAAGGCAAACGTGCTGCTGGACAAGGTCATTGACCTGTACGCTCACGCGGTGGGACTCTCTGAAGGCAAGAGTGAGTACCAGCGGTTCCACGACGAACTGCTGCAGGATCTGTCCTCGTATTATCGTTATCGTCATAACAACTCCAGTGATGGGTTGCAGAAGTTGATCGATAGTTACAAGCAGCCCTGAAGAAGAAATCTGATTGCGATTCAGGCGCCGGAGGGAACCGGCGCCAATGCTTATTGACAACCAACACCGCCGATTCGCGAATCATCCATGACAAACCCATTCACCCGCCTATTGCTCTGCACGCTTGCCCTGATCAGCTGCACTGACTTTTTGACTGCTGCGCAAAAGAAACCGGCCAACGAGCCGTTGCCAAAACTTCTCTCGGTGCGCGAGCAGCAGAATGTGCGCGAGCGCTGGCTCAAAACGCGACTCGATACGATGCTGCTGCCGATGATGCGACGCCACAAGATTGACATGTGGATCGTGACCAACGAGGAGTTTCATCCGGAAACTGTGGTGCCCTACATCGCGCCTCCGATTCCTTATCAGGGCCGTCGCGACTTTTTTATCTTTGCCGACCGCGGGACCGAAGTCCTCGACCGGATCGCACTGGTACGCTATCCGGAAGAGCATTTGCAGAATTTTTTTGAGGTCGTTAATCCTCCGGGGCGGGACACAGCGGCCACGCTCAAACGAATTGTCGCCGAGAGAAGTCCCAAAGCGATTGCGCTGAATATGGGCGGTATGCGCGGCGCGACTAATGGCCTGACCTACGATGCGTATCAGTTCCTCGCGGAAACGCTGGGCAAAGAGTATGTCGCGCGCTTTGTGACCGCCGCCCCGTTGATTGTCGAATACCTGGACACACGTTTGCCCGATGAACTCGAACACTATCGGACGGCCGTGACTCTAACGGACATTATCACGCGCCGCGCTTTCTCAAATGCAGTGATCACTCCCGGAAAGACGTCGGTTGGCGACGTGCGTTTCTGGTGGTTGCAGCAACTGAGCAACCTCGGGCTCGATACCTGGTTTCAACCGGACCTGCGCGTTCAGCGCCGCAATCAGGAAACCGGAAAGACGCAGCAGTTCCTGAGCGTCGCTAAAGAGAACGTAGTTATTCAGCGGGGCGATGTCATTCACATCGACTGCGGACTTAACTACATGGGCCTCAGTTCTGATTGGCAAAAGATGGGTTATGTTCTGCGTCCTGGAGAAAAAGACGTGCCCGCGGGTTTGCGGGCAGCGTTGCTGAACACTAACCGTTTACAGGACGCCTTGTTCACTCACATCAAGCCGGGCGCGCTAGGTTATGAAGTTTACGATGCGACGATGGCCGATATGAAAAGCGCTGGTATCGAAGCAATGATCTATTCCCACTCAATAGGCAATCAGGGTCACGCCCTCGGCGCCGGCGTTGATTTTCGCCGCCCGGTAGCCGGGGCTATATCGTTTGAACCGCCATTCCGCGAAGGTTCGTATACTTCAATCGAATTGAACACCAGCACTCCCGTGCCGGAGTGGGGCGGACAAAAAGTTACGATCATGATGGAAGACGATGCTTATCTGACGCCGGCGGGGATGAAGTGGTTTCGGCCCCGCCAGACTGAGTTTTATCTGATTCGCTGAAGCGTGGCCCATACGTCTCGCCCCGGGTGCCGCACGGGAAGAATTCGGAATTTAGTAAGACTAAAAGACACGCGCAGGATGCGCGTGACACCCTCACCTGGCATACTGCGCGTAGACTGACTTTACCTTATCCAGAAAATCCCTGCGGTCCACGATGTAGTAGAGTTTGACCGAACCCGGGCCGGCGAGGTCGGCCAGCAACTGCTCCAGAATCTCGAACTGATCGCTTTCGCTGATGCCATGCGTCTGCAGGTAATCCCCGCGACGAAAACGCCGGGCCAGTTCCGGCAAGGTTAATCGACCAGCGAGGGTGCTCCCGCCCGATTGCTGAGAGCGGCTGAGCAGGTATTGCACCAGCAGTACGTCATTAAAGAGAGCCGGCGCCAGAAACAGACGCGAATCTTCACGCTCATAGTTTTCATTCAAGCGGCTCGAGCGGCGCACCGTGCGCACCCCTGCGAATACATTCTCCCAATCGGTCTTGGCATCACGCCTTTCGAGCCAGGCGCGTGTGGCCGCTACCAGCCACGCATCGTCGTCGAAATCCATCCTTGAGCGCAACGTGTCCAGCCAGTCAAAAAAGACGGCGCGGCGTTCGGACCTGGTTTCAATAATCTGAAACTGGCCGTCTTTCCCGGGTAAACGCTTGAGCAGGGCCCGCCGCGCCGCGTCCGTTGCTTTTCCGCCTTCAAGTCGCAATGTATCCAGGCGCGCCTGCCAACGCTTGACCGCATTGCAGTAGGGACAATGCGGGTGCTTTTCTTCGCTGTCGAAAAAAGGACGCACGGCGACGGGCGCCGTTAGTTCCGGCACCGTCGGCGTGTAGCGCTTGATCTCGGAGTAAGCGGTACGTGGCGCCAGACCCAATTGCGAAGTAAAAATGTCAAAAGTACAGGCGAGGCACAGTGAGGTGGAGTATTCAGAGACTGCGGCCGCGGGAAACTTGCTTAGATCGTGTTCGTAACGTTTGCTCGCGGCGGCCATGGGCCAGATTCTAACCGCAAACCGCGAAGCGATGAAAAGGAAGTAAACGTGCGTAGCGTGCCGGTTGGTTAACGCCGGAATCCCCGTGAAACCTCACATGAGCGACACCAGCGAAGGTGTCAGGCCTTCGTCAGTGGTGCCAACAGCAAGGTCGAGCTCGGATTCGACGTCACCAATGGGCGTCGTGTCTTTCATGAAATCGAAGATGCGGCGATCAAGCAGATGGGAAGGAACAGTGTTTCCCAATGCCGTCATCATCGAGCTGCGGATGTGTGGAATTTCCTTTTCGAGCTCGGTAATCAGCAAGTTGATGCGCGCCCGCTTCAGGTTTGATTGGGAGCCGCACAGATCGCAGGGAATGATCGGAAACTGTTTGAGCGCCGCAAACTCAGCAATGTCCGTTTCGCGACAGTAGGCCAGCGGTCGAATGAGCGTGTTCCGGCCGTCGTTGGAACGAAGGATAGGCGGCATGGCCTTGAGCTTGCCGACAAAGAAGAGATTCAAAAGAAAAGTTGCCAGGATATCGTCCGCATGGTGGCCCAACGCGATCTTCGAGCATCCTTCCTCGACGGCGATGTTATAAAGAATCCCGCGGCGCAGGCGCGAGCAGACTGCGCACAAGGTCTTGCCCTCCGGCACCAGCCGTTTGACGATTGAATAGGTATCGCGCTCGACGATGCGAAACGGCACGCCTAAGCGCCCCAGATATTCCGGTAAAGTGTGCGCGGGGAATCCCGGTTGCTTCTGATCCAGATTGACGGCCAGGATCTCAAAGTCGACTGGCGCGCGCTGCCGAATATCGAGCAACAGATCCAGGAGGGTATAACTGTCTTTGCCTCCGGAGAGACAGACCATGATGCGGTCACCATCGACAATCATGCCGAAGTCACTGATGGCTTCGCCCATACTGCGCAATAGCTTTGTCTTGATTCTGCTTTCCATAAAACGAAGCGCTAACGAGCTGTTAGCATGCCATGCGCGGACGAAGATTGCCAACGAAGAGCAAGGAGACTGGGCTGCACTGGCTGAGTAGTCGCATTAACTGATCCCCGGGCTGAAATAGGGAACGCAATCGAGTCAAATGATTCACCCCGTAAAGTTAGTTACCCGGGAAATTCACCCGGGCATCGGATTCCTGTCTTACTCTTGACGGGGGTCTTATCGCGGCCACACAATGATCCTTCGGTGTCTTCACTTAACATACCTCAGAGAAGCGGTTCCCGAAGAAAAGCCATGAATAAAAAACTAATCGCAATCGCAATCCTTCTTCTTTTGCCTGCGCTGATCATCCCTCTTTCTGACGCGCGCGCCGCCGGTGGACGCATCGAGGGCAAAGTCACCGACGCGAAGGGTGGCCCAATCGCGGGCGCCGCCATCTCGATAATCGACCCTGCCAATAACCAATCATTCACTGCGGTCTCCGACAGTGCCGGGAATTATAGGATTGAAGGACTGGCGGCGGGCATCTACAACGTGGCTATCTCAGCCAAAGGTTTTTCGACCGGACGAGTTGAGAACGTAAAAGTCGACGAGTCCGGTGTCGTGCCTGTCAATCTGACACTGGAGATTGCGCCCGTGGAGGCTGAAGTGACGGTCGCCGGCGCAGGGTTCAAGTCGAATGCCGATCCCACCTACCAAAAGCTTCGGCTCCAATCGAAGAGCGAACAGGCTTTTGCGGGTGACTATGCCGTAGTCAATAATCTGATCCTCAAACGCGACGCTGCTATCTTTACCCTCAAGAGCGGCGAGGTGTATTTCCTGGCCCCGACTGAGGGCCGTTATCTGGGCGCGGTGTTTTTCGGTGAAGGGCAGATGACCCTCGTACCCCCGAGCGCCACCGAAAAAAGAGCGCTGCAAATCTTTACGGATGAAGCGGGTATCACTGAAGAGTTTTCACGTCTGGTGCTGCGGTTCACCGACCAGACATTCGAGGAAATTAAGCAGTCGCCGAACGCCAAAATGGGCTCCGCCGGTTCGCAGGCTAATCGAGCGCGCGATTCTTATCGCGACAATGTCCAACTACTCAAGCAGCGCCTTCATGACAATCGGGATTTACGTTCACTGGTGGACCTCTACTGCACGGGATGCGAAGGATACTTCGGCGCATTCATTGACGGGAAGAAGCACAACAAGCTGATATATCTCCTGGACCCGCTTGGGATTCCCAACGTATCACCCGAGGAGGTTGTGCTCTTTAGCTACGGCGATACTGATTGGGGATCATGGACCGCCTTCCATCGCGAAAGTGAATACAAGAAAGGCACGCCTGCAAGCGCCGAAGACCACCGTTTAGTTGACATGACTCGGCACGAGATCGAGATGACTATAAAAGGTGCGCGGCTGACCGGCAGCGATCTGTTCACCTTTAGTTCGCGCCTGTCGGGTATTCGGGTAGTGCCCCTGGATCTGTTCCCCACCTTGCGCGTGAACCGGGTCCAGGATGAACAGGGCAACGACCTAAATTTTATTCAGGAGAGTAAAGATGAGGATGCGGACTTTGCCATAATCTTCTCCCAGCCGCTGGAAGCGGGAAAGATCTACAAGGTTAAGGTGCATTACAGTGGCGCCGATGCCTTGATCGATTCCGGCGGCGGCAATTTCATTCTCAATCCCGGCGCCCGCGGCAACTGGTACCCCAATAATGCCGGGACGCAGTTTGGCGACCGGGCCCTTTTTGATATGACCTTCCGTTTTCCGAAAGGATTCACTTTGGTGGGTACCGGCGCTTTGGCCACGCCCGAGAAGCGGGAGGGGGACACCACTGTGGCCAAATGGACCAGCGGCAGCACCGAGTTGGCGGTGGCTGGGTTTAACTACGGAAAGTTCAAGAAAAAAGAAGTCGCCGACAAGGACACTGGCTACAACATAGAGTTCTATGCCAATACGGAAGTCCCTGACGAGTTACGGCAAGTACAATTACAAATCGAACAGGCCGAAGCGCAGGGGATCAAGACTGGGACCACCCTGGGATCGATCTCCACCACAGGCATCGCCGACCAGGCGATCGCCGAGGCACAAAACGCCACACGCATCTACACCAATTTCTTCGGCAAGCTCCCCTACACTCGTCTCGCCATGACGCAACAACCGGCGGCGGGCTTTGGCCAGGCCTGGCCCACCCTTGTTTTCATGCCGTACACGGCTTTCATGGACAGCACCCAAAGGACACAGTTGATAGGTGTCAGGGGCGGCACCGACAACTTCTGGCGCTATGTAGCGCCGCACGAGGTGGCCCATCAGTGGTGGGGCCACCTCGTAGGTTGGGACAGTTATCACGATCAATGGATGAGTGAAGGCTTTGCCGAGTTTTCGGCTTCACTTTATGTCCAGTTGACACGCAGCCAGGATAAGTTCATCGATTTTTGGGAAGATTTGCGCAAGCTCATTATCGAAGCTTCTCCAGCCACGCGTGATCGCAAGCCGTATACAGTCGGCCCGGTAACGCAGGGGTATCGCTTGAATAACGCCAAAACTGGCGGGGTTGCGCGACGAATGATTTATCCCAAAGGTGCGTACATCCTGCACATGATTCGCATGCTGATGTACGAACCAAAGACGGGCGACGAGCGCTTCAAAGCAATGATGCAGGATTTTGTAAAGACCAACTTCAACAAGGATATTTCCACCGAAGATCTGAAGCGGGCCATCGAGAAACACATGACCAGGGAAATGGACATTGACGGCAACCACAGCATGAACTGGTTTTTTGACGAGTGGGTCTACGGAACGGAAATGCCGAGTTATCGGTTTGATTATCAAATCAGCGCGGACGGCTCACTTTCCGGTCGCATTACCCAATCGGGAGTTTCCGACAAGTTCGTGATGCGTGTGCCCCTCTATGTTGATTTTGGCAAGGGCTGGGCTCGCCTTGGGTCGGCCACGATGGTTGGCAATTCAGGTGTCGATCTCGGCCCGGTCAAATTGCCGCCAGGCTTGAAGCGCGCGGCGGTTTGCGCATGGAATGACGTGCTCGCGCTCGGCGTGCAGAACAACAGATAGTCGTCTGACTGGTTGGTGGCCTGCACTTGCCGCTCAATTCGCACCGCTGCTACTTCGGGATCGCCAGTCTGCCAATCGCGGATTCGCCGATGCTGCCAAAATAGAGCATCCCATCTCGCTCGACGACATTGGCAATCTCCGCGTAGCAATCTTTTGCTCCATCCTGGAGGTTCTCAACCACCTGACCGTTCGTATCCAGCCCCAGCACAAAAGAGAAACGTTGGGGAGCGGGTTGGAGAAATTTTGGCAGGCGCGTGACCATGCGGCGCAAGAATGGATGGGGCAGCAAGCGATCCAGCACCGAGTCGCGCGGGGTAACCAACGCCAGCCAAAACTTGTCCCGTCCGTTCGACATAATGCCGTCCGGAAAGCCCGGCAAATTATCGACAAAGATTTCCGCTTGTCCTTGTTTGGGGCCGGTGAGCCAAACGCGGTGGATGCGGTACTTGCCTGTTTCCACCACCAGCACATATGACTGGTCGGGACTAACCGCCACGCCGTTCGCAAAACAAAGATTGCCCAGCACCTCTCGGGTCGTCCTGGTCCGAGGATCATAAGCGAGGAAGCGCCCATTGCCCCGATGCTCAATAATATCGAGGGTGAAAGTTGTGAGCGGAAATTTGCTGGACGCGTCGGTAAAGTAAATGACACCGTCGGCGGCTATGTCCAGATCATTAGTGCAACGGAAGGGAACCCCGTCGACCTGCGTGCTAAGAACGCTGATGGAACCTTCGTGAGCGATTGCGAGCAACCCCTTGTCGGCATCAGCCACGATCAGATTGCCGGCCCGATCAAAGATTAATCCGAGCGGCCTTCCATGAGTGTTGGCGAAGCCTTCCGGACTGGTGCCATCGGCCCGCAGTCGCACGATGCGGCCACTGTCCATTCCGGCATAGATGCGGCCCTGGGCATCCAGCGCAACATCTTCTGGCGCAAAACCTCCGCCAGTTTCCAGTCTTTGAATGGCCGCCAGTTTGCTGTTCCGCTCGTAGGGTCCAGCAAGTTCAGGCGCTCGCGGCGGAGTCCAGGCGACAGGGACGACTGGCACTGGCCAGAAAAGCAGGTAAAGGACCAGGGCGACCACGATTAGTCCCAGGCTGCGCTGGATGAGCTTCTTACGCATAATGGGAATGGTTTTTTTGTCAGACAAACTTCTGTGGATTGTTACCCCGATGCGATGAGTTTGCACCGTCTTTACGCATCAGACATTTCATTCCCGTAACAAGACGAATAAGCAGGTGTATTGGACTCTAGCGTTCCCCACGCGATTTTTCGACAGCGCTTTCCATGGCCACGTTGAGTCTGCGGATACCTGGTTGATCCATCGGTTCGATCAATCGCAACGCTTCGTCCAGCACGCGACGTTGTTGCTCGGGGAAATTTGGCCGCCCGGCAACCGTGCCAAACTCTCCGACGTATAATGCCGCTCGCGGCGGCCGCACACTCTCGATAACTTCCTTGTTGACGGCCAGCGTCATAGTAGGAATTCCGGCGGCTTCGATTGCGCGAGCGGCCAGGGAGACGGATTGATGACAGAGACGCGAAGCTGGAATCAAGAGGGCCGCCTGAACTTCATACCTTGCCAGGCGCTGCACCAGCTGGGGCAACAGTTCGTCTACGAAGCGCGCGGCATCAGGAATGAAGCCCTGGATACTCCAGAATACCGGGTTGAGCTGGCCGATAATTCCGTTTTGCTGAAATTCAATTAGTCGAGTTAGGGGGATCTGCGAGTTGAGGTCCTGGCGGACTGCGGCTGAATCATAGCCGCGCGCGATGAATTGCAAATCTGCACCATCTATTTCAGTTGGAATCTCGCGATAGGTGAGATCGCCATCAGCTGCCCTAGCGTCAAATGGCTGAGACCCGTCGAGGTAGGCGCCGGCTGAGGATATCAACGCCAGGTTCAGCATGGGTAACGCCCGGCGCGCCGGCAAAAATGGCGCGTGGCGATTTGTGATAATGGGATACGATTCGTCTATCTCATCCTGCTGGGCGATACTTCTGTTCTGCTTCCAAGCGGCGAAACGCTCTCGCCAGTCATCGATCTGCTCAATTATTTCCACTCACCTTCTCCAATGCTCTGTCTGATTTTCATTTTGGACAAAATCAATTGACGTAACAGGGAGTCTGCCGATCAATCGATGGCCAAGGCCGCAGGCCATGCTCGGACACTCGCGCTTAGCGACCAAACTCAACCAGCAGGCTGCCAGTCTTATTTTTTCTCCCAGTCCTCAGGTTTGGTAAAGCAGTCCGGATACTCCGCAAACTTTGCTTTATCAATCGGCACATTATGCTTGATTTCGTTCAAGCGAACCACCACGCCAAAACCAAGCGACGAGTCGTCGGTAATCTTGAAAGGCAATTTTACGCCATCGACTTCGCGGTAATCATCATAGTAAGTATTACCTCTTCGCAACAACAGTCCAGTCAGCGTATCGAAGTAAAATTTTTCCACTCGCGAAGAGATGGAACTGAGGACAAAGGCATCGCGCTCTCCGACTTTTTCTTTACCAGTCACGACCAGCCCTGGATTCAGGTCTTTGAGGCGCAGTTCACGATGAAAAACTGCCTGATCGTGAAGTTTGGTCGCAGCGGTGGGAGCGAATCTGATGTAACCGTCAAGCGGATCCTGCAACCACGCTGAAACTCCATCAAAGGTTTGTTGGATAGTGCCCAGGCCTTCGACATTCAGGATCAGAGTGGATTTGGCGGGAGCTTCTTCGTAGATTTCGGCGCTGCCGTTTAGGCCCATTGACTGTAGTTCAACCGAGCCGCGGGAAACGCGGCTGGTGAGTTGCTCCAGCGCCGTGCGCCCTCCGATGGCCTCAAGATAGTGACGAATTATTTCGTCGACTGAGGGCAAGCCCGAGGGCTTGGGACTGGGCGGAGCACCGATGGCCACGATTGTTCTAACTGGTGGCGGCTGGGGCGGCGGAGGCGCGTCACTGTTGCCGGTCGGCTTGCCACTGGGCCGGGGGGCCACGATTAAGGCCGGTTGTTTTTGGGCTGGCTTTGGCGGCGCCGCGGTCGTCACTGTTACGTCCGCGATAAGTTCTTTCGAGCGGCTCCCGGTTACAAAGCCGGCCAGCTCGCGAATTTTGCGCTGTGCCGCCGCCAACTGCGGATCAGGACCAGACAGTAAGGACCGACGGCTCAACTCCACGCTCACGTCCGGGATGATGCCGCGACCTTCAAGTCTCTGGCCGGAGATCGTTTCATAGTCCGCAAAGCCGAATTGAAACAGGGCTCCCGTCGGCAATTTTGTGATAGTTGAGGGCAAGGTATTGCCCGCGCTCTGTTCGCCTACAACTATGGCTCGTCCGCTTTCCTGCAAGCCACTGGCAAACATTTCCGCGGCTGATTGTGTCGCTCCATCGATTAGGATCACTAACAGCCCTTCAAAGGGTGACCTTTGAGGAAACGCCACGAGGGTACTGCGGCCGGCGCGGGATTTCATGTAACCCAGCGCCACCATTCTGGATTCCAGGAGACCGCTTAAGCCGCCAATCATGCCGAGCAGTCCTCCCTGATTACCGCGCAGATCGAGGATCAAACCGCGAGCATCGTGGTACGAACGCATTGCCGCGCACACCTTCTTCATCATGTTTGGCATGAAGGCATTAAAGCGAATGTAACCGACGCCGCCCGGCAGGCTGTGAGTTGCAAATTCGGTGTACATCGCCGGCAGGTTGCCAATGGCCGGCGACATCTCTCCCTCCAGTTTTTCACGGGTGATCCGCACCACACGTGTGCGGTTGCGGCCATCCAGATAGCCAATCCTTACGGGCGAGCGGCGTTCGCCGTTGATGAATCCGGCCAGCAGAATCACGGGCAGCTCGCCACGAAACGCCGCTTGGAAAGTAGGATTACCCTGGAACTGCGCGATTAGGGGAGCCAGAGAGTGACTGCCAACACTCTGGATAATATAGCCTGGCCGCAAGCCTGCGCGCGCCGCCGGGGAGGCCGGCGTAACCCTCGTTATTACCGCTGCTCCCTTGAGGATACGCAAATCAATGCCGATACCGGTGGAGAGTCGCTCAGTCAGTTTGTAACCGATACGGTCCAGTGGTGTAGTTGACTCGTCATCCGCGAGTTCCTCCAGCATTTCCTCATCGTCCAACTCCTCCTGGTTACCGGCCCGGGCGTCTGTCTTTCTCTTGATTAGTTTAGGAATCGACTCTTTGGGAATGATCACAAAGTGCGATTGGTGCAGCTCATTAAGCATTTGCTGCAAAAGAGTGTGGAAGTCATGATCGCTTTGCGCGGCAGCCACGAGCGGAGCATAGCGCTCGCGCACCTTCTTCCAATCCACGCCGCCGAAGGCGGGATCATAAAAACGTTCATTGACGGTCTTCCACACGATGTCAAAAGACTCCAGGCGCTTCTGGGCGTCGGAAATCTCTGCGGGCGACGGAGTTGGCTGGGGATCTTGTGGGCGCGCCTGCGAGCTCGTGCAAAACAGCAACAGGGAAAAGAGTAGAGTCAGGTATTTCTTCATTGGCGAGGATATTTCCTTTACTTGACGCGATACAAATCAGTTACGACGACCATCAAGGGCGTTGCTCTGCCCGCCGCACTCCAAAGAGGACGAGGGCCAGGACGGCGGCAATCATGGCCGTGCTGAGCAGCAGCACGGAATAGTGGTGCAGGTTCGCAAACTCCTGGCGCCGGGGGTCGCTGATGCTCAACTGATCAATAGTGGTGGTCAACCCCGCGCGCAGGATGTGCATCCGCGCGGCCACCAACCATTTGCCCGCAGCAGTTGCGCTGGCTAAGACGACCAGCGATAACAGCTGTAAGAGGAATCCCAGTCCCAGGCGTTCTCTTTTCCAGAGCAGAGCGGCGGCCAGCAGGACGATACCGATAACGAAGCCGCTGAGGTTAATCACCGCCAGCGCGCGCGACACGATAGCGCCGGCAATCTCATTGGCATTGGCCAGATTGAATTGGCGTAACACGGCGAATGCCGCCGGGGCTACCACGGCGCTGAAAAACAAAGCTGCGCCGACCCAGGCAGCGACGAGACTTGCTTTGAATACTCTGCTCATATCCTCGGGACCGCAGGCATCCTGCCTGCCTTAAGTGTCCATGGTTTCAACCTTGACTTTGCCAGACGAGACCTGGTGAGTGGCTGTTTAGTCATAGTCGTTAATCTCCGGCAGCAAGCGGATTGTTGGCGGCGCAATCTCAGGCGGTGTCACCTCACGCGGATCGGACACTGTCAACAACCATGAGAGGGCGCAATCCAACTGGGCCTGATAACCCTTGATATCGAGCGACATAAACACGGGCCTTCCCAATCGCTCAAACTTCTCCATGGCCCGCAGATACATCTGCCGCGCCGCCCCTGGGCGACTGATTTGTAGATGATGAAACGCAACGGCTGACTGGATCATTGCCTGGAGGAACAATTTCTCGTCGCGGCCGACCTCACCCATCCAGCGATCTTCCCACGCATCATGCGCGGCATGGAATTCGCCGGCGTTATAAAGATCGATGCCGGCAATGTACTCGACCGGATAGGCCAGCAGATGGGCGTCGGTATAAAACGGCTGACTTTCCATAGTGCCTCTTAAGTTCCAGCTTGCCCTGCACT
>Ga0209683_10000118_pt1 | contig 29541 bp, 28 predicted proteins | sample DOMMetBare2Fresh_FD_187474 | JGI IMG/M metagenome (GOLD analysis project Ga0209683, IMG submission 187474) | Wetland sediment microbial communities from St. Louis River estuary, USA, under dissolved organic matter induced mercury methylation -... | ecosystem: Environmental > Aquatic >... | reverse complement strand
CAGCCAGAAGCGGCACGAGAATCAGATCGAGGTGTGCGACAACATCGCGCGGCAGATCGAAGCCGGCGAAGCGCGCATCGTTGGCGTGATGATCGAGAGCCACCTGGTCGGCGGCCGACAGGATCTGGTCACGGGCAAGCCACTTACCTACGGCCAGTCAATCACCGATGCCTGTCTTGGGTTGGATGAAAGCGTCAAGGTCCTTGAGCGCCTCGCTGCGGCGGTACGGGCGCGAAGACTGCGCGCGGCGAACTACTCCGGCAAGTAGGCGCGAGCGCCCGCCGTCGCGGGCTTGACACGCGGACGCCTTTGTATCAAAGTGATATCACTTTGAAATCATTGCGGCCGAAGCCGCACCGGAGTCGACAATGACAATCCCCCGCTCATCGCGCTCGCGGGAGATCGAGCGCAGGTCCGGCAGCGGCTACACGATGCTGGCGGTCGGCATCGCGCTGGCAGCGCTGGCCGTGTTTGTATTCCTCACCATTCCGGCCACCGGTCCACGCGGCATCTTCCTCGGTGTGCTGACACTGCTCGCGGCCATATTCGTCTGGGCCGGCCTTTACATGCTGCGGCCGAACGAGGCCGCGCTCCTTCTGCTGTTCGGCGAATACAAGGGCACGGACCGCAGCGAAGGGCTGCGCTGGGCCAACCCGTTCCTCAAGAAACAGAAGATCAGTCTGCGCGCGCACAACCTGGCGAGCGAACGGTTGAAGGTCAACGACAAGCGCGGCAATCCGATCGAGATCGCCGCGGCGATCGTCTGGCGCGTGCGCGACACGGCGCAGGCATCGTTCGACGTCGAGGATTATGAGAATTACGTGAAGGTGCAGGCGGAGGCCGCAATCCGTCATCTGGCCTCGAACTACGCGTACGACGAGGGCGAGGACCTGAACTCCGGCGAAACCACGCTGCGCGCCGGCCAGGACAAGGTCGCCGCAGCCTTGGCCACCGAACTGAAGGCGCGGTTCGAACAGGCCGGCATCGAGGTCGAGGACGCCAAGCTCACGCACCTGGCGTACGCGGCCGAGATTGCGCAAGTAATGCTGCGCCGGCAGCAGGCGGAGGCGATCATCGCCGCGCGCAGCAAGATCGTTCTTGGCGCGGTGAGCATGGTCGAGATGGCATTGAAGGGCCTGTCGGAGCGCGACATCGTGCATCTCGATGACGAGCGCCGCGCGGCAATGGTGTCAAACCTCCTGGTCGTGCTGTGCGCTGAATCCGAGGCGCAACCGGTGATCAACACCGGGACGCTGTATCAGTAGCCACACAACGCATGCCAAATCACTGACGCCGCGTGGTCAGCCCCGACAAGAAGGCCTTCCTTCTTCGCATCGACCCCGCGGTGTGGGCCGAACTGGAGCGACTCGCGGCGGCCGAACTGCGCAGCGTGAACAGCCAGATCGAATTCCTGCTGCGTGAAGCGCTCGCGCAGCGCGGGCGGCCGTCGGGCGGCAAGCCGCGCAACCTGTCACGGCGCTGAGTTTCTGGCGGCTGTGCCGATGTCCGAAAACGGCGAGCAATCGGCAGCGCTTTCGTTCATAGTGGCGCTATGCAACTCGATCCCGACAGCTGTTACCGCGCGATCCGCGCGAAAGACGCGCGTTTTGACGGCCGCTTCTTCACGGCGGTGCGCACAACGCGCATCTACTGCCGGCCCGTGTGCACAGCGCCCTTGCCCCGGCGCGAGAACTGCCGCTTCTATGCCAGTGCGGCGGCGGCCGAGAAGGCCGGCTATCGCCCCTGTCTACGCTGTCGACCCGAGCTTGCGCCGGGGCTGGCGAGTGTGGACGCCTCGGCGCGGCTCGCGCGTGCGGCCGCGAGCCAGATCGATGACGGCGCGCTGATCGAAGCGGACCTCGCCTCACTCGCGGGCCGGTTGGGCGTGACCGACCGCCACCTTCGTCGCGTGTTCGAGGCCGAGTTGGGCGTCACGCCAGTGGCCTACGCACAAACCGCGCGCCTGTTACTCGCCAAGCGATTGCTGACGGACACGTCAATGCCGGTGACCGAGGTCGCGATGGCCGCCGGTTTCGGCAGCCTGCGCCGGTTGAACACTTTGTTCGCGCAGCGCTACCGCATGAGTCCCACAGCGCTGCGCCGGCAACGCGTGCGCACCCGCCCGCTTGATCATCATGTCTTTCGCCTGCAGACGCGGCAGCCGTTCGACTTCGAGGCACTTCTGCATTTTTTCGCGGCGCGCGCGATCGACCGCATCGAGCTCGTCGATGCAAGATCGTATCGCCGCAGCTTGGCGTTGCCGGCGCCCGACGGCAAGACGCTCTCCGGTTGGATCGAGATCCGGCGCGCGCCGCGCGGCACTGGGATCGAGGCGCGCATTGACGCACGATTGGCGGCTGCCATTCCCCGCGTGCTCGCTGCGTGCAAACGGGCATTCGATCTGAATTGCCGCCCGGACGAGGTGACCGCCGCGCTGGGCGATCTCGGGATGTCACGACCCGGACTGCGGCTGCCGGGCGCGTTCGATCCGTTCGAACTTGGCGTGCGCGCGATCCTCGGTCAGCAGGTAACGGTCAAGGCGGCGCGCACGCTGGCGCGCCGGCTCGTGATGCGATTCGGCACGCCGATTGAAACGCCGTTTGCGAACATCGATCGGCTGTTTCCGCTTGCGGCCGTTCTGGCTGCGTGCGAACCGGCGCAGATTGCCGAACTAGGCATCGTCGCGCAGCGCGCACGCGCGGTCATCGCGTTCGCGCAAGCGATGGCCGAAGGACGACTGCGACTGATCCCCGGTGCAGATATCGAGCTTGCGCTCGAAGCGCTGCGCAAGCTGCCTGGCGTCGGCGAATGGACCGCGCACTACATCGCGATGCGTGCGCTGCACTGGCCCGATGCCTTTCCGCCCGGCGACGTAGTCGTGCTCAAGGCGCTCGGCACGGCGCGCAGCGCGACCGCTGCCGAGCGCGCCGAAGCGTGGCGCCCGTGGCGCGCCTACGCCGTAATGCACCTTTGGAAATCACAGGAGAAACCGGCATGACGAGCTACACGATGATCGACAGCCCCGTCGGTCCATTGACGCTGACCAGCGACGGCAAGCACGTCACTGGCATTTACTTCGCGCGTCACAAAGAGCGGCTCGCAGCACAGAAAGACTGGCAGCGCGACGATGCGCTACCGGTGCTGCAGCGGGCGTGCCTCGAGGTGACCGAATACTTCGCCGGCCAGCGCACGCGCTTCGATCTGCCGCTTGCGCTGCAAGGAACGGACTTCCAGCGCTCGGTGTGGCAAGCGTTGTTGAAGATACCGTTTGGACGCACGTCGACCTATGGCGCGCTTGCGGCCGCGGTCGGCAAACCCGCGGCCGCGCGCGCAGTGGGCGCGGCGGTCGGCGCGAATCCGATCTCGATCGTCGTGCCATGCCACCGCATCATCGGCAAGGACGGCTCGCTGACCGGATTCGGTGGCGGGCTGGACCGCAAGACCAGGCTGCTGAAACTTGAAGGCGTGCTGCTCGCCTGACAGGAGGAGCTGTCGTGTCGTTTCAGATCGTTCCGCTGCGAGCGGAGGAATTTGCTGCGCTCAGCCGCCTCGATGCGAGGGCGTTGTCGCATCGACTCACTGCCGATGCACGGGCCGGTTTTCCCTGTCGTGTGAGCCTGCGTGATGCCGATCCCGGCGACGAGCTGCCGCTGGTGCACTATCCGCATCAGGGGGCGGAATCGCCCTACCGCGCCGGCGGGCCGATCTTCGCAGGCGTCAACCGTCCCACCGCACATCTTGCGCCCGATGAAGTGCCGCCGATGCTGCGCACTCGGTTGTTGTCCGTGCGCGGCTTCAGTGAACGCGGCTGGATCGAATTCACCGACGTAACGCAGGGCAAGGACCGGGTAACGACGATCGATCGCGCCTTTGGCGCACCCGGGGTCGCGCATCTGCATCTGCACTTCGCGCGGCCCGGCTGCGATGCGTGCCGGGTCGATCGCGCGGAGCCCGCTTGAAGACACGCGACCTGGTCGATCTGATCCTGCTCGCCGCGTTGTGGGGTGCAGCGTTCCTGTTCATGCGCATCGCCGCGCCCGTGTTTGGCCCGGTCGCCCTCGTGGAGGTGCGCGTTGCGATTGCCGCCGCGTGCCTGCTGGCACTGTTGGGATGGCGCGGCGGACTGCACCATTTGCGTTCGCATGCGGCGCCGTTGCTGATGGTCGGCGTGCTTCACACCGCGGTTCCGTTCGTCCTGTTTTCGTATGCGGTGCTCAGCATCACCAGCGGCTTCGCGTCGATTCTCAATGCAACGACGCCAATGTGGACCGCCTTGGTCGCCTGGCTGTGGCTGCGGCAGAACTTCCGCGCGGCACAGTGGCTCGGGCTGGCGATCGGGATGGTCGGCGTCGCCGTGCTGGTCTGGGGCAAGGTCGACTTCAAGCCCGGCGGCACGCAGTGGACGGCGACGCTTGCCATCGGAGCCGGGCTGCTGGGCGCCGCCGCATACGGACTTGCCGGCAACTTCGCGAAACGACACCTCGCCGGCGTGAACTCGCTTGCCGTAGCGACCGGCAGCCAGATGGGCGCGGCAATTGTGCTCCTGCCCTTCGCGCTGTGGCTTTGGCCACAGGGGTCAATCGACGTGCGCGCGTGGGGCGCGGTTGCTGCGCTGGGAATTGCATGCACGGCGCTCGCCTACATCCTCTATTTTCGACTGCTCGAAAGCGTCGGCGCGGTGCGTGCGCTCGCGGTCACGTTCCTGATTCCGCTGTTCGCGGTGTTCTGGGGCGGCGTCTTCCTCGAGGAATCGGTCAGCGCGCAGATGATCGTCGGCGGCGCGATCATCCTGCTTGGGACCGCGCTCGCGCTCGGCCTGATTGGCGCACCTCGTGCGGCGGCGGCTCCCGCCGCTCGCTGATCACCCACCCGGCCGGCTTACGAGCCGCTCTGCGTCTTGCGTTGCTGCCACTGCACATCACTGCCGCCAGCGGCCCGGTTCAGCACGCGCGCGAGCACGAACAGCAGATCGCTCAGGCGGTTGACGTACTGGCGCGGCGCATCGTTCAACGTCTCGTGCGCGCCAAGTTCGACAATCGCGCGCTCCGCGCGCCGGCACACGGCGCGGCATACGTGCGCCTGCGCCGCGGCGCGCGAGCCGCCGGGAAGAATGAACTCGTCCAGCCGCGGCAGATCAGCGTTGTAATGCGCCAGCCGCGCATCAAGGCGCGCGACCTGCACGTCCTTCACCATGGAAAAGCCGGGAATGCACAACTCCCCGCCGAGATCGAACAAGTCGTGCTGGATGTCGACCAGATCGGTGCGTACCTGATCCGGCATCGGTTCGGTCAGCAGCACGCCGATCTGCGAATTCAACTCGTCGACATCGCCCATCGCATGCACGCGCAGGGCATCCTTGCGCGTGCGCGTGCCGTCTCCCAGTCCCGTGGTGCCATCGTCGCCGGTGCGGGTCGCAATCTGTGACAGTCGTTTGCCCATTGAGCTTCCCTTTCGCGCGCATTATGCCGAGTGCAGCGACAACCACCCGCGCGGGCATACCGGGTATTGCCCGGCGGTGAGCGCAGTGCTAGCTTGGCCACCCCTTCCCACTGATCAAACAAGGAGAAATCTCATGTCAGTCGCAAAGGTCATCGAAATCATCTCGTCGTCATCCAAGAGCTTCGAGGATGCAGTGAACCAGGGCATTGCACGCGCGGGCGACACCCTCGACGACGTCAAGGGCGCGTGGATCAAGGATCAAAAGGTTGAAGTCGAGAAAGGCAAGGTCGTCGCATACCGCGTGATCATGAACGTCACTTTCATGCTCAAGGGCGGCAAGAACTCAAAGAAGAAATAGCCTCCGGCCTGACGCTTTGTCCGCCGGACTAAGATCGCGCCGCGGCGAGTCGACAGCCGGTCGCGAGCCGCAAGGGTCGAGCATGAGGAGCCAGCCATGAATGCGCCCGCCACGCTGCGCCAGTTCGCCGCGCCTTTGCCCGAGCGATTCCTCGCTGCGCTGAAGGCGCGCTTCGGCGACCGGTTTTCGATTGCGGCCGCGGTGCGCGAGCATCATGGCCGCGACGAATCACCGTTCCCGCCGACGCCGCCCGACGCGGTGGTGTTTGCGCAGTCGACCGAAGACGTCGTCGCACTGGTGAAGCTGTGCAACGACCATCGCGTACCGCTGATTCCGTTCGGTGTCGGCTCCTCTCTTGAGGGGCACCTGCTCGCGGTCGAAGGCGGGGTCAGCGTCGATCTGTCGCAGATGAACCGCGTGCTCGCGGTGAACTCCGAGGACCTGACCGCCACCGTCCAGGCAGGCGTGACGCGCAAGCAGTTGAACATCGAGATCAAGGACACGGGGCTCTTCTTCCCGATCGATCCGGGCGCGGATGCCACGCTCGGCGGCATGGCCGCCACGCGCGCCAGCGGCACGAACGCGGTGCGCTACGGCACGATGCGCGAGAACGTGCTGGCGCTAACGGTGGTCACCGCCGAAGGCAAGGTCGTGCGCACCGCGCGCCGCGCAAAGAAATCGTCGGCCGGCTACGACCTGACGCGCGTCTTCGTTGGCAGTGAAGGGACGCTCGGCGTGATCACCGAAGTGGCGCTGAAGCTTTACCCGCAGCCGGAGGCGATCTCTGCCGCGGTGTGCAATTTCCCAACTGTTCCCGACGCCGTGCGCGCCACGATCCAGACCATCCAGATGGGCATCCCGATCGCACGCTGCGAGCTGCTCGACGCGGTCGGTGTGAAGGCGGTCAACGTGTACAGCAAACTCAGGCTGCGCGAATCGCCGCTGCTGCTGTTCGAGTTTCACGGCTCGCCCGCCAGCGTGCGCGAACAGGCTGAGCACGTGCAGGAGATCGCGCGTGAGCACGGCGGCATGGATTTCGAATGGGCCACGAGTCCCGAAGATCGCAATCGATTGTGGCAGGCGCGGCACAACGCGTACTTCGCCACGCTGCAGTTGAAGGCCGGTTCGCGCTCGGTGACCACCGACGTATGCGTGCCGATTTCGCGGCTGGCCGACTGCATTGTCGAAACGCAGGCCGATCTTGCGGGCGCATCGATCATCAGTTCGATCATCGGCCACGTCGGCGACGGCAACTTCCACGTGCAGATGCTGATCGACCCGGGTTCACAACCGGAGCGCGACGAAGCCGAGCGTATCAACCAGCGCCTTGTGGAACGCGCGATCGCGATGGACGGCACCTGTACCGGCGAGCATGGCGTCGGCCTGCACAAGATCGATTTCCTGCCGCTGGAACATGGAGAAGACGCGCTCGACCTGATGGCCCGCATCAAGCGCGCGTTTGATCCGCTGAACATCATGAATCCGGGCAAGGTGCTGCGGGTCTGACGCCGGGTCTGAAATGGCTGTGATCGACCTTCGCTCGGACACGGTCACGTTGCCGACGCACGAGATGCGCGCGGCGATCGCTGCGGCACCTGTCGGCGATGATCAGTATGGCGAAGACCCGACCGTCAACGCACTGCAGGAGCGCGTCGCGTCAATGCTCGGCAAGGAAGCCGCGTTATGGCTGCCGAGCGGCACGATGGCCAACCAGGTCGCGCTGCGCACGCTGACGCATCCCGGCGACGACGTGATCGTCAGCCGTGAATGCCACGCGGTGTGGCACGAAACCGGCGGCTCGGCAGCAAACTCCGGCGTGCAGTTCACCGAGATCGGCACGCGCGGCGTTTTCACCGACGATGAATTTCTCGCCGCACGCAAACCACGCGGCCACGTGATTTATCCGCCGACCACGCTGGTCGAGATCGAGAACACGCACAACCGCTCGGGCGGCGTGATCTTTCCGCAGGCTGAGGTGGAGAAGATATGCGCCGCGGCGCGCGCACATGAGGTCGCAACCTTTCTCGACGGCGCACGGCTGTGGAACGCCGCGGTCGCAAGCGGCATGTCGCTCGCCCGGCTCGCGGCGCCGTTCGATCTCGTCGCGGTGGCGCTGTCGAAAGGACTCGGCGCGCCCGGCGGTTCACTGCTGGCCGGCGGGCGCGACCTGGTCACCAGGGCGACACGCTACCGGCGCATGTTCGGCGGCGCGATGCGCCAGGCCGGCATCTTCGCCGCCGCGGGGCTGTACGCGCTCGACCATCATCTGGCGCGGCTCGCTGATGATCACGCCAACGCCAAGCTGATCGCGCAGCGGCTGGCAACAAGCTCGCGCGTGGTGCTCGATCTCGCGACCGTGCAGACCAACATCGTCGTGTTCCATCTTGCCGCCGACGCCCCCGACGCCGCAACCGTCGTTGCTCGCGCAAAAGAGCGCGGCGTGCTGCTATTCGCGTTCGGCGCACGTACGGTGCGCCTGGTCACGCATCTGGACGTCACGCGCGCGCAGTGCGAGCGTGCCGCGCAAATCCTGGTCGAGACCATCGGGGGCTGAGCATGAAGAGTCCTGCGGTTCGGGCGCTGAACGTTCGCTCGGTTCGCGTGCCGATGCCGGAAGCGCACCAGACGGCAAGCGGCACGATCAGCGAGTCGCCGCTGGTGTTGACCGACGCAGTTCTTGACGACGGCATCATCGGCCACAGCATCGTGTTCGCCTATACGCCGGTGGCACTGAAGCCGCTGGCCGACTTGATCCGCAATTTCGAACCGCTGATCAAGGGGGAAGCGGCCGCGCCGCGCGAGGTCGAGCACAAGCTCGCGCGACGGTTTCGTCTGCTTGGCACGCAAGGCCTCGTCGGCATGGCGATCGCAGCCATCGACATGGCGCTGTGGGACGCGCTCGCGCGGCAGCACGGCGTATCTCTGGCGCGGCTGCTGGGCGGCGTGCCGAGACCCGTCGTCGCCTACGGCGCGGTCGGGTACGACGGAGCCGACGGCTCCGCACGCGTGGCCGAGCGCTGGGCGCGGCGTGGCCTCTCCGGCGTGAAGGCAAAGATCGGCTATCCGACGGCGGCCGAAGACGTCGCGGTCATTCGTGCGATGCGCGCGGCGGCCGGTCCCGAGGTCGCCATCATGGTCGACTACAACCAGTCGCTGACCCCGGTGGAAGCCGTGCAGCGGCTGCGCGTGCTCGACGATGAGAATCTCACCTGGGTCGAGGAGCCCACGCTTGCGCACGACTACGCCGGTCACGCGCTCGTCGCCCGCGAAGCAAGAACGCCGATCCAGGCGGGTGAAAACTGGTGGGGCGTACTCGACCTGCAGCATGCGCTCGACGCGCACGCGACGGACTACATCATGCCGGACGTGATGAAGATCGGCGGCGTGACCGGCTGGCTGCGCGCGGTCAGCCTGGCGCAGCCGCGCGGCGTGCGCGTGTCAAACCACCTGTGGCCGGAGGTCAGTGCGCAGTTGCTGTCGATCACGCCGAATGCGCACTGGCTCGAATACGCCGACTGGTGGAACCCCATACTCGCCGAGCCCCTTGCGCTCGAGCATGGAATGGCGCAGACCGCCGACCGACCGGGTAGCGGTATCGAGTGGAACGAGGCGGCGATCTCGAAATTCGCTGCGTAGTCAGCGCCGCGCGATCCGCTGCGGCAGCGTCGCGGCCTGCACGCGTGCCAGATAGGCGGCGAGATCGCTCAAATCCTGATCATCCAGCACATTCTGGTACTGGGCTTTCGCGCCGCGCGCGCCGGGCAGCGCACCCGCGATCGCCTCTTGCAGCAAACGGCGGATTGCTTTCGCGTCGCCGAGCGCAATCCCGCGGTTGGCCAGCATCGCGCGCAGTGTTTCCGGGTCGGCGTGGCAGCTCGTGCAACTGGCAACGGGCGTTGCTTTGACCCGCGACGTCTGGTTGAACAGCTGCTGTCCGCGCCCGGCATCCTGGGCGAATGCCGTCGCGGCGAACCATAGGACCGTCAGAGCGATGATGCGCATGTTTGCGTGGCCGGTCGCGCAGCCATCCGAGCCGGGAATGCACCCATTGTGTCCGAGCATAGGAATCATGCCTTGCTCCACGGCAAGTTCTTGTCGCGTGGCAGGTGTGCTAGCTTCATCGCCATGAACGCTCCCGACTCCCGCCCCCTTGGTATCGACCTTGAGCGCCAGCGACAAATGGTCGCCGCGCTGCGAGGCGCGCTCGATGATCACTGCGTCCTGTACCGCGATGAGGACACGCGTCCGTATGAGTGCGACGGCCTGACGCTGTACAAGCAGTTGCCGATGGTGGTGGTGCTGCCGGAGAGCGAATCACAAGTGCAACAGGTCGTGCGCATCTGCCATGCGCAGAACGTGCCGATCGTTCCGCGCGGCGCCGGCACGGGGCTCTCCGGCGGCGCGACGCCGCTCGCCAACGGCGTGCTGCTGTCGACCGCAAAGCTGAACCGCATTCTCAAGCTCGACCCGCTCGCGCGCACCGCGATCGTGCAGCCGGGCGTGCGCAATCTCGCGATCTCCGAGGCCGCCGCGCCGTACAAGCTCTACTACGCGCCCGATCCGTCGAGCCAGATCGCCTGCACCATCGGCGGCAACGTCGCCGAGAACTCCGGCGGCGTGCATTGCCTGAAGTACGGCCTCACCGTGCACAACGTGCTGCGCGTTCGTGGCGTGACGATCGAAGGCGAGTTCGCCGAGTTCGGCTCGGCCGCGCTCGATGTGCCGGGACTCGACCTGCTCGCGCTCATGATCGGCTCCGAGGGCATGCTTGCGGTCATCACCGAAGTGACGGTCAAGCTGGTGCCGAAGCCGCAAACCGCCCGCTGCATCATGGCGAGCTTCGACGACGTCGCCACCGCGGGCAATGCGGTCGCGGCGATCATCGCCGCCGGCCTGATCCCCGCCGGGCTGGAGATGATGGACCGGCCCGCGACCCGCATGGTCGAGCCGTTTGTGAAGGCAGGCTACGACCTCGACGCCGCGTCGATCCTGCTGGTCGAATCTGACGGCGCGCCGGAGGAAGTCGAAGAAGAGATCGCGCGCATGAAAGAGGTGTTGACCGCGGCCGGCGCCACGCGACTGGCAGTGTCGACTTCCGAGGCCGAGCGACTGAAGTTCTGGGCCGGGCGCAAGAATGCATTTCCGGCCGCCGGTCGCGTGTCACCCGCCTACTACTGCATGGACGGCACGATTCCGCGCAAACGGCTCGGCGAGATGCTGACCGCAATCCAGCAGATGGAAGGCAAATACGGGCTGCGCTGCCCCAACGTATTTCACGCCGGCGATGGCAACCTGCATCCGCTGATCCTGTTCAATGACAACGATCCGGATGAAGTCAAGCGCGCGGAGGACTTCGGCGTCGAGATCCTCGAACTGAGCGTTGCGCTCGGCGGCACCATCACCGGGGAGCACGGCGTGGGGGTCGAAAAGATCGCGCAGATGTGTTCGCAGTTCACCGATGCGGAACGTGCAATGTTCCACGCGGTCAAGCGTGCGTTCGATCCTGCCTCCCTGCTGAACCCCGACAAAGCGATCCCGACGCTGCATCGCTGCGCCGAATACGGCCGCATGAAGGTCGTAGGCGGCAAGCTGCCGTTCGCGGAACTGGAGCGGTTCTAGTGCAGGACGCTTCGCTCGCAGCACTGCAGGAACAGGTGCGGACGGCGGCGGCGGCCAAGATGCCGCTCGCGATCCGCGCTGGCGGCACCAAGGATTTCTACGGCAATGCAGTGAAAGGCGAACTGCTCGACCCACGCAGATACGCCGGCATCGTCGCGCACGAGCCAACCGAGCTCGTGATCACGGCGCGCTGCGGCACACCGCTGGCTGAACTTGAGGCTGCACTCGATGCGCAGGGACAGATGCTCGCGTTCGAGCCACCGCACTTCGGTGCGGGCGCAACCGTCGGCGGCTGTGTCGCGGCGGGACTGTCGGGGCCGCGCCGCGCTACCGCGGGCGCTGTCCGCGACTTCGTGCTCGGAACGAAACTCCTGACCGGCAAGGCCGAGGTGCTGTCGTTCGGTGGCACCGTGATGAAGAACGTCGCGGGCTATGACGTGTCGCGGCTGCTCGCCGGCAGCCTTGGCACGCTCGGCGTGATTCTGGAAGCGTCAATCAAGGTGCTGCCGAAACCGCCGGCGGAAACCACGCTGCGTTTCGAGATGAATGAATCGACCGCATTGACGCGCATGAACGAATGGGCCGGGCAGCCGCTGCCGATCTCAGCCACCGCGTGGCGCGGCGGCACGCTCAACGTAAGGCTGTCCGGGGCGCGTGCCGCGATCGACGCCGCGCGCATGAAACTCGGCGGCGAACACGTCGAGGAAGCGCAGGCTCTGTCGTACTGGCGTGGCATTCGCGAGCACGTTGATTCATTTTTCGTGGTCAATGCGCCGTTATGGCGCCTGAGCCTGCCGTCGACGGCGGAGCCAGTCGCGGGCGCGGGCGACCAGCTGATTGAATGGGGCGGCGCACAGCGCTGGCTGCGATCCACGCTTCCCGCGCATGAACTCCGCAAGCACGCCCTGGCGCTTGGCGGCCACGCAACGCTGTTCCGCGGCGCCACCGATGAAAATGCGCGCACGGCCGGCGCCTTCACGCCGCTTGCGCCGCCGATTGGCGCAATCCACAGGCGCCTGAAAGCCGAGTTCGATCCGTCCGGCATCTTCAATCCGGGCCGCATGTACGCGGATTTCTGACGTGCAGACCAATCTCGCCGAATTCATCAGGCACACGCCGGAGGGCGCAGAAGCAGCGGAGATTCTCGGCAAGTGCGTGCACTGCGGTTTCTGCACTGCGACCTGCCCGACCTATCAGCTGCTCGGCGATGAACTCGACGGTCCACGCGGCCGCATTTACCTGATCAAGCAGGCGCTCGAAGGCGAGAAGCCGACCGAGAAGACGCAACTGCATCTGGACCGCTGTCTCACCTGCCGCAACTGCGAGACCACGTGCCCGTCCGGCGTGCAGTATGGGCGGCTGCTCGACATCGGCCGCAAGGTGGTTGAAGACCAGGTCGGTCGCCCGATTGGGCAGTCGCTCGTGCGCGCTGCGCTGAAGGAAGGTTTGCCGAGCCCTCTTTTTGCGCCGGCGATGAAGCTCGGTCAACTGATGCGCCCGCTGCTGCCGGCCGCGCTGAAGAAGAAAGTGCCGGCGAAACAGGATGCCGGCACCTGGCCGAGGCGCGCCCACGCGCGCAAGATGCTGCTGCTCGCCGGCTGTGTGCAGCCGGCCATGCTGCCCAACATCAACGCCGCGACCGCGCGCGTGTTTGATGCGCTCGGCGTCGAACTCGTCATACCGAAGGCCGCCGGCTGCTGTGGCGCGATCCGCTACCACCTGAACGACCACGACGGCGGCCTGGCCGATGCGCGCCGGAACATCGATGTCTGGTGGCCGCACATCGAGGACGGCTGCGAGGCGATCGTGATGAATGCCAGTGGCTGCGGCGCGCAGGTCAGGGAGTACGGCCACATGCTCCGATTCGATACCGCTTACGCACAGAAGGCGCAGCGTGCCAGCGAACTGACCAGAGACGTCGCGGAACTGCTGCCGGCGTTGATTGCCGAGAACAGGAACAAGGTTGTGATCCGGAATGAGTCGCGCGTGACGTTTCACCCGCCCTGCACGCTGCAGCATGCCCAACAGATTCGCGGCATGGTCGAGGCGCTGCTCGCCGAATTCGGTGCCGAGGTGCTGCCGTTCAGCGAGCCGCATCTGTGCTGCGGCTCCGCCGGCACCTATTCGATCCTGCAGCCGGAACTGTCAATGCAGCTACGCGACCGCAAACTTGGCAACCTGCAGCAGCCAGGACCGGACATGATCCTGTCCGCCAACATCGGGTGCATCACGCACCTGCAGAGCGGCACCGAGACGCCGGTCGCGCACTGGATCGAGTGGCTGGATGCCCGGATGCGAGCGCACTGAGAACGTGTGGCACGCCAATGCCATGAGTCAGCCCATCGTCGGCGACAGACGACGCGACGGATTCTGCTGACTCAAGCCAACAGTGCGCAGAACGGGGTGGAAGTAGGCATCATGCGCATCTCGACTTGACCGGGTCTCCCATGTTTCTCGTCGCATTCTTGTGCGTCTCGCTCATCGCACTGACCACACTGATTCACTACGAGGTGCTTCGCGGTTTGACCTTGAAACTTCCGGCGCTGGGCATTCCGGCGCGCACGAAGCTTCTTGTGGTGATGTTCGCCGCCTTTGTCGCACATTCGCTCGAGATCGCCGTCTATGGCCTGGCGCTGTATTTCCTCGTGGGCACTTTCGGAATCGGCAGTCTCTCCGGCCCCGGAGGGTCTTCGCTTCTCAACGCGATGTACTTTTCGGCCGAAACATATTCGTCGCTTGGTTTTGGCGATGTCATTCCTGTGGGCCCGATCCGGCTGCTTGCGGGCGTTGAGGCGCTAAACGGCCTATTGCTGATCGGCTGGTCAGCGTCCTACGCCTACATCGCAATGGAGCGCTTCTGGAACGACAGACCCGCCGGCGGCTGAACGCAATCGACGACGCGCACGAACCAATGCGGGAATTTGATGGCTGGAACCCATCCCAGCGCAAGCGAGCCGGATTTGACTGATATGACGACGTGGCAACGCCGCGTGCAAATCACGCAGCGCGCTTCACTCGCTTGCGTTCATACATCAAGGCGTCGGCATCTCCCAGCAGGGCGTCGATTGAGCGGTGGCGGATCGGGTCATAGGCAACCGTGCCGACGCTGAATCGGATGTCGTAACCACGCTGAGTGGTCTGGTTGTGTTCGTCGACCGCGTGCTGTACGCGCTGCTGCGCGAGGACACTTTCGGCTTCCGAACAGTTCGTCATCAGAACGACAAACTCATCACCTCCGAGTCTGCCGACGACATCTGAATCACGAAAAGTGTTCATCAACAGCGACCCGAAACTCACCAGGGCGCGGTCGCCTTCGGCGTGGCCGAACTGGTCATTGATCGCCTTGAAGCCGTCGAGGTCGAAGAAGAACATGGACGCGGGCCTGCCCAACCGGGCGCACAGGCTGAGCGCATGCTGTCCCAGCGCCTGGAAGCCGCGCCGGTTCGACAGCAGCGTCAGCTCATCCATCGTCGCCAGCTGCACCGCCGCGATCTCCTGCTCGGCCATGCGAGCGAGGTCCCGCAGCAGCCTGCGGTCGTCCTCGTCAAGCTCGCGCGGCTCCTGATCGATCAGGCACAGGGTGCCGAGCTTGCTGCCGTTGGGCACCATCAAAGGGCAACCGGCATAGAAGCGGATTTTCGGATCGCCGACAACCAGCGGGTTGTCGTGAAACCGCTCATCAAGCAAGGCATCGGGCACCAACAGAATCTCGTCGCTGAGGATCGCGTGGCCACAGAAGGAGACGTCGCGTGGCGTCTCGCTGGCGCTCAACCCCTGGCACGACTTGAACCACTGCCGATCGGCATCCACCAGGCTGATCAATGCGATCGGCACCCCGAACAGCCGCTTGGCGAGTCTCGTCAGGCGATCGAACCGCTCCTCAGGTGATGTGTCGAGGATATTCAGCGACCGCAGGGTGTCGATCCGCGTTGCCTCGTTGACGGGAATAGCCGGCTTGAGCATTGGGTGAGCCCCATATTTGACGTAACTTTCAATAGCTTACGGCTCGGGCGCTCATTGTCTGAAGCGAAAATAAGCCATGCAAACGGACCATCTCTTTGGTTTAGCGTGGACAGCCGGCCCGGATGGTCACCGTCACATCGAGATCGATCCCTCGCGGAAATCGGTCCTGTCGAGCCAGACGTTGACGAGAACCGGTCGGCCGCCACGCGCGATTTCGCGTGCCTGCTGCAACGCCGACGGAGCGTCGGCGGTCTTCTTCACCACAAGCCCGGCCGCGCCAAAGCCCTGCACCACTTCGTGATAGTTGCTGCGCGCAAGCACGGTGCCGACATCGTCATGCAGCAGCTTGACCTGTTCGCGCGCGATCTGCGACCAGCTCGCGTCGTTGCCGACCACCGCGATCACCGGCACGCCGTGACGCACGAAGCTGTCGAATTCGGCCAGGCCGTAGCCGCTTGCCCCGTCGCCCCAGATCAGCCACACCTCCGAATCCGGCCGCACGAGTTTCGCGCCGAGCGCGAAGCCAGCGCCGACGCCGAGCGTGCCGAACGCACCGGGATCGAGCCACGCGAGCGGTCCGCGCGGGCGAACGACATAGGAGGCAGTGGCAACGAAGTCGCCGCCGTCGGCCACCATCACCGCGTTGTCTCCAGCCGCGCGGTCAAGCGCGCGGAAGAACGCGATCGGGTTGACGTATTCGCCGGAGGCGCCTGCCTGCGCATCGATCTCGCGCTCGCGTGCATCGTCGCGGGCGCGCAGTTGCGCGATCCAACCCGCCCGGCGCGCCTGATCGCCGATGCGCTGCGCGAGCGAGAGCAGCGTCAGCCCGGCATCGCCGATCGCGGCAATCGTCGGCTTGCGATTCATCCGCGCGTCCTTCGGACTTCGATTCGCCGCGATCAGCGTCGCGGATCTGCGCACGTGCCGCCCGTAGTCGAGCCGGAAGTCGCACGGCACACCGGCCAGCAGCACGCAGTCCGCTTCGCGTAACGCGCTGCGCCGTGCATGCCGCATCTGCAGCGGATGATCGCGCCCGAGCAAGCCACGCGCCATACCCGACAGATATACGGGGATGCCGAGCTGCGTGACCGCATCGGCAATCGCCCGCGCCTGGTCTGCGACCAGCAGCGCCTGGCTACCGATTATCAGCAGCGGGCGCTGTGCGCGCGCCAGCGTGTCGGCCGCGCGTTCGATGTCGCCGCCCGCGGCATGCGGCGCGGCAACTTGCGCGACCTCCGGCGCCGACATTTCGCCGCCGCCCGCGAACATCCGGTTCGCGTGCCGGTTCAGGTACCACCGCAGCAGCCGGTCGCCAACGGATGTGCCCTTGCCGGCAGCATCCGCGTACCACTGCCGGATCATCGCCTCGTCATACAGCAGGTCGATCGCGCATTCGACATACGCCGGGCCCGGCACACCGCTGGCCGCGACGGTGAGCGCCTCTTCGACCGCGGTGTCGAGGTCGCGCACGCGCTTGACTTGCCTTACCAGTTTCACGTGCGGCGCCACCAGCGGTTTCTGGTCGATGTCCTGCAGCGCGCCGCGCCCCTGCAGCGCGGTCGGCGCCGCACCGCCGATCAGGACCACCGGGCTTTGCGCGAGTTGCGCATTCTTCAGCGCGGTGATCGTGTTCGTGAGTCCAGGGCCGGCGGTCACTGCCACGACACCGGGCGCGCCCGTCAGGCGCGCGACCGCATCCGCCGCGAAGACGGCAGTCGCCTCGTCGCGTGTGTCGACGACGCGAATGCCGCGCGCCTTGGCGGCGATCAGGATCGGCGAGATGTGGCCGCCGCACAGCGTGAAGAGAAACGGCACGCCATGCGCGCGCAGCACCGTGCCGACGCGATCACCGCCATTCATGCGTGCGCGTCTGGCTGATGAGCCGCGTGCTCGGCCACCAGGACCTTGAAGTCGATCTTGCCGACGCGGGTCTTGGGCAGCTCGCGCCGGAACTCGACTTCGCGCGGGCATGACCACTTGATCAGCCGCTCGCGGCAGAAATCAATCAGCGCCTGCGCGGTCGCGTCGGTCTCCCGCGCCGGGTCCTTCAGCACGACAACGGCCTTCACCCGCTCGACCTGCGCTTCGTCGGGAACGCCAATCACGCACGCCTCGGCCACCAGCGGATGCTGATACAGCACACTTTCGACCTGTGCCGGATAAACGTTGAAGCCGGATGACTTGATCATGCGCTTGGCGCGCACGGTGAAGTAGAAGAAACCGTCTTCGTCGCGCTTGCCAAGATCGCCGGTGTGCAGCCAGGTGCGGCCGTCGGCATGTATCTGCAGCGTCTGTGCGGTGGCCTCAGGATCGTCGAGGTAGCCGAGCATCACCGCCGGGCCGGCCACGCAGATTTCGCCTTCCTCGCCGGGAGGGAGTTCCTCGTTCGTGCCAAGTTTGCAGATCGTTGCGTCCATGTCGGGAAACGGAATGCCGATCGAGCCTTCGCGGTACTCGGTCAACGGCATCGCCATGATCGCAGTCACCGCTTCAGTGAGTCCATAGCCTTCGAGCAGTCGCACCTTGCCGCCATGCGCGGCGACGAGTTGTTCGAAGCGCTCCTTGACCGGCCGCGGCAACGTGTCGGCCCCGGAGAAACAGGCGCGCAGGCAAGACAAATCCGCTTTGGCGAGTGATGGATCCTTCGACAGCGCGTCATACAGCGTTGGCACGCCAACGAGCAGATTTGGGCGTGCGGTGCGCAAGAGCTTGGCGACGATCTCGGCCGAAAACTGCGGCACCAGGATCGACTTGCCGCCGGCCATGAACGCGGCGTTGACGCACACGCCAAGACCGAAGCCGTGAAAGATCGGCAGAATGGCGAGGATCGAATCGCCCGCTCCCATGCCGGCCCACGCCGCGGCCTGCATGCCCTCAGCAATGAGATTGCGGTTGGACAGCACGATGCCCTTCGGCGTGCCCGTGGTACCGCCGGAGAACAGGATTGCAGCGGGGTCATCGGTGCCGGTCTTCGCTGGCATCGCTGCCGGATGCGCGGCCGTCATCAGTCCGGACCACCAGCGCACACGCGGGTCGTTCGGCACCGCGGCGATCTTGCGTCCCTTGGTCAGCCAGAATCCGAAGCGCTTCAGCGGCGTCAGGTAGTCACCGATGCGGCAGAGGATGATGCGTTCAAGGGGCTGGTGCGGCTTCAGCGACGCAAACACGCCGTAGAAAGCGTCGAGCGTCAGTGCGATGCGCGCGCCGCTCGCGTTCAGGTAGTGCTCGATCTCCGGCGCGGTGGACAGCGGATGAATCAGCGCCGTCACGACGCCGATCTTGTTCGCCGCGTAGAAAGCGATGATGCCGGCCGGTGCGGTCGGCATCGAGATCAGCAGCCGATCCCCCTCGCTGAGCCCGAGCGACGCCAGGGCATTGGCGCAGACATCGATTGAAGCGAGCAGATCGCAATAGGCCGAAGTGGTGCCGAAAAAGTCCCACGCGATCGCGTCTGGGGTCTTGTGCGCCGTGGTGGCGACGGCTGCGTACAGCGTGACCGGCGGGTAGCCGAGGCCCTGGGGCACCGCGCCGTAGAAGCGAAGCCAGGGACGATTTGTCTTCGGGGTCATAGGTCCGCGCGCCACGGATATCGCCTGCGCGAACCATAATTCTGTTCCTACTTCAGCGGCGCAACCGACCCTGAGCCACGTACCCTTTTGTTGACCTGCGGCAAACCGCGATAGCGCACATCTCCGGAGCCGGCAATATCGACCTCGAGTCTTTCTGCGGCGTTGACCTTTACGTCGCCGCTGCCGCGAACCTTGATCGCCGCCTGCTTCGCCTCGACCCCGGCAACGTCGACGTCGCCCGAGCCTTCGACGACGACGCCCACGCTGGTGGCGCGGCCGCGCGCAGTGACATCGCCGCTACCCGCCACGGACACGGCAAGCGCGTCAACATCGACGCGATCGATCGTAACGTCGCCGGAACCGCCGATCACGATCTCCAGCACTGGCGTCTTGATCACGTCTGCGCGCACGTCGCCCGAGCCCTTGATGCGGATCGCGTTGAGCTGCCTGAATTCGACAGTGGCCTTGATCGGATGCCGGGTCGAGAATGACACGCCCCTTTTGGTTGCGATCTCAAGCCGCCCGTCGATGACCTTCGTCTCGATCAGCGGCAGGATGTTGTCGTCTGCCGACACGGTCACGCGCTCAGTACTGCCAGCCTTCAGCACTACGCCAACCGGTGCCTTGACTTCAATTGCCGAGTAGTCGGAGAGAGTTCGTGTTTCCTCGGCCTGGTTTCCGGAGCCACGCACCGACGCGCCGGAGAACCCTTGCGCAAAGCCGTGCTTGATGTCCTTCCACACATCGGTGTCGGCCGCGCGAGCCGATGTCGACTGCAGAACGGCGCTGCACAGGGCCAAGATCCAGACGAGACTTCTCATGCCTGACTCCGCGAGGGAAACAGCGCGAGTATGGCGCGATCCACCGCGAATCAAAGCGGCCGCGCGACAGACCGGGCGATTCGAAGTCTGGACTGCAGCGATGCTCGACAGCCAGCAAGACCTGGCGGACGGCAGGACCTGACCTGCCCCGGCTTTTTCGAGCCAATCATTCCTGGAGAACGGCTCGGTTGGGTGAAGGGCGATACTGCCGCTTGAACTCGTGCGGGGTCAAGCATTTCAGACTGCTGTGTGGCTGGACTGCGTTGTAGTGATCCAGGATTGACTGGCTCGAAAAAGCCAACGCCGGTCACCTGCCGAAACGTCGTCACTTCTCTGGACGCATCAGCGCAGCGATAGAGTGTCCCGGGCTCCAATAAAAAAGCTAAACCACTGAGTCAGACAATGCCACTCTTAACACTCGGCAAATATCGCGTTTAGAAAAATTATCGTATCCCGTAGCTTCAAGTGCGTGCCGCTCGATATCGTGGTTCAGGAGCCAAGCGCAATCTTCTACTAATCTTTCTGAGGTCGTTAATTTGATCGAATTACTTATGTCCTGTTCCACGAACGTATTCGAGTCACGCGTAGCTACAACGGCTTTCTTGTTCGCGAGCAAATATGAGACCCTGACAATCTCAAAGATTTGAGCAAAATCATATAGATTAACGTTTAACACTATTTTTGAACGAGCAATAAGCGTATCCCTCGCTTGCGCATAAAGACCGCTAACAAACACGACTACAAAACCGGCATGCGACAAGTCATGAAACGCATCTAATCGCTTTTCTCCAGACATCCCGTAAATCAATATGTCAATGTCTTGAACGTCAAGTTTCGGAATTCGAGTAAGCGTCGGGGCGTAGCTCACCGGTACCAACCGCGGCTCGTCCGCACCGATTAACTTCCAAGCCTCTAGATTTGAATCGCTGTAATCCCAAATACGAAAATTCGCTGCAGCAAAATGAAGTTCTGGCCTGATTTCTTCCTTGCTCAATCCCCTTAACTGTTCAAAGTTGTAGACAATCGTACTTTTCGGTAACTTCTTCATGAAATCGATTGGAAGTACCTGCGCTCCGAAAATGATATTCACTGCTTCGGTATTGGTGTTGTTAACTGCATAGGTCACCGTATGTCCCAACGCCTTGAGACCCCAATCAACAGATTCAATGACCTCCATATACCCGTTTAACCCGTGCATACGAGGATGGGGAATGCAATGCATGATGTGAAACTTAGTCATGTCTAAGAAAGATTGGTTCGAGCGGTTTGAGTTTGACGAAAGTGATAATAGTCGTCCTTACTGATCTTTTCGTGCACGCGCAGCGCAGAGTCACAACTTCCGAAAGCATGATGGGCTGCCGTCATTGCCAGAGTTTGCTACGCCGACCGCCACCCCCTAACGGCTCGCACTTCCATCAAACCTGCCACCCAATAGACTCACAAAGCCCGCGCCCCATCGCCATCTCCGGATCGTGTCTCTTCAGCCACGGTAATTGTTCAGTTTACATGGTGACACACGGCTTCTACGTGCGCGGCATGCGCGTGATCTCGGTGCCTCAGAACATGCGCTGTGGGCCGAAGGCGTCGTGACTTACCCGGTTTCTTCGGTCCAATAATCTCTGGAAAGATGGCTCTGCGCAGACGAGGAGCCGATGAGGAAGCGCCGATTCACCGATGAACAGATGGTCGCGATCCCGAGGAAAGCGGATCGCACTTCGGTCGCCGAGGTGGCCAGGAAGAACAAGGTCAGTGGACCGACCACTTGCGCCTAGCACGGGCACTTCGGTGAGCTGTCGCCGGCCGATTCGAAGCGCCTGAAAGACCTGCCCACCGAGAACGCCCCGGTGATCGATGCGATGAAAGAACTGTTATCGCAGTACCAGCGGCCCGCCGGGACTTCATCCTTCATTCATCGATCAACCGGGGAAATTTCAAACGACCAAATTGCGGAGTTTCCATTCGGCGGTAACAGCGAGCACATCAAGTGCCTGACCATCGTCGATAAGTTCACCCACGAGTGACTGGCCATCGACGTGGCGGGTTCCATCCGTTCCCGAGGCGTGATCGAGGTGCTGGTGCAGCTGATCACCGTGCACGACGCGCCCGGTCACCTGCGCTCGGAAAACGGTCCGGAATTCGTCAGCCGGGCCATTCTCGAATAGCTGCAATGCCAGGGCATCGACACGGCACTGATCGATCCGGGCAAGCCATGGCAGAACGGCGCCGACAAGTCGCTCAACGGCAAGCTGCGCGACGAGTGCCTGAGTCTGCAGTGGTTCCGCTCACGCGCCGAGGCGAAGGCCGTGATCGAAAACTGGCGTCGTCACTGCAGCGCAATCCGGCCACATAGCAGCCTGAAGTACTTGAGAATCATCTAGCGCGCCACATCTGGCGATAGCTGCTCTCGAGATCCCTGACGAAGCTCGCCGTATCCATTAGGGGCGAAGATTCAAGACGCGCGCGTAGCGACCCGCGAAGTTCGCGCCGCCAACCATGGAGTCGCGCGAGCTGCAAGTTCTTTTCCACGTAATCGGAAGACGTCGCCGCAATCAACTCCGGCGCACCAAGCGAGCGCAAGATACTGTAGGTTCCTCGCGCGATGCCCCGGTCTCCCTTCAATCCAATAATCGGCACGCCCATCCAAAGCGTATCTAGCGTGGTCGTCGCCCCGTTGTAGGGAAAGGCATCCAGAGCTACGTCCACGTCGCCGATCGAACTGAAATACTCCAGAATTCGGACGCGTCCGTATAGGGACACACGTGCGGGGTCCAAGCCATGGCGGGCTAGCCGCTCGATGAATGCCGATCTTGTCTTCCCTTCGGGAACACCATGCACGCGAAGTTGGGCCTCGGGGAGCCTTTGCAAAACGGAACTCCAAAGCTCAAGACAGGCGTCGCTGATCTTCGCGAATTGATTGAAGGACCCGAAGACCACCGCATCGGGATTCTCGGGATGCGGTTGCGTTATGGCCGGGGCCGAAGAAACCGGGGCATAGCACCATTGACTATGTGGGAGGCGAATCAACCGTTCCGTGTGCAGCGCTTCCCCCGCGGGGGACGGGTCCGTATGCCAATCGCAAAGCCGATAGTCCATCGTGCGCAGTCCGGTGGTATTGAGATATCCCAACCATGTCACTTGAACCGGCGCTGGCCGGCGCGAGAAGACAGGTAGACGCGAATGGGCCGTATGTCCCGACAGATCAACGAGGATGTCGATTCCGTCGTGGCGGATCCTATCTGCCACGGCCGGGTCGCCAAGGCTGGTAATCGGATGCCAATGCGCGACGGCACGCTTCAGTGTTTGGGTCATGTCGTCGTCGACCGGATTGTTGCTATAGCAATGCACTTCGAATTGTTCGAGATCGTGTTGCTCCAGAACGGGACGCATGAACAGCCCTACCGGGTGCCGGCAAAAATCGCCGGAAACGTAGCCAATCTTTAGGGGTCGTTGATCCACGTGCGGATTCCCAAAAGTGGCGGGCAAGTGGTCGGCCTGATCATCGATCATCGCCCCAAGCCGTTTGTGCTCGCGAAAGACCGCTTCCGCGTCGAGTTCGCTTCGAAAATTGAGCGAAAATAGCAACGCGCTCACCGTCTCAAATGCGGGATCTGGCATCGACAAGGCTTCGCGAAGCGCGCGTTCTGCCTCACGAGGACGGCCCGTCCTGACGTAAATCGAGTTGAGGTCGCCGTAGAGCGGCGCGAAGTCGGGATTCAGTGACTTGGCACGCAGAAGCACTTCTTCGGCCTCGTCGAGGCGATTCTGCTTCAGTAACAGAAGCCCGAGGTTGTGCGCGACACCGGGTGACTGCGGGCTTCCTTCGAGAACCTGACGGAGCTGCGTCTCGGCCTCACCAACACGACCGTCGCTCTCCAGCACCTCGGCAAGCATAATCGCCGCGTTCGCCATGTCGGGCTTGAGACGTAGGGCTTCGCGCAACTCCCGCTCAGCCCGGGAAGTGTCGTTCTTTCTAACGAGCACGGCGCCTAAATTGTAGTGAGCGGCAGGATTGTCTCCCGCCAAACGCACAGCGGTTTCCTGCGCGACGATGGCGTCGTTAATTCTTCCCATCAATTGAAGCGCGTTGCCGATGTTCATGTAGGCGCGCGGGGAGTCGGGGGCGATACTTGCAGCTTCACGATAGTGCGCGAGCGCAGAGTTGAAATCACCCTGGTCTTCGAGCGCATTACCGCGAGCGATGAGGTCATCGAGACGCTCGTCAGGTCGGGCCACAGCCGGAGTTCGGCGCGATTCCGCAGACGAGCCTCCATCTCTGCGACCTAGCAGCCATTTTCTAAGTCCGGTCAGTTGCATACCATGCCGTCGGCAATCGACAATCTAATCATTGCACATCTTCTTCGAGAGGATTCGCAGAATGCTTGACTGGTTTGATGCAAGTGCCGCCATTGCATTCGGCAAGCACATGGCGCAGGAGGTCGCCAAGATTGTTCCGATCGAGGCCGCACGCGCCTCGCGCAAGGGCGCGGCCAAGCAGCAGGAGAAGTTCCAGCGCGCGATCATGCGCGCGAGCGAACTCAGGGGAAAGACCCCTCTGAACTTCTACAAAAAGGCACGCTGCGCCCACGCGCTCCGTTGGTCGCTGATTGACAGCGGCTATCCCAAGGAGTTCGTGGAAGAGATCGTGCGACTTGTGATCACGAGGCTTTGAAAGTGTGGAATGGTCGGGCCGTTATGATCGAGCAGCACTTGGTGCCGCTCCCGTACGGAATGTTCGGAAGGAAGAAGTTCGCCCGCCAGCCGGGCTACGACCATTTGATATGCGCAATGCCGATTGTGTGTTCTGTAGAAGTTTCCCGACCGGCGCCCATTTCGCCGACGCATTGCGCTAGGCATCTTGGTCGCATCAATGCTTGAAGCGGAGCTGGCCACAGGCATCCCTGAATGCGCTGTACGCGCTCGCCGGCGCAGTCGAGGGGGTCGACTGGCGCCAGATGAAGCGCACCCGCAAGCTCGAGTTGCTGACCGCGGTGGAGGACCATGAGCGCAGGCATCCGGCACCGCGCGCGACCCGGCATGCGTCGGACGGTTTGCTCGCGTTGCGCAACATCGGCCCGGCCATGCGTGCGGACCTCGCGCTGCTGGGCGTGGGCAGCGTCGCGCAGCTCGCTAAGCTCGATGCCGATCGGCTCTACTTGAAGCTGCAGCGACTGACCGGCAAGCGGCAGGACCCGTGCGTGTGGGACACCTTTGCCGCGGCGATTCACCAGGCGCGCACCGGCGAGGCACTGCCGTGGTGGCATTTCACACGGGAACGGAAGCGCCGACAGTCCGAAGGAGGCTTTGTTCCCCGTGGCCTCGGGCGATCCGCGCAGCGGCGCACCTGACGCTCCGCGTTCACGACGTCTTCGCCCGCGCTGCTGCAACTGAACCGGTTATGCAACCGTGGTCGACGGCTGCGCGGCGACTCCGGCCGCTGCCAGCTCCGAACGGGCGCGTGCGAGCGAGCCGCCGCTGTCGATGGCGCGACACGCGTCTTCGATCAGCACCGCTTCGAATCCGGCGCGCCTTGCATCGAGCAGGCTCCATGCGACGCAAAAGTCGGTCGCGAGTCCGACCCCGTACATGCGACGGATTCCACGCTCGCGCAGCATTCCTGCGAGTCCGGTGGAAGTCTTTCGATCTGCCTCAAGCAGTGCCGAATAGCTGTCGGTGTGCGCGTGAAAGCCCTTGCGCACGACAGCTTGTGCGTGCGGAACACTGAGCGCATCGGCGAGCGCCGCCCCGCGGGTTCCCTGCACGCAATGATCGGGCCACAGGATCTGCGGGCCGTATGGCAGCGCAATCGTGTCAAACGGGCGCTTGCCCACGTGGCTCGAGGCGAACGACACGTGCTGCGGCGGATGCCAGTCCTGGGTCAGGATCACGTTGGCAAAGCGGGCCGCGACCCGATTGACCACGGGAATCACCTCGTCGCCGTTTGGCACCGCAAGTGCACCACCGGGAAGGAAATCGTTCTGGATGTCGATCACCAGCAGGACTGCATCGCGTTCGATCACGGCTGCCTCCCCGGCGTTCAGGACGGCGCGTGGAATGGTGTATCGGGCGACCGCAGCCGGGTCCGCACCATCTCGATGTGACTGCGCAGCGCGTAAAGCTCGTCGGCATGCGACAGCGGCACCGTGATGCGTTCGACCTTGGCGTCGAGCGCATCCAGCCGTTCCAGCAGGCGCGCAGGTAGCGCGCCGGCTTCGTTCGCCGACTCCTCGATATCGCGCAGCTGTCCATACCACCGAAAGATGCGCGAACGGATGCGGAATTCGTACAGTGGCGGCACCAGGCGCGACAGCGGAATCAGCACGGCAACGATCGATACCAGCACGACCCACATGCGGTCGATCAGATTGGCAAGCCAGAACGGCAGATAGCGTTGCAAAAGCGGCGGGCCGCCGCGAAAGAAACGATCGGCCTCGCGCGCGAGCGGAAACTGGGTCACGGCGGCGTTCGGAAACTGCCCAACGACGCTGAACCACGATGTGCCACCATGAATGCGGCGCGCCGCCTGCACGAACAACTGGATCACGGCCGGGTGCGTGCTTTCACGAGCAACCATCATCGTGGTCGGTGCGATCAGATGGATGTCCTGCGCAGGTATGTCGCGCGCCAGATCGACCACGCCGCGCGGCAACCGCATCGCATCGACGAACGGAAACTGCTTTGCATACGCGTCAGCCTGAACGAGGTCGAGCACTCCGATCCCGGGCGTCTGCAGCAGCATGCGCACCAGCGGGGACTCGGGAGCCGAAACAAAGACCAACGCGTCGATCTCGCTCGCGAGCAGGGCCACCGCGGCCGGAGTCGGCGCGAGCCGGCTCACCTGCAGTTCGGCCTGATCGATCCGATTGGCATGCAGCAGCTTCCGGAACAGATTGGCAGCGCCGCTGCCGCGCGCGCCGATGTCGACGCGCAGCCCCTTCAGTTGCGTCAGCTGCGTGAGCGTCGTGTCGCGCTTGTCCTTGCCCGCCGCTCGCCTGATGGCGTCCTCGCGATAAAACAACCACACCGGCTCGTAGAAGAGGTTGCCGAGCGCGATCAGACCGCTATCGCTGTGCGCTTCGTCAATCGAATAGATCGCCTCACCCGCACCACCGCGTGCGAACGCCAGATCGACGCCCGATGCTGGGTCACGCAGCAGGCGCAGATTTTCTGCTGCACCCTGTGTGCCACGCAGTTCGACCGTAATGCCGAAGTGCTTCAGTTCCTCCGCATAGCGCTTGCCGAACTCGGCATAGGCGCCCTGCTCCGGGCCGGTGGCCAAAACGACCTTGCGCGGCGGCGTGGGCTTCAGCACGGCAAACGCGCCCCACAACAACAGCATTGCGATCAGCACAAAGGGGGCGGCGCTGACCAGCAGGTCGCGGATGGAAAGCAGCGTGTGTCGCAGCAGGCGGGGCATACCCGTCGATTATGCAAGCATGCGCCGAGAAGGATCGGCGTCGCGGCCTGACTCGGATCGCGAGCGGGTCGGCAAGCAGATCTGCTTAGACTGCCTTGCCCATCTCCTCGATGACTTTCTTCGCGTCACCGAAGACCATCATCGTCTTGTCCATGTAGAAGAGTTCGTTGTCGAGCCCCGCGTATCCAGACGCCATCGAACGCTTGTTGACGATCACCTGACGCGCCTTGTACGCCTCGAGGATCGGCATGCCGGCAATCGCCGATTTGGGATCCTTGGCTGCCGGGTTGACGACGTCGTTGGCGCCAAGCACAAGCACCACATCCGTGTCGGTGAAGTCGGGGTTGATGTCTTCCATCTCGAACACCTGGTCGTACGGCACTTCGGCCTCCGCGAGCAGGACGTTCATGTGGCCGGGCATGCGGCCGGCGACGGGATGGATCGCATAACGCACGTTGATGCCCTTGGCACGCAGCTTGTCGGACATCTCCTTGAGCGGATGCTGCGCGCGTGCGACCGCAAGCCCGTAGCCAGGCACGATGATCACGCTTTCCGCATTCGACAGCAGGAACGCCGCGTCGTCGGGTGAGCCGCTCTTGACCGGGCGCTGCGCCGCTGCCGCGCTGGGCCCCGCTGCCTCGCCGCCGAATCCGCCGAGGATGACGTTGAAAAACGAGCGGTTCATCGCCTTGCACATGATGTAGCTCAGGATCGCGCCGCTCGATCCGACCAGCGAGCCGGCGATGATCAGCATCGAGTTGTTGAGCGAAAACCCGATACCTGCCGCCGCCCAACCGGAATAGCTGTTCAGCATCGACACCACCACCGGCATGTCGGCCCCGCCGATCGGAATAATGATCAGCACGCCGAGCACGAACGCGATCGCGAGCATCAGCCAGAAGGGCAGCCACGCCTGTGTGGCGACGAACCAGATGCCGCAGCCAAGCATGGCGATCGCCAGCAGCGCGTTGAGCATATGCTGGCCGGAGAAGACGACCGGCGCGCTGGCGAACACGCGCAGCTTGTACTTGGCCGACAGCTTGCCGAATGCGATCACCGATCCGGAGAACGTGATCGCACCGACGAAGGCGCCGATGAACAGTTCCACCTTGTTGCCCATCGGAATCGGACCGCCCTTTTCGACAATCGAAAAAGCCCACGGCTCGGCGACCGCGGCAACCGCGATGAAGACCGCCGCCAGGCCAATCATCGAGTGCATGAAAGCGACCATCTCGGGCATCTTGGTCATTTCGACCGTGCGCGCGATGTAGGTGCCAACGCCGCCTCCGACCACGAGGCCGAGCAGAATCCAGCCCATGCCGATCGTTGCAATCTGCGGCGCGAGCTTGTAGATCAGCGCCACCGTCGTAACCATGGCGATCGCCATGCCGACCATTCCGAATGCGTTGCCCCGGCGCGACGTGGTCGGATGCGACAGGCCTTTGAGCGCCTGAATGAAGAAGACCGACGCGACGAGGTACAGCAGGATGACGAGGTTGATGCTCAGTGACATGGCGTCCCCTACTTCTTCTCGGCCGAAGTCTTCGGCTCTTTCTTCTTGAACATCTCCAGCATCCGCCGCGTGACGAGGAAGCCACCAAAAACGTTGACTGCCGCGAGCGCGACCGCCAGAACGCCCATGCTCTTGCCAAGACCGGTCTCGGTCAGCGCTGCCGCCAGCATGCCGCCGACGATGATGATCGCCGAGATCGCATTGGTCACGCTCATCAGCGGCGTGTGCAGCGCCGGAGTGACGTTCCACACCACGTGGTAGCCGACGTAGATCGCCAGCACGAAGATGATCAGGTTGATGACGGTGGGGCTGACAGCTTCCACATTGTTCTCCTAGTTTTTCCGCAGCACTTCGCCGTTCATGCACAGCAGGCACGCGGCGACAATGTCGTCTTCCTTGTTGACGCTGAAGTTGCCTTCCTTGTCGAACACGAGCTTGAGGAAATCAAGCACGTTGCGCGCGTACAGCGCCGAGCTGTCGGTGGCGACCGTCGCCGGCAGATTGGGCTGGCCGATGATGTGCACGCCGTGCCTGGTCACCGTCTTGCCGAGTTCGGAGACCGCGCAGTTGCCGCCCTGCTCGACCGCCATGTCGAGGATCACGGAGCCGGGCTTCATGCTCCTGACCATGTCCTCGGTGACCAGCACCGGCGCCTTGCGGCCGGGGATCAGCGCGGTCGTGATCACGATGTCGGCAGCGGCGATGCGCTTGGCGACTTCGGCGGCCTGGCGCTGCATCCAGGCGGCCGGCATCGGCCGTGCATAGCCGCCAACTCCCTGAGCGATCTCGCGCTCCTCGTCGGTCTCGTATGGGACGTCGATGAACTTGGCGCCGAGCGATTCGAT
>Ga0209683_10000115_pt1 | contig 29829 bp, 20 predicted proteins | sample DOMMetBare2Fresh_FD_187474 | JGI IMG/M metagenome (GOLD analysis project Ga0209683, IMG submission 187474) | Wetland sediment microbial communities from St. Louis River estuary, USA, under dissolved organic matter induced mercury methylation -... | ecosystem: Environmental > Aquatic >... | reverse complement strand
TCGTGTGGCGCCGCAAATTGAACGCGACGGTATTCAACTCTTCGACGAAACCGGCGTGCGCCAGGTCGAGAAACGGGCCGGGCGGCTGCTGGTCCATGGTCGTTTGCGCATCGTCGTGGACGCCTTCGATCGGGGGGATCTGAACTCGAGCAGGCGCCGGCTCGGTTTGTACCGGCTGGGTTACCAGATCTTGCGGGCTGATGGCAGCGCTGCGCCGGGCTTTGCCGAGCCACGCATCAACCTCGTGTTTAATCGGCTGCCTGCGGACCGCGACGCGCCGAAAGTGACTTATGCAGAACAAAGCGGCATCACGGTCTACGGCAGCGCGCAGACTAGATTTCTATACGAGGTGACGAACACGGTCCGCGATGGACGCTGCGCGCGTGGAGTCTGGAATACTGCCGAACTGCCCGCCGGCGATTACATCCTGCGCATCATGGCTGCGGATTATTCAGGTAACGAGGCGACTGAAGGCCGCGATCTCTTGCTTACCGTGCACTAGCAACGTCATCAGCAGAGAGTAGTTATCCGTGAAGCGCCCCAGGCGGTGGCCCGCTCTTTTTTTCAATGATGGGGAGCCAATCGTTGCTGTCGCCGAGCCCAGAAGGAATTCTCTGTCCACCGCTGTTCGAGTTCGTAGATCGCTCGCAAGCGGGCGCGATAGTCGGCGTAGATTCGGACGATCGAGGCTGCGTATCCAGTAGCTGGGTTGGCATCATCTTCAATAGAAGCCACCGCCACGCGGGCGGCCTCCATGCCTGATCGTAGGGAAAAGCCGATCCCCAACGCGGAGATGGGGTCGAAGGCGGCCGCCGTGTCGCCGGCAGCAACCCAACCTTCGCCGACCACAACTTCTGAGCACTGCGAGTTGGCAGCCCTCACGACAGCCTGCCCCGTCGGCTGCCATGATGCCAGCCGTGCCCTCGTGGCCGGTGCGGCGGCCAGGCGGTCGTCCCATGAGGTCTGTTTGCGGAGGTCGTTGTCAGTCATAAACATCGCCACGCCGCTCCGGCCGGGCAATGATGCGGAGTACCACCAGCCGTCCGGAACCGACTCCACCAGTGCGCCGTCGGCAATAGCTTCAGGATGGTCGTCACGCCGGAACCATTTGGCGTCCGCCACCAGTCCATCGTCCCGCCGCAGCGCGGTGCCCTGTTGCCGCAAAAGCCATGTCGAGCGGCCCGTCGCCTCGATGATCACTCTGGCGACAAGTTCGCCGCCCTCTTCCAGCTCAATCCACCAGCGGCCTTCGGAGCGGGTAGCCCGCATTGCGCGAGACCGTATGCAGTGGATGCCGGCAGCTTCCGCTCTGGACAATAGCCACGCGTCGAAGCACGATCGGTCAAGGTGCCACCCATGGCCGCTGCCGGTGAACAGATAATTTCTCTCAAACAGATCTCCCGAACCCCATGCCGAAGCAGTCCCGGCAGACGGCAGATGGCCCAGACGCACAAACTCCTCGCGCAGCCCAAGATAGTTGAGCAGCGGCAAGACACCGGGAGAGAGGGTCTCGCCGACGACCGGCGTACCCTCCACCGATGAATCTGGTCTGGTCACCAGAGTGACCGAAAGGTCCGGGAGGTAGCGCCGCAGCGTTAATGCCGCCGCGCAACCCGCCGGACCTCCACCCACAATTGCGATGGGCGTTCGCATCAGTTTTCGGTGTCAGTTCCCGATCAGCCACTGAATCGGAAATACGTTCTGGCTCGTCGCGTTCAGGGCCGCAGTCGATGTGAGGGTGGTTGGCTGGGTGGTCAGCACAGTGCCATCGGAAATCATCCCGTAGTAACCCGACTGGAAGGCTTCATAGGACCGTTCGCTCTCCACGAAGAACTGGAGCATGTGGCGGTGCGGTCCGGTTGTGCGGTTCAAGACGAACCCCAGGTATTTCCAGCCTACGACCGCGTCGCCAAAACTGTTCAGGCCGCGGTGGTAGAGCATATTCTGTCCAAGCACCTGACCGTTGTTCGCATTGCCGATCATGGCGTTCCCGTCGAGCATTTGCTCCGAAGTGGTAATTGCTCCGCTGTATACATTGAAGGGGCTTTGCGCAGGCCACCAATAAGCGTAGAAGGTCGGCGCAAGGGGAATCATGTTGAGGTTGCTGATCGTCTTATTGGTCGTGGGTGTTGTGAAGTTCACATCCTGAACCGTACAGTCGAAAAAGTCCGCCTGCCAGGGTACCGCCATTCGTTTGGTCAGGTCGCCCGGTTCGCAGCCATCCCCCGCGATGGTCTCGTCACGTTCCGCACTCAGGGGCCAGTTATCACCAGGCACGAGTTTGATGCGAAATGGATCCCCTGGCACCAATACAACGGGATTGCGCATGGTCCACGTTACTTCGATCCCCGGCGCCATGGGTTCGCCAACCGCGTTGCCCGCAGTGGCGATATCCAAGGGGCTCGCCCACGAAGCCCAGTCGTCTTCTCGGTCGCCGACGAACTTACCTTCCGACCATTGCCTGAGGAGGTGGTACTGAGTTGGGGTTAGCGCCATGAACTTCTCGATGTAATAGTCCCGGATGGAGTTATCGCCGGAATTCATGGGCATCATCGGAAAGCCGTTGTCCGCGAAGAGTCGTTGGTGATCGGGAGCGAGTTCGGGCGCATACCTGCCCGCACCAGGGTCGCGGAACATGCGAAACACGGCCCGCCGATTCTCGCGGTTAGCGTCAACTGCTTCGGCCAGATCAAACCCGGGTGTCGCAATGCTGACCATCGCGTCCACGTTGGCAACCCAGCGATACCCCTTCATCGACTCGAAGATCGGTCTAATGTCGCGCTCCCAGCAAGCCACGTAGTCGTCCTTGAAGGCCCCGTTCTCGAAGAGGGCCGGACATAGGCCCATCGAGCGCACGCCGACATCGATAAGAGTGTCGGCCAGCGTGGCAATGTTGACGAGTTCCGGTGCGAACTTCGGAGACGCGCTCACGACCCAGGCATTCAGGGCCAACTTCTGGCCATCATCGGCTTCTATCTCCGCAGTCACTGGCCCATCGCCGATGTCGTCGAACCATCCGTCGCCGCCGGCAAAAGAAGTTAGAGGTTGGCCTACCGGCCCTCCGGTATTGCCGTAGCCGCCGAGAACCAGCAACTCTCCACGCTCCGTCATCCTCACCCGGCCGAGCGTAGTAACCGCATACGGCGTGATCGCTTGATCTGGAAAATTAACAAGGTAGGCTTGAGGAGCAGAGAATGCGTCGAGTTCCACCCACTCGCCTGGCTGGGTAAGAGTCCGGGGACCTGGGTCTGTGATCAGTGTTTTGCGATCTTTGGTGCCAGCATTTCTGAGTGTTGGTCCTTTCCAATACTGACTCTGGTAAGCGTAAGTGTTGTCCTCACCAACCATGACATCGCCCTGAAGTTCCGAGAAGTTCCACCATGCGGACTTCTTGTTGGCCATGTGCACCGTCCACTTCACGGATTTCAGGCCTCCTCCCGGACCTGGGTTGACTTCGACGGGATCTTTGCCATCCTCGTACCGATAGACGCGGAAACGCGCCGCTTGCCGCCTGATTTGTCCGCCCAGCTTGAAATGCGCGACCGGGATTTCGTTGCCCTCATCATCGTGTTTAGCGTTGCCCTTTTCGTCACACTCAATCGGTAGCCCCCCCACGCTCGTGGGTTCCAGGTAAAACGAGTCCGGGGAATTGCCGACACGTGCAAAGCCGATTGCAGGGTGAATCCGATAGGTATATTTTTCGTTGTCCATAACCACCTCCTTTACTTTGGTTAACTGGACCGTTTACGACTCGCCGACAACTACGCAGGCAACTATTGAATAACGGGCAGGGTTGGACGATTCAACTAGGCCCGCTTGTTCAAAGTCTTCGTGGGTTATCGCGGCCCTAATTCATAGATTGGAGAGGTGTTTCTACAACATTGCAAGAGGAATGTCAATGGATCAGTTTCGTTAAGTTATTCAGCTTGACATGGGTTCTGTTTGAGTATATGAACCTAGCGCCATACTCACAATCAGCGTGATTGCTTACAATGGCCCCTTATTCTTCCTTTGCAGCTTTCTCATGAGCAAATAAATGAAAAAACTGATCACTTGTGTTTGCCTCATTGTACTCGTGTGCCTCCCAACCAAGCTTCTTAGATCCGCAGCCTCAACAGTACCGCATAGACGACAAGCGCAAAGGTCCCAACGTGACGAAGACGGACGCCAAGCGGATTTAGATAAGAAACGTGCCGACTTCAAGAAAGCCCGAGATCTTCTAGTTGAGAAGAATGTTCCTTTTGATCCAGACGAGTTGATGACCGCCAACTGGCGTACGACCTTGGCGCCAAAACTTGCTCAAATGCCGGAGCTGCAGCAGGTTTTGCAATTAGACAAATTAAAGGGCGTTCACCTCGCCCGCACGCTGTATCTTCCCGAAAAAGTCGAATTAAAAGGTGATACGGTGATTCTAGCTAACAATTTGATCTTCGAAGGACACAATGCGGAGATTCGCGGCCCGTTTAATCTTTATGTCTACCCGATCGAGCAAGTCGGTGTTCTGGGAACCAGCCTTACAGAAGCGCAGCGGGCCGCCGGGCCGCAATTTACAGGTGTTAGTCTGAGCGGGCGTAGGAAATTACCGTTGACCTTGCCCTTGGCTCCGGACGGTAACATAAGAATAGACACCCATGGTCTCGGACGAGTCGACTGGTTGAAGAATCAGCAGGGCAACGCATCAAACGGATCGGCACTCTTTGTTAAGGTGGGATTCGCGCAGCAAGGCGAGAATAATCATGGAGCCTATGGCGGAGATGGAAGTAATGCCAGCCAGGGAGCAACAGGCCTTCCCGTTGGCACGGGCACGACCGGCACGACCGGCACGTGTGGAACTAATCAGTCTGTTAACGGTGGTACTGGGGGCGCCGGCCCTAACGGTAATGTAGGTTCAGCCCCCGTGTCCGCTGGAGGTAACGCTGGAAATGGTGGGGGTGGCGGAGGCATAACCTTCTCGATCCCTGACCAACCATTCGGCACCTATGTTTTCATCAGCAGCGGCGGCGACGGAGGAATTGGTGGAACTGGAGGAACCGGGGGAACCGGAGGAGACGGCGGCCGCGGCGGCTCCGGCGGCCCAGGCGCCAATTGTGCATGTAATCAAGGGGGATCCGGTGCCGGCGGGACTGGGGGACCAGGAGGCCCGGCAGGCCCAGGAGGGCCTGGTTCGAATGGAGGGACGGGTGGCCATGGAGGCAATGCCGGTCCTATCACGGTGAGCTATCCCTCGAGTGCTGGCACTGGGTACATTTCCACTTTCGCTGGCGGCGGCCGCGGCGGTCAAGGCGGTGCCCCCGGCGCTCCCGGGCAGCCAGGAAGCCCCGGTCAGGGGGGTTCTGGGGGGAATAGTGGCGGCGTCTCGGTGTGTCCTAATCAAGGAAACGGCGGACCGAATGGATCAAACGGGAGTACAGCAGGAACAGGCGCGGGTGGTGCTCCCGGAGCTACTCAATCGGCAGGTGACAATGGAAGCGTTAGTTTGGTTCCGCGAACGACTTGCTTGTCTCCGCCGGAGGACTGCTCCGCATACGGCGATCCGCCGCTGATATGGCGGGGTTACCCGACTTGTGCATGTGTCACTCGACCATCGCCCATAATCATTGATCTCGACGGCGACGGATTCAACATGACCAACGCCGCCAATGGCGTTAACTTCGATTTGAACGCGGATGGCGTCGCCGAAAAAATCAGCTGGACGACACCTGGATCTGACGATGCTTTCTTAGTGCTTGATCGGAACGGAAATGCGATGGTCGATTCGGGTTTGGAACTCTTTGGGAACTATTCGCCGCAGCCTCCTTCGCAAAGCCCCAATGGATTCGTTGCTTTGGCGGAGTTCGACAAACCAGAGAACGGCGGCAATGGCGATGGCCTGATCGATCAACATGACGTCATCTTCACAAGACTACGGTTGTGGCAGGACATTAACCACAATGGAGTCTCGGAACCCGGCGAACTCCACACTCTGCCCGAGCTTGGAATTCGAGCATTGACTCTTAACTATGCCGAAAGTAGGCGACGCGATCGATACGGTAACCTCTATTTCTATAAAGCGAGGGTGGTTGGCGCTCGGGACTCAGAAGCGGGCCGGTGGGCTTACGACGTTTTTCTACTTCCAGGGGACTGAACGGCCTGGCATCGAAGTCTGATGAGAGTGCGGTCGGGACCAAGCCAGGTAAGAAGATCGTCTTCTTGTCCCGGTGCAATGTCCGGAAGGATACAGAGGAGGTCGTGGTCACGTCGAGATTGTCGTTCAGCGTCACAGCAGTGATGGCTATGATTATCGCCGCAACGGTTTTTGTCGCAGGTCTGGAGTCAGTTGGAGTGCTTGACGCATTTCTTTCGATGTTGAAGCGGCGGCACAGTCATGCCGCATGGTTTGCGTTCTTCGGGAACGCGGGCTTTGCCGCATTGAGCGGTTCGGGAGATGCGGCATCCTGTTCGTTCAATGTGGGAGTAACTCCGTTAGCGAATGAGCTTGGCGAGCGGCCCCGCGAACTCGGTAGCATGGCCTGGCTGGGAGCCGAAATGGGGCGGTGCCTGTCGCCGGTGGCAGTAGTCACCATAACTGTCGCGGCTCTGGCTACCACTTTGGTTCAGGCTAACGACCCAAGAGCCCTCAAAATTCAGGCGACCCATGTAGTCTTTTGGACTGCCGCACCAATCTTACTCGCGGGCGTTGCGTCCGTCTTGCTCCGCCGCGGAATTAAGGCTTAGCAAACTATTTCCAAAGCTATTCTGGTAATTCGCAGCTCATCAATTACATTCCTGAAGCCCTCTCAACCCTCCGTGTCATGACTTTTAGGTAACAACTGTCAGGACTTTTACGTAACCGGACTTAAATCGAACCATAATCGGCTTTTTGAGGCAAAGCCCTGAATAACTGAATAACTGAATAACATAATATATATTATCAGACGCAACCGATATGAGGCGGCCGGAGTTTGGCCTTCCCGCCCCGGGTAGTCAGGGTGGCTTCGTCCCGGCCAGAGTGGTTGAGCGCTTATCTGAGGGGCCGGCCGATTCCCCTGCGCGACGAGGAGGGTCGGCGTCGGAGGGTCGGCGTCAGCTTTTTGGCTAACTTGACGCTGACAAACCCATCCCCTAGAGTACGGACGCTGTTATCTTTAGTCCCAATTCTGCGGTAAAGAAGGTTTCTTACTTAGTGCCCATCAAAATTGAGAATCAATACGAAGGAAAGCTCCCCAAAAAGACTGCTGAGCTGATTGAGAAAGCCCTCGATACCGTGCCGCGTGAGCATACGCGCGGGCTGGAACGCGTCAGGCTGGTTAATTCCATATCCGAACCAAGGCTGAAGGGGCCAATCCAGGCTTCCGAACTGCCAGGTCTCTATCATCCGCGTGAAGGCAACAAAGGGCCCTGGCTGGAGATTGCCATCGGCGTCCTGCTGCCCGGCAACAAGCCGATTCACAAACGTATCATCCCCAGACTTTCTTTTAAGGGTAACATCGCCGCTATCGTCTTTTCGCTCGTAGGCCAGCATTATCATCTGACCCTGCGTCACTCCGTGAAGCGAACCCAGGTCGAGCCGGCCGTGCGACAGTATACGGAGAAATATTTGAAAGTCTGGAACGAGAAACAACACAGTGTGCGCGCGCGGATTTTCAAGCCCATCCAGCCCACGCTCGAGCGCTGGGGCAAGTCTTTACAGAAACGCGCTGCGGCGGAAAAAAAGAAAGGCGCCGCCGCGAAGTGAGTTTTCCGCGGGGGCTCTTTCGGTTAGGGAGACTTAATGGGAATCTTCGCCAAGCTCCTCAGCGACGCTGGCAGCAGCCAGCCTTAAGGCTTCGGCTACTTCTCTTTCGCTGACATCTGCGCGGCGAAACTTTATTTCCAGACTAAAGTCTTTCTGGGCCGGTGCATAACGAAACGTGTAAGGCTTTTGCTCCGGAACGATGCGCGGTCCGGATTCCTGGCGCCGCACCTCGCGCACTTCTTCACGCGTCAGTCCCTGGGAGGTTATCTTCGCTGCCAATTGTCGCATTGACTCATCGTCGGGCTGGCGCACCAACTGCAGCAGGACAGACTTGGCGTTGATGTTGGCCTGGCGACAGAGCTCACGCACGTCCGGCGGAATATGCGCGATCGAAATGGCTTCTGAAACCGTCGTCCGGCTCTTGCCTACCTTGCGCGCAACTTCATCGTGCGTATGACCGAAGCGCTCACACAACGACAGCAGACCGTCGGCCTCTTCCCAGATAGTCAGGTCCTTGCGCTGCATGTTCTCGATCAGCGCAATCTCCGCCACGGTGCGATCATCGATTTCCATCTCGATGCATGGCACTTCTCTGAGACCAGCCGCGGTCGCCGCGCGCCAGCGTCTCTCCCCGGCGATAATCATCCAGCGGCCCGTCAGGCGAGATGGTTTAACCAGCAGCGGCTCCAGCACGCCCTTTTCGCTGATGGAAGCGGTCAGCTCGGTCAGGTCGCCGATTTCAGTGCGAGGTTGTTCCGGATTGGGATCGATCTTATCAATCTCAATCAGCCGGCCAATCTGTGTAGGTCGGTGTTTGGCCAACTCCTCGACGTAGTGCGAGTCGTGGCGCATTTGCAATCCGGTTGGCAATCCCCTTTTAGACACGGCTCATTACCTCTTCACAAAGTTTCGCATACTCAATGGCGCCCGATGACTGCGGCGCAAAGGAAAAAATTGACTCTTTATATGCCGGCGATTCTTCGAGCCTGACACTCTTGGTGATCACCGTTTGGAATAACTTTTCACCAAAGACGCGTTGAATCTGCTCAAACACTTCGCGCGCGAGGGTCGTGCGTTTGTCATGCAAGGTCACCAGCACCCCCAGGAGTTCGAGTCCGGGATTGGGTCTGGCTTTTACCTTCTCAATGGTCTCCAGCAGATCGTCGGTTCCTTCGAGCGCAAAGTAAGATGACTGAATCGGAATCAGCACATGGCTCGCGGCCACCAGCGCATTGACGGTGATCAGACCCAGCGTCGGTGGCGTGTCGATTACGATGACCGAGTATTTTTGTCGAAACGGTTCGATCCGATCCTTGAGACGAAAGGCCGCGTCAAAGTCACCGATCAGCTTGGACTCTAGCTTGGCCAGACTGATTCTGGCCGGAACTATATCGAGGTGCTCGACCGTGCTGTGGTAAACCGTTTCCTCGACGGGTCCCAAGCCGTCCGTCAACAACTCATAGGCCGAACGATCCACCGTTTGTGGATCCAGGAATGAAAGCGAGCTGTTTGCCTGCGGATCGAGATCCAGCAGGAGGACTTCTTTGCCCAACCGCGCAAATGCGGCAGCCAGATTGATAGCGGTAGTTGTCTTACCTACACCACCTTTTTGATTTGCAATCGCAATTATCATTCGTTGTGGTGCTGGAGATCGCCGGACTCAATATTTACGGAATTGGACGCTGGTCATAAAGTCGAAGTTGCCGGGCGATGGTTACATGGGTAGATCGCCGGCTTCGCCAATGACATCGGGCCACTCTTCTTCGCCGATGGGCGCATCAGAACCGACTTCTTCGTCGGCCGAAGTAGTACTGCGCGAAGCCTTAATCACTTCTACGTCAACGAAGATGGGACAGTCAGCACGCAGGGCCAGAGCAATAGCATCTGAGGGCCGGGAATCAAGTACCAGCCGGTTCCCTTCACTGGTCTTCATCTCGATAACCGCAAAGAAAGTGTTGTCCCGCAGACTGGTCACAACCACGCGTTCCACCTCGAGACCCAACTCCAGGATCAGATTTCGCAGCAGATCATGGGTCATTGGCCGCGGCGGCGCAATCTTTTCAATCTCCAGGGCGATGGCATTTGCTTCGTATGCTCCCACCCAGATGGGCAACATAGTGTCGCTCTTTACGTCTTTCAAAATGACAATCGGAGTACCGCTGTTGGGATCCATCATCAGCGCCCTGATCTTTACTTCAATTTCCATGCGCGGCACCTCATTCATCAGCTCTGAGCCTCACTCCCATTAAGTGACATGTCCATACAGGCTATAGTTCTTGGCTGCGGTAATTGTCACATCAACGATTTCGCCTTCCAGTCCGGCAGTTCCCTGGAAATTAACTACCTTGTGACAGGTGGAGTGTCCGGTCATGTCGACGGCTGACCGTGTGCTCGCTCGCTCGACCAGCACGCTCACTTTTCTGCCGACATACTCTCCATAAACTTTGCGCTGCACTGCCAGTTGCCGTTGCTCGAGTTCGAGAAACCTTGCCGACTTCTCCGCCGTCGAGATCTCGTCGTTCAATTTTGCCGCGGGCGTGCCGCTTCGTTTCGAATACTTAAAAATGTAAAGACCGTCAAACTGGCATTGTTCGATGAGAGCCAAAGTCGCCGCGAAATCTTTTTGCGTTTCACCGGGAAAGCCAACGATGACATCGCTCGTCAAGGCCAGACCGCGCCAGGAATTTCTGATCCTCTCCACCCGCCGTAAGTAGTCAGCGACATCGTGACCGCGTCGCATGGCCTGCAAAATTCGATTGCTGCCCGACTGCACCGGCAAATGAATCCAATTACACAGATTCGGGTAGTCTTCGATCGCGGACACTATATCAGGATGAAAGTCGCGGGGGAATGATGTCGTAAACTTCAGGCGCTCGATTCCCGTTGCCGCTACGGCCCGCAAGAGGCGAGAAAAGCTGGTGGCCCCGGGATATCCTTCCAGTCCAGCCTGGGATTTCGGCCGGTAGCTATTCACATTCTGGCCAATAAGGTGCACTTCCTTATAACCGAGTCTGCGCAGTGACTGAACTTCAGCCACGATCTCGGTCGCACTGCGACTCTTTTCACGGCCACGCGAGTAAGGCACGATGCAGAAGGAACAAAACTTATTGCAGCCCTCAATAATGGGCACAAAAGCAACATGGGGAGAATGTCGCTCATCCGGCGATACGTTCCACACTTCCCCCGGTTCGCGCCCGCCAATATCCAGCACTGCGTCTTCTCCGCCCTGGGCCCGCTCAATAAGCTCCGGAAGCCGATCTGTAGCCTGTGTGCCGGCCACAATATTAACCGCGGTGGAGTTGTCGAAAATCGATGGGCCTTCCAGTTGGGCCACGCATCCCATTACGCCGATGACCGGCATCTTATTGCCTGTGACTTTTCGTACCTCTCCGATCCGGTTATAGACCTTCTGCTCCGCACGCTCGCGCACTGAACAGGTGTTGAAGAGAATTACATCTGCGCCTGCGGCTTGGGAGATAATTTCATATCCCGCCTGCCGCAAACCGGTCGCAGCCCGTTCGCTGTCAGTGGTATTCATCTGACAGCCGAAGGTTTCGATGTAAACTCGTACTCCCATTTTGCCTGGAATTCCCTCACTCGGAAGTGGTTCAGTGTAGCAGAAATTGTTCGCGCAGCGCGACCGATTCATGAATTTAGCAGGCGCGATGATCCCGCACTTGACCCTCTCATCTTTCGCAGGTAGTATCCCGCCAGTTTATCTAATCCCAGAAAAGAAGAGGTTTCCTCATGTCCTTCAACAAGATAATTATTGTGGGCAATTTGGGTCGCGATCCGGAACTGCGGTATACACCGCAAGGCACGCCGGTCTGCAGTTTTAGTTTGGCAACCAACGAACGGCGCAAGGACAAGACCGGTGAAATGCAGGACCTGACCACATGGTTCAAAATCACACTCTGGGGGCGACAGGCAGAAACTGCCTCCCAGTACCTTACCAAAGGGCGGCCGGTTTATATCGAGGGGCGTTTGCGCGTTGAGGAGTGGACTGATCGCGACGGCAAACCGCGTCACACTTTGGAAGTCCACGCCACCGACATGCAGTTCATAGGTGGCCAGGGAGGCGGCGGGGGCGCCGGGAGAATGGAAGAGCCTCACGGCGATCGACCAGCGGTCAGTGAACCGGCTACCGGACAGGCAGACATGGCGGAGGACGACGTGCCGTTCTAAACGTAATCATGCCCGCTCAGAGACTCAGCCAGGGCCCTGATGTCTTGCGAGTGGGTCTTATTACTCGGCCACGCCCCAGCGACCGAATTTCCTTAACTTACTATAGCGACGGCTCAATCTCTCTTCCGGGCTGAGGCTGACGGCTTCGGCCAGTTGACGTGTCAGGGCGGCGTCAAGATAGCGGGCGGCTGCATCATGATCGGTGTGGGCACCCTCTGCGGGCTCGCCGATGATCTGATCCACGATCCCCTCTTTCAGGAGGTGCTGGGCAGTGAGTTGCAAACCCGCGGCGGCCTGCTCAGCCTGGGCCGAGTCTTTCCAAAGGATGGCCGCGCAACCTTCCGGGGTGATCACTGAGTAGGTTGCGTTTTCCAGCATCAACACCTGATCACCGACGGCAATGGCCAGGGCTCCGCCTGAGCCCCCCTCACCGATGATCGTCACTATGACCGGTACTTTCAACTTTGCCATTTCGCGCAAGTTGTACGCGATGGCTTCGGCCTGGCCGCGTTCTTCGGCGTCGATTCCTGGATAGGCTCCGGGAGTGTCTACAAAGGTGAATATCGGCCGGCCGAATTTGTCGGCGAGCTTCATGGCGCGCAGCGCCTTGCGGTAACCCTCAGGCTTGGGCATGCCAAAATTCCGATAGCCGCGTTGCTTGGTATCGCGACCTTTCTGCTGACCCACTATCACCACCGGCAACCCGTGGAACCGAGCGAACCCACATATGATCGCCGGGTCGTCGGCAAATCGCCGGTCCCCGTGAATCTCCACAAAGTCCTCGAAGAGACGTTCGACGAAATCCAGTGTGTAGGGCCGGTCCGGATGGCGCGCCAGTTTCACCCGTTCGAAGGCCGTGCGGGTATCAACGGGCGTCGCTGTGCGGCCATCAGTTTCGGCTTTCTCTTTATCTCGGGTTCGTTTTGCTCGGGCCATAGCTCTCCAACGGTTTTAATGGGCTTGGCTGAACTGCGCGGGTTTGTCGCTTTTCTCCACGGAACATCCTAGCTGCTTAAGATCTGAAACCAAAGTAGAGCTGTACTGAACCCGCAGGGCCGGGTTCGCGCGCACACGCACCCTAACCTCGGGCCCGAACACTTCGAGCAATACGTCGTCCAGACCGGGATACTTATGAAGCACTTCCAGGATGCCGTCAAAAAGCACATCGCTCTCGGGGGCCTCAGGCACGTGAATCACGACCGAGCTGGTTTTCTTCGCGCGGATCCCGTCCAGTCTTTGGACTTGATCCACAATCACCGAGGGGGGATTGTCCTCGGAGATTTCCAAACGGCCCATGACCAGCGCCGGTAGTTCAGCCTCGAGCAGGGCCGAGTGTTTGCGGTACGCTTCGGGCCATACCACGCATTTGGTTCCGCCGCAGTCATCCTCGAGCCGAAGCAACGCAAATCGATCTCCTTTCTTCGTCGCCCTTATTTGCAGATCACTGATGATCCCACCGATGCAAACACGGCTCCCCGTCGCGAGGCTCTGCAGGTCCGCAGACCTGACGGCGCTGACCTCTTTGAGCAATTCCACATAATCCTCGAGGGGGTGTCCGGTAATGAAAAATCCCAGGGCATTCTTTTCTGCCACCAGCAACTGAGTGCGCGTCCAGGGGGTTGCCGCCGGCGGCATTTCATGGAGGTCTGAAGTGTCGCAGGTATCGCCGCCGAAGAGAGCATTCTGTCCCTGTAACCGATCTTTGCGCGTCCTTTGAGCGCGAGCAAGAGCCGAGTCTATGGCGCCATGCAGTTGCGCTCGCCATTCGGTGGCCGGACGCGAGGGAGGCCGCAGAGAGTCAAAGGCTCCGGCGCTAACGAGGCTTTCCAGGGCCCGCTTGTTGAGGCTGCCCTGCTCAATCCGTTCGGCTAAATCAAAGGTCGAGCGGAAAGGTCCTGCCGCGCGAGCCGCGATGATGGCTTTCACCGTGGCATCGCCGAGTCCCTTAATTGCTGCCAGCCCATACCTAATCTCGCCTTTGAGAGGTGTAAATCCGGACATGCTCTCGTTGACGTCAGGCGGCAAGAGCATAATGCCATGGGCGCGCAGCTCCTTTGCGTACTTCAAAACCTTGGCCGCATCCTGCGCCTCGCTGGAGAGGACGGCGGCATAAAAATGCTCGGGAAAGTGCGCCTTCAAATAGGCAGTCTGGAAGGCCAGATAGGCGTAGGCAACGCTATGGCTGCGATTGAATCCATAGTCTGAGAATTGCGCCATCAAAGAAAATATTTTTTCGGCCTTCTCCTGCTTGATGCCCCGCTCCATGGCGCCCTTAACAAACTTCTCCTGATGCACATCCATCTCTTCGCGCTTCTTCTTACCCATGGCGCGACGCATCAGGTCTGCTTCGGCCAGCGTGTAACCGGCGAGCTTCTGCGCCAGCTGCATGATCTGCTCCTGGTAGACCATGATGCCGTAGGTGTTGCTGAGAATCTCCTTCATCTCCGGCACCAGGTAGCGAACGCTCTTTTTCCCGTGGTGTCGCTGGATGAAATCATCAACCATGCCGCCGTCCAGCGGGCCGGGCCGGTAAAGAGCATTTAAAGCCGCCAGATCCTCGATGTTCTTGGGCTTAAGCTTGCGACAGATTTCCTGCATTCCCGATGACTCAAACTGAAAGACCGCATCGGTCCGGCCTTCAGCGAAGACCGCCATGGCCTTTTCGTCGTTAAGCGCTATATCCGGCCAATTAATCTCAACTCCAAGCATCTGCTTAACGCTTAATAAGCAGTCGCTTATCACAGTTAAAGCGGTAAGCGCGAGGAAGTCCATCTTAAGCATGCCGGTTTTTTCAAGGTCCGACATGACAAATTGCGTGGTCAACTCCTCTTTGGACGAAACGGCCACAGGGATCAACTCCTGCAGTGGTTCAGGGGAGATGACGACGCCCGCCGCGTGAACGGAAGAGTGCCTCGCGCAGCCCTCCAGGCGGCGGGCAATCTCAATCAACTCCTTAACCTGCGGGTTGGTTTCAACTTCCTTTCTTAATTCCGGAACTTGTTCGAGGGCTTGGGAGATGCTCACGTTCCGGCCCCGTACCGGTGGCGGAATCAGTTTCGAGATTCGCTCAACGTCAGCGTAGGGCATATCCATTGCACGCCCGACGTCTTTGATTGCGGCTCTGGAGGCGAGCGTTCCAAAGGTGATGATTTGGCAAACAGAGTCGCGCCCGTAGAGGTCGGCGACATGGTTAATCACGGCCGCACGCCCCCGCACGCAAAAGTCTATGTCTATATCCGGCAAAGAGACTCTGCCCGGGTTAAGGAAACGCTCGAAGATAAGGTTGTACCTGATGGGATCAATATCGGTAATTCCCAGGCAATAGGCGACCAGACTGCCGGCAGCCGAGCCACGACCTGGTCCGACCGGTATCGCATGGTCACGAGCGTAGCGGACAAAGTCCCAAACGATTAGGAAGTAGCTGGGGAAGCCCATCTGCTTAATCATCTGAATCTCGGTAGCCAGGCGGGTCCGATAATCATCGAGACTGTGTTCAAGTTCCCCACGAACTGCCTGTCGATCCCAGACCGACTCACGGCGATGCTCGAACCCGTCCTGCACAACCTTTTCAAAGTATTCGTCGACTGAGAGATCAGAATGCACTTCGGGGATGGGAAACCTTGGCAGATAGTTGATGTCTTTCGGTAGTTCCAGGTCGCACATTTCCGCTATCTCGAGAGTGCGGTTCAGTGCGTGAGGCAACTCGCTCCCAAAAATAGCCCACATTTCTGCAGGCGAACGCACATAAAAGTTGGGCGTCTCAAAGCGGAGCCGGTTGGTTTCATTAACCGTCTTACCTGAGCCGATGCAGAGCAGCACGTCGTGAGCTTTGGCGTCTTCCTGGTAAAGATAGTGCGCATCATTGGTTGCCACCAGAGGGATGCCGGTTCGCTTTGCTATCTCTACCAGTCCCTTCTCAATCCGACGCTGGTTTTCCAGACCATGCTCCTGAATCTCGAGGTAATAATTCCCTTTACCGAAGATGTCCTGAAATTCAAGGGCTGCGGTCGCGGCATCGTCCAGACGATCCTGCGCCAGTAGTGCCGCAGGGACACCCGACAAGCAGGCGGAAAGACCAATCAAGCCGGCGCTGTGTTCGGCCAACAGCTCTTTGTCGATCTGAGGCTTATAGTAAAAGCCTTCCGTGTATGCCTTGGAAGTCAACCGCACCAGATTTCGATAGCCTTCTAAATTCTTTGCCAGTAGGATGAGGTGAAAACGCGCCTTTTCTCCTGGCAGGCCCGGCGTCCGGCTGTGACGGCTGCCTCGACTGATGTAGGTCTCGCAACCGATTATCGGTTTTACTCCCTGACTCTTCATAGCGTGGTAGAAGGAGATCGCTCCGAACATGTTGCCATGATCGGTCATGGCACACGCAGGCATTCCCAGTTCAGCAACTCGTTTGGCCAGGGGCTTGATTTGGATGGCCCCATCCAGCAGGCTGTAATCGGTGTGGAGATGTAAGTGGACGAATTTGTTGTCAGACATTATTGCCGGCTTCTACTTCGAAATAATCTGCAGGGTTCAGACTAATTGGGGACGCAATATATCACGCCACGATCAAGTTGTCCGGCACTGGAAGCCAAGCCATCATCCCCAGAATGACAACCGGCCAAGACTTTAGGTATGCCGAAATCAGAAAAAACTGCTGAAGGGCCGGCTGAGGTACCTGGTCCTTTACTCCCATTCGATTGTGCTGGGAGGCTTGGAGCTGATGTCATAGACCACGCGATTGATACCCCTCACTTCCGACACGATGCGTGATGAAATCCGGGCCAGCACCTCGTGTGGCAGCCGCGCCCAATCGGCCGTCATGCCGTCCACGCTCGTTACTGCGCGAATGGCGACGACTTTTTCATAGGTTCGCTCGTCACCCATGACCCCAACCGTCGAAATTGGCAACAGCACAGGGAATGCCTGCCAGACCGCGTGATAAAGATCTGCAAAGCGCAATTCTTCATCCAGTATCCGGTCGGCCGCCTGCAGCAGTTGAATCCGTTCCGGGGTGATCTCCCCGATTATGCGCACGGCGAGACCCGGGCCGGGGAAAGGATGGCGCGATAGAATCTCCGCCGGCACACCCAACTCTCTCCCAATCAGGCGAACTTCGTCTTTAAATAACTCCCGCAGGGGCTCGATAAGCCGCAATTTCATTTTGTCCGGCAGGCCACCGACGTTGTGATGGCTCTTAATCACCGCCGAGGGACCGCGCACAGAAACTGATTCGATAACGTCCGGGTAGAGGGTTCCCTGTACGAGGTACTCGACATTACCCAGCCGATTCCCTTCCTCCTCAAAAACGTCGATGAAGACTCTACCAATTTGTTTTCGTTTTTGTTCAGGGTCGCTGATCCCTTTGAGCGCCTCGTGAAATCTTGCGCCAGCTCGCACTCCTAACACATTGAGACTGAGCGTTTGCTGTAACAGAGCTAAAGTGGTTTCGAACTCCCCTTCCCGCAGCAGGCCGTTATCGACAAAGATACAAACCTGGCGGTCACCCACCGCACGATGAACCAGAGCGGCCGCGACGGTCGAATCAACTCCGCCCGACAGGCCGCAAACGACTCGCCCGCTTGCTCCGACCGTGGATTGGATTAGCGCGGTCTGTTCCTCAATGACGGCCCCGGGAGACCAGTCGCCCCGGCAGCCGCAGATTGCAAAAAGGAAGTTCCGTAGGACTTGGGCTCCAAGCGGCGTATGGGCGACCTCGGGATGAAACTGGACGCCAAATATGCGTTTGCTTAAGTCTTCAATGGCGTTAAGCGCATCGTCCGTGTGGGCGGTTATGCGAAAGCCTGCCGGCACGGTGGTCACGTGGTCCCCATGGCTCATCCAGACATCAAGTTCCTCGGGAAGACCTTTAAGCAGCGGACTCTCAGGCTCCCGGACCTTCAGCCTCGCGTACCCGAACTCTCGGCTGGCTGAGGGACGTACTTCGCCCCCGAGGTCAAAGGCCAGCACTTGCAGCCCATAACAAATTCCCAGGATAGGACAATCAATTGCATCCAACAGCCCCTTCGGGGGACGAGGCGCATCGGGTTGATACACCGATGCCGGGCTACCGGACAGGATCAAACCCCTGGGCCTGCGCTCAAGCAGGTCCTTGAGGGGAGTCAGGTAGGGCAGTATTTGACAATACACCCCTGCTTCGCGGACACGGCGGGCGATCAGTTGGGTGTATTGCGATCCAAAGTCAAGTATGATGACGGTTTCGTGGCGGCTATTATCAGTCAAAAAAAGAAAACCTCGCAGCGTCTTTCGTGCGTCTTAAAGCTTCCAGCAGAGATGAGAAGGAATCGAATTATACTTTCGCCGTCCACTAACTCAAAATCGTCCCTACGCCATTCCATGACTCAAGCCAAATCAAAGGGGTTTTACCGTGTCAGCATTCTTACCAATCTGCTGGCCGTGTCCCTCCTCTTAAGTCAAAGTGGCGTGAGCGGGCAGGGCAACGTAACCGCAAGAGCCGGGTCAGCAAGAATCTCTTTGGCGCAGCCGCTCACCTTGCGTTGGCGCTACCCTTCCAGCGCAACACTTAACCTGACGCCGGCCTCTGATCGAGAGCGTGTCTACCTGCCGCTCGCCGGGGGTTCCATCGTGTCCCTCGGAGCGAGGGAAGGACAGCTGTTCTGGAAGTCGGATGTCGGCGGAGAGTTCTCTGCTTCGCCGGTTGCTGACGATCACACCTTATATGTTGCTTCAGAAGCAACTGCGACCGAGCGTGAGGGCCGGCCTCCTCAGGGCGCTTTGAGGGCCCTCGGTCGCGAAGCGGGAGTTACACTTTGGCTGAAGACGCTACCGCTTCCGATTCGAGGCGCGCTCACCGTAGGCGAGGCAACATTGCTGGCGGGAACCAGCAATGGCGGTCTCTATTCATTAGATAAGGCTACCGGGAACGTGCGCTGGTTTGTACAGTTGGGTTCTGCTTTCAACGGAAGCCCGGTGATATACAAACAGAGCGTGTATGTGGGCAGTGAGGATGGTGGCCTGATTTCGTTGGAAGAAAGCAGCGGCAAGGTGCGCTGGCGCTACGGGAGTGGCGGGCCGGTGCGCGGCCCGGTCGCGGTGGCAGACGATGCTATCTTCTTTGGTTCAGGTGACGGTTATGTATACGCCGTTAATGAGAGTGACGGCCGCTTGCGCTGGCGATCTCGTACCGGGGCCGGAGTACAGGCCGTGAAGGGCGTTTCCCGAGGATTACTGGCAGCATCTCTTGACAACTTTGTTTACCTGCTGTCGTTCCATCGTGGTAAACGCCTTTGGAAGCGTCAGCTACCAGGACGTATTTCCGCGCAACCCGCGACCACTGACGATGGCGCTCTGTTTACTCCGATCTCAAGCGACGTGGCCGTGGTGCTGGGCTTGCGCGACGGCAAACAAGTCAATTCCCTGCCTACTGAAGATGGAAGCAACACAGCGGCCTCGCCAATAATCGTTGCTGACGTGGTCTTCCTGACCACGGACCAGGGACTACTGGCGTTTTCCCAGCCCGGTAATTCTAAATCGCCTAACCGACCATAGCCGGAGTGCCTGCTGGGGGCTTATTTCAAAGTTGGACCGTCTCGCCAGGACTAATTGGCCGAGTCGCTAACCTCTTTGGCAGGCAGGTTAGGCCGGCGCCAAAACAGGCCAGCCGTGCGGGCCAGCAAGCCGTGAAGAATATAAGCGATTACAATGGCGAGCAAAACATATCTTGAGAAGAGGAATATCAGCACCCCCACACCGACCGCCAGTATGATGGTGCGCATGCTGCGGCTCCTGGTGCCCACGGTTTTAAAGCTTGAAAAGCGGATTGTGCTGACCATCAAGATGCTTAGCAGGCCCATCAAAATCATCATCAGGACAGAAAACAACTGGGCGCGTTCAAGACCGTAAGCAATCAATAATGGTGTCGGCGCAAAATGGACCAATGCCGCCACCAAGCCGCCGGCTACCGGTATCGGCAGGCCGACGAAACTCTTCTTGTCCATTTTGGTCGTGCCTTCGGCAAGGATTCTTGGCCGCGAGGCCTGAACATTAAAGCGTGCCAGACGAAACGTCCCACACATCAGAAACATAAAAGAAACGAACATGGCAACGTTATAAAGATCGCTGCCTTCGCTAAAACTCGCGCCGTAGCCCCAGACATAAGCGAGAACAGCGGGGGCGATGCCGAATGTTACGACGTCTGCCAGCGAATCAAGTTGGATCCCGATTTCAGTGGTTGTCTTGGTCATTCGCGCGATGCGCCCATCAAGCATATCGAACAGCAGCGCCCAGCCGATCGCTTTCGCGCCATTATCCAGGTAGTTTGTGGCGCGTGCCGCGTCAGGTCCTCCGATGAGTTGAAAAGCGCGTAATGCACTCATCACTGTGTAAAACCCCATGCCGATATTGGCGGCAGTAAAAGCGGAAGGGATCAGGTAAAGACCTTTTTTCAGCCCCCTTCGCTCTGGATTAGGACTATCTTTGCCCACCGCAGATCCCGTTGCGCTCATCGTTCTATCCTCCCGATGACAGTGGTACCACCGCGGACTTTCGCGCCCTCGGCAACGGTCACCCTCACATTCGCTGGTAGTAAAATGTCGGTGCGCGAGCTGAACTTGATTAACCCGAACCGTTCACCAAGTTCTAGTTGATCGCCAACATGTTTCCAGCAAACAATCCGGCGCGCCAGGATGCCGGCAATCTGCTTACAAACGACCGTGGCTTTTTCGCCTTGGATAGTCAGCGCATTCTGTTCGTTCACCAGGCTGGCACGCTCGTCGGTGGCCATCAGAAACTTACCCTTGGTGTAAGCAATGTTGGTGATCAGTCCGGCCATGGGCGAGCGGTTGATATGCACATCAAGCGGGGACAGAAAAATGCTGACTACGGTTGACGAAGAGTTTTCCTGCGGTGCAAGGAGGCTCACGCGTGTAACTCTGCCATCGGCGGGTGAGACAACGACCTCGGGATCCGACGGCGGTTGGCGATTGGGATCGCGGAAAAAATAGAGCATGAAGGCAGCGATAGCAATGAACAGCAGCGCGATGGGCCAGTAGCCGAACACAAAGCAGATGCCGGCTACCAGTGCAGGAATGATGATGTAAAGAAGCCCTTCTCGCGCAATGCTCAAATTCGTTACCTTCGCAGACTTAATTTCGAAAAAATGGAAAGCGGGGACGTACTCGCTTTAACCGCGTCCCCGCTATCTCAAACACTCAGTTGTACGGATAATTTCGCCGGAATTCTTAATGTCCGGAAGTGTGACTCTTCTGGTACTGCAGAATCATGGACTGCATTTCATCTTTAATTGCCAGCTTCTTCTTCTTCAACGTGATTTCTTCCAGTTGCTCTTCATCGCTCGGATAAGCCAGGGACGATAACTCGCTGAGCCGCTCTTCGTATTTTCCGTGTTCCTTTGCCAACTCGCGAAACTCTGCATCCTGCCGAATTAACTCCTCTTTCAATTTATCCGTGGTTGCGATTTCCATAGGTGCACACGTCTCCTTTCTGCTGATGAAACTGGTAAAACTATACAGAGGCCGTTATTAACCTCTGCCTCATTGTTGCGCAAAAAATGGTAGCCCATCAAGCCAGCCAGATCAAGCACTCTCTCCAATTTCGGCGGCCATAATGAGCGCGTCTTCCTGCGGATTAGAGTAGTAATGCCTCCTGCGCCCTACCACACAAAAGCCGCAGGCTTCGTAAAGCGCCTGGGCGGCGGCATTTCCGGCCCGCACCTCCAGATACGCTCTGCTGGCCTGGCAGGCCCGGGCTTCAGCCAGAAGCCGGCCAAGCAGTGCAGTGGCAATCCCGGTGCGGCGATGGGCTTCACGCACGGCCACATTGTTAATGTGAAGTTCATCCGCTGCCAGGCGGCCGGCAATGTACCCGGCCAGCGCTTTTTCATCCACCGGTTTTGGATCCAGCCGGGCTACCCACATTAAGCGGCGATCACTCGTTTGTAACTCGCGATGGTACGCCTCCCAACCCCAGGGACTAAGCCGGCTGCTGTTCTCGATCTCTACGACTTCCAAAAGATCATGCTCGCTCATCGGCGAAATCGAGACTCCCAGGCCAGATGTCAAACAAGCTTCGGTCACCGGCATTCTTTCAGCTCCGGATCCGAGGGACGGACATATAGTGCTCGCAACATCGCAGCCGGAACATCCGCGTGGGCAACCTGCTGCAGGTAGGCGAGTGCTCCTACGTGCTGCGCCAGATTTTCCTCTTTGGGGGCGAGCCTCCAACCACTGTCCGAACTATCGAACTCGATGCCGTGCTTTACTGCGTGGTTTTGCAGAACAATTCTTTGGGCAATTGCGCCCGCTCCCGCCCAAAGCAGGTTCGAGAGAGTTCCATACTTTTCGAGAATTGCTGCAAGCGGGAGATGAGCGGGTTCGTCCTGCTCGGTCACAAGACCGCTAGCCGATACGACAAGCAATTGTGCAAACAACTCACCGCGACCGGCGGGTAAGAGTGCCACCGTTGCCGTAGATGATCCGGCAGCGCGGGCCACCGCGTGCAAAGTGGGAATGCCGATGCATGATCGATCTAAAGTAGCTGCCAGCGCCTTCAGAGTTGCGAGGCCGATCCGCAGACCGGTGAAGCTGCCTGGGCCCACCGCTGCTGCGAACAAGCCGATATCGCGAATTGCCACACCCGAAGCTGTCAGCACTAGATCAATATCGCTCAACAGGGTGCTCGAATGCGAGGTCTCGTGGCTTCCAATTATTGACGAAAGGACCTCGTTCCCTCGCGTCACGCAGATACTGCCGCCAGGCGTGGCAGTATCCAGACTCAGTATCAAGGGCAAGGCGTTCATCAGCTGGATCTTGTATCCCTCAACGAGAACACTCGCCGTCGTTGCGGGAGACAACGTTGCTGAAACGCCGTTGATATTCTGCCGAAGTGATAAAAGCGCAAACCATGCCGCGATAATTACCGGCACTCTGGTTATTCAAAACATTGACCCAGAATTCGTATCCCGGCGCATCAGGATCGCGTTGCAGATAACCAAAGTATTCCGACAACACGAATGCGGGATTGTACTCAGCCTGGCGGAACGGGGTACTCTCCGTCAGCTCTCGGAGCACAAGGCTGCGAGCTTCTTCCAGGTTCGCCCCCAGGTGGTACCTACTGACGAGGCTGTCTCGTTGATTGCCTAGATCCAGGCCTGAACTAAGGCGCACGCTTTGAATCAGGGCATCAACAAATGATTCGGCCGACAAGTTCGATTGGTAACGGGAGACAAAGTCGTCGCGCCGGACAAAAGCCTCAGCAAAAGCCTGTTTCCGCGCTTCCAGGTTTGCGCCGGCAACAACTAGTTGGCGGTCTGCGGCATATTCCCTAAAGACCGGCCGTCGCCCCAGGGCGCCTTTGTAGAGCCCGTAGATAAACGATCCCGTCATCTGGAACTCCTGTTCCACAAAGAAGGCTGCAGCGACGTCCCGCCGGCGCCCGCTGGCGCAGCTGACGTCATTGCCACACTGATTTATCTGATCGCTCCAATAGTTGAAGCCGCTCTCGTCCGGTTCCCGGCCAAGCAAATCGACGTACTGCTGCCGCACGAAGTATTCGGCCATCTCGAGGGGATTGGTTGCGTCGCCGGTGGCGGTGGCAGTAAAAGCTGCTTCCGTTCGGCCTCCCACCAGACTAAACGCCCGGCTAGCTGGACTGAAGGTATAGTTCGCACGGGCAGGCGTCACCGTATAGAAGCCGTTTGTCTCAACGTTATCAAAGTGATAGTTGCCGTACGCGTCAGTGATGGACTTGCGAATCTGCGTACCGCTTACCTGCACCACGGCGCCGCTCACCGGTCCGCCATTCGAGTTCGTGATTCGTCCGGTTATAGAGCCGTTGGCTGCGGTAGGAGCAAGCAGCGAGAAGTATGCAACCGGCTGATCATGGTCTGAGATGCGTAACTCGTTAGTAGTTTCGTAATTTTTGACCGGAAAGTCAGAGTCATTGCGTGCATAGGCAAATCGGCTGAGGATCGCCAGCGCCGGCGAGTTGACGATGATATGGTCGAGCGTTTGCGCGTTGCCGTCAAAGTTATAGGAGTACTGCTGGAGCGCCGCCAGAGTGTCAACCAGATCGGTCTGGTTGGGAGTTATTAGATCTGCGGAGGGCAGAACCACCTGATCGGCTGGCGCGGGCGTTCCCAGAATCGTGCCTATCGAATCGACATACCCATCATTAACCCGAAAGGCGTTCATGTCACCGACAGTAATGATCTTCTCATTGGGATTGGCAGTTTGACGCCCCTGGATGTAGTTGGCGAGGAACTCTGCCTGCTTGCGGCGCTTTTCCCGCACACGCGCACCGACGGTTCCCGTTCCGGCAGGAGTTGTATCGTCAACCCCGTTCAGAGAGCGTAGGTGGTTCACAATCACCGTGAATCCAAGCAGACCCCCGCCGGTGCGTGGAATGCTGGCAATAAGAACGAGCGGCGGACGGTCGTTGAGAATATCAAGCGAGCCGGTGTTGGGGTCAATATAGTTGTTGCAGGTCGACGCAGTGACATGGTCACAACCCGGCAGTTCGAGCTGCGTCACAGTATGCCGAGTTACACGCGATTCCTTGATGAGGAAGCCGACATCAATCCCACCGATGTCGTTACCATCAACGAGATAAGCTTGGTAATTTGGATTAGGAAGCATGTCAATGGCCACGGCGTCATTATTGATTTGCGTGGCCACGGCTTGCAGGGTCGAGAGATTCTCGACTTCCTGGACGCCGATCACGTCCGGATATTTCTGAACGGTGCGAACAATAAGCGAGGCTTTAGCGACGCGGCGATTGAAGGCTGCGAGCGTCAGTACTGGATCGCTGATGCCGGGTGCGTCACTGGTATCGAAGAAGCGCTCCATATTAAACGAGGCGACAGTGAGTTCGTCGGCTGTCGGTGTGGGTACGGGCACCGAGCCTGGCTGCGCACCGACGGTTGGTGGCGTAGCCGCATCCGGATCGATCGTATAGGTTCGGAAAGCGAAGTCCAAAGGACCGGTGATGTTGGTAACGACCGTCCCGGCAGCAACGTCAAGCGCGGTGGTGCCCGGCTGGGCATCGCTATCGACCCGGATACGTTCAGGGTTCTCGTCAAAACGGGGCACGTTTGCCGGATTGGGCGCCGGTACCGGATCGGAGATGGCAATGCCAGGTTCGCGGAATGGTCGTGCTACACCGGTGACCACGCCAATGAACACACCGCTTGATACGACTGTGGCGGAGGATTCGGTGATGGTTCCCTGCGTGGAACCGGTCACGGTCAGCGATGCAACCGTCACCCGCATTCCTTCATACTCTTCGAGTGAGTCCAGAGGGTTCGTCGTTTCCGACGGCTGCGTCGTCTCGGCGGCGGTAATCAGGATCGGGGCTGGTAATGGGTTGCCGCTCGAGAGTAGAACCACTGTCGGCGATGTCAGTTCGGTAAGCGGCGGGCTGGTTGGATCAGACGTTGGAATGAAGTCACTTATCGTGCCGGTCACCTGAACGCTATTGCCGATGGTTGCCGCCACCGGTGGCGCGCTTGAAGTAAACACAAAAATTCCTTCAGAGGTATTGGGGTCGGCATCAATCGAGGTGTCCGGTTCCTGGATAAAGAAGCCGTTGCTCTTTGTGCCAGTCACGATGCCGCTGGTGGTGACACTGCCTGTTAGAGGCGAGGTGGACCCGCTGCCTTGAATGGTGTGAATTGCGATCAGGGTGACATCGTCGTTGTTGATCGTTCCCAGGCCCTGCACGTCACCCGCATTCGCTCCAGTGATGTTCGTGACGTTGACGAAGAAGGTCTCGTTCGGCTCAGGCATGGTATCGCCATTGACGCTGACGGTGAAAGTGGCCGAGCTATTTCCCGAACTAATCGAGCGACCGGTTTCGCTCTTCGCCACGTAATCATTGTCTTCGCCAACCGGATTGCCGTCCTGGGCAGTGCCATCAGCCGTGGCTATATCAAAAGTCACGCCACCCGCGCCGGCCGGAGACGTGAGGGTCACATTGAAAGTGAAAGTAGAAGTCCCGGCATTGCCCTCCGCCTGCGTTACATCGTTGATGTTTAGAGTCGGCGTTACTGGCCCGACCTGCGGAGTAATCGAGAAATCGTCAACCGACAGCCCATCATCCGCCCCGGAGGCGTTGGTGTCAGTCCAGCGGATAAAAAAGGAAGCGCCGTTAGGAACACTCAGGCTTGAGATTGTTGCGGTGAGTGTCGTGCGCTCGCCAGCAGCGTTGCCGTTTTTGGCGCCGGTGGTGACAGTGTCCGGAGTGACGAAGTTCAGAGCAGCAACGCCTGTGTAGGTGCCTGTGGAAAGGTCTGTGGCATTAGTACTAATCTCGAAATTAATCTGGTCGGTGCGCGCGGCAGTGCCGAGTCGCCATTCTTCGCCGGTGTAGGTAATGTCGAGCGAGGTGACGGTCACCCCGGTATTGTTTGTAAACTTTGCGCCAAAGACAGGAATCAGGGTACCGCTTTGCAGGCCCCCAAGCGCCCGATCGGTGGCGGCCGCGGCGCCGTAACTATAGGTATCGCCGGTAGTGCTTCCGCCCGTGTCAACCGCATACTGTTCGTTGTCCCTGGCGCCGCCACCTGTCTCGGTTATGTACCAGCCTGTGGGCAGCGTCGTATTCGTTGTCGAGCCCGCAACATTCGAAAGAGTATCAAAATTCTCAGTGGCAGGCGTGCCTATCGCGGTCAAGCTCACCGCGCCCGTGCCGGTATCGGCGCTGACTGAGGGCTGAATCAAAGCCAGTGAGGTCAAAAAGAGCGATGCGGCGATCGACAATACCGCTATGATGCGAATATTGCTTTTCTTGTAGCTGCAATAGGTAGAAGGCATTCTAGACACAAATACTCCTCTTCAAATTTACTGAAAATCCGACACATAAGACTTAAGCACGGTCAAGCCAACAGGAGAGATCGAGGCGCATGAACCGAAAGTTACCGTATCTTCATCGAGGGATCGCCAAATAGGATCCAGGTGCGACGAACATCAATATCGGTTGTATAAGTCTTCGCGTCCTTGACTGCATCTCCCAGTGACACGGTCGGGGAGCCGTATAACAACACATACAGTCGGCGGTTCATGTCGTGTTGGCCATCGGGGATAGTCTCGCCTGAGGACGCAAATACTGATACCGCCCCGCCATTGGGAGCTTTAATAAGTGCTTCCGCGATTCCTTCCAGTCGCGGATCCTGGAAGTATCCATTAAGACAGTTCATCACCAGCGCCAGGGGCAGCTTGTTACCGTTACTGGCCGCGATCGCATCGCTGGAAGTAAAAATGCTGGCCCCGGTCCAGGTGTTCACGTTGCCATGTCCAGAGTAGTTGACCAGCGCCTGACCCTGGTTGAGCATGGTCACAATGCTGTTGTGGGCATTGGGATCGGTGCGCCTGTTGACCCTCAACACTGTCATGCTTGGGAGCAACGACTGCAACTGGGATTGCACCTCGTCATTGGCAGTTTCAAAATTAAAATAGTAGCCAGTTGGATCGTCGGCTACGAGCAAGGCGCTTTGCGGTACGTTGCCGGGCATGAAACCAACTATTTTGGAAATGGCCAGGTTCGCTTCGGCGGGCGTGCGCACAGGTAAACGACCAGTAGGAATGTCGCCAATCCCATCGTTATCAAAGTCAGTCAGCCAATCATCCGAGGCAGTTTCATTGTAGGTTGCATCGACGAGTTTGGTTGGGACCAGATCGAAATTTCCCACACCTTCGTAATTGCGTGGATCCAGATCCGCATCGCCGAGGAAGATTACATATCTGGGCGGCCTGGTCCAGCTTGTTTTCGCGCGCCAAAGAAAATCCCTGATGGCCTGTGGGCCATGCGCGCCAAAGCTGAATTCGTCGTAGACGTCTTCGACGTCAACAACGGAAACCTGCAGTCCCTGACTCTGTCTCAAACTGACCAGCGGAGCAGCGCTGGGAATCAGGCTCTTATAGGCGATTATTAAGAGGTCGGCCCCATTGCTGGTCGCATTGAGCGTTGAAGGCTGATTCAGGGAGAGCGCCGCGGGCTGCAGGAACTGAGTTTCGGGAAGCGCGTAAAGCAAACGACCAGTCTTTGCCGGCGGTCCGGGAGAGACTGTCAGGCTATAGCCAGATGAAGTCGTCTCCATTTGGGGGCGAATAACCTTGACTGCAAACGGATCGCTGTAGTCGATCAGCTTGATATCCGATCCGGCAAAACCGTCGATCTTTGCTGCCTGCGCTGACCTCATACTGAAGCGCAACGAGTTGTTATCCGCTTTCAAGGCGTGCGGGTAGCTCAAGCGGATATAGTCGACCAGGCAGATATCGTTGCTGGACGTTCTGGTAAACGTGACGGTGTTGGCGCCATTCAGTACCTGGGAAACCGGAATGTTGATGATCGGCGCGACGTTATCCGAAGGGCCAAAATTTAAGGTGGCTACGAGCATGCCGTTGAAGCTCACGTCGATTGCGTGGTTCGTAAAAAACAATCCCGGTACTCCCTGCAGCGCCACCTGGAGCTTTGCCGGCCCATCGGCAGTTAGCTCAGGATTGGGGGCATTTAAAGTCTGGGTAACAGGAGATCCGGACACAACGGTCCCGAAATAATTCTCTTTGTCTCCATTCAAGAGACTCGAAAAGTAAAGAAAGCGCTGCTTGAATTCGACGGTATTGATAAAACTCACCGCCGCAGCAGCTGCGGCACTGGCGCTGGCATGATTCTGTTTGACCCTGGTTTTTAGCCTGATGGTCCTTTTCCCGCGTATCTTCTTTCGAGTTTTTCTCTTAACGATTTCCGGTCGCGACAAAACAACCGGCTCTTGTCCAGCCTCAGGTGTTTGTCGAAAAGAAGGGCTTGTTGTTTTCAGTTCCGGGCCTGCTAGTTTCATCCCGGCGTCGGACTCCTGCAAAGAGGAAGACGCCTCGAGAGTATTCGGAGCGGCCTCGGGCACCGCATCCACCCGGGGGACAGCATTGTGTTTCAGCGTCCGGATGCCTGACTCCGGACTGGGGCCAGGGACAACAGCCGGCCCACCGTTCAGGAACTGGACCAGCCAACTGAACCAACGTTCGTGACTCAAGGGCACTGGTTGCGGCGTGATCAAAGGAGCCAATGGTGACAGCGGCACCGGATTCGAATTAGTCTTTACCTCTCCGATGATGCGTTTGCCCGGCGACACTCCGGCGATTAAATAATAGATTCTCGTGTCAGTGGTACTTGTATCCAGACCACGCCCATAAAACTCGATGTAGTCGCCACTCGTCAGTTGGCCAACATCCTTATTGGTGCCAATCGCTATTTCGCGTCCATCGGCAAACAGGGCCAGGTTGCGGATGTCGATAGCGGGCGCAAAGCCGGCTGCGAACATCTGTTCTTGCGTGACCCGGTACCAGCCGTCGCTTTTGATGGCAATCTTTAAACCTGTTTGGGCTGCTACGTTCCATTGATCTTCTAGCGGACCTGCAGGTACCTCCGGCTTGGCCGAGCCGGCAGGAAACGATCTCTCAAACTCGCGGGCGCCGACCCTGTTTGATGCGCTCACGGATTCTCGCTGGTCGGAAGCTGGGGACTCACTTCCCCGTCCGGGGATGATGGCTACAGGGGTGCGCACCAGTCCGTCAACAGTTATGGACTCTACGTAATAGATCGAATCCGCCGTGCCGTGGGGATCAAAGCGAGCAAAAGCATAGTCGGCTGGAGGTGCTGCATGGCGGACGCCGGCGAATATTCCACCCGGGATTATCTCCGCGTTAAGGCGCGTGCGTTGCTCTCCCTGCAAACGATAGAGATTGAACCCGAGATTGTTCGGATCAGGTTTGCTGCGCCATTCAACCAGCACGCCCTGCGTCTTCGCGCTGGCGCGCGCAGAAAGGATGTCGGCGTCGGCTCCAAATGAATTGACAGCGGTCTTTCCCTGTGCCAGGACATGAGTCGGGTGCCCGACCACAAAGAACGGGAATATCATTAGTAACAACTGGATTACCGCGAGAATC
>Ga0209683_10000113_pt1 | contig 30010 bp, 27 predicted proteins | sample DOMMetBare2Fresh_FD_187474 | JGI IMG/M metagenome (GOLD analysis project Ga0209683, IMG submission 187474) | Wetland sediment microbial communities from St. Louis River estuary, USA, under dissolved organic matter induced mercury methylation -... | ecosystem: Environmental > Aquatic >... | reverse complement strand
GCTATCAAAGAATATCTCGCTGAGAACAATAAACAACCCAAGCCTTTTGTCTGGACCGCTGGCGTTCAGCAGATTCTTGATAAGGTCAATCGTTGTAAAGGAATTTCCGAGACACTACACTAGTTGTTCAATCGCGTCTTCGCCTCATCAATGAGCTGGTTGTTCTGCTCGTAAGATAGGCCTGCTTCCTTATCAGTCAGTGCCGGTGGATAGAGATGTTTACCATAAACAGGATAGGCTTCCGTGCGTAAGTGCGCGAGCAGGTGATGTCCGCGACGCACGCTGCGTTCGTGACGCAATGCAGAAATGTCAATGGGGGCGACTACGATGCGCTCGCCGGGACCGGGCGAGGCCTGGGCCAGCAGGCGCCCGTCGTAATCGACGACCTGACTACCGCCAGGCCAGGAGTAGGGCGGATAGTGTTTCAGACTCGCGCCCTGATTTGCTGCGACCACGTAAGCCAGGTTCTCCAGAGCACGCGCCCGGTTGATCACCGTCCACCAATCCATCGGCTCTGTGGCGCCCCAGGGGTCCATGTAGGCCGAGACGCGAATCAGGACCTCGGCGCCATTTGCGGCCAGTTGTCTAATCGCTTCGGGAAACAACCAGTCATAACAAATAGCGCAGCCAAGGCGGCCAATTTCCGTATCAGCCACGGGAAACAGCGGTTCGTCATAGCCCTCGAGGTCATGCGGACTGGTATGAACCTCGTAGGGAATCCAGGTGTTGACTTTGCGATATTTGTAGAGAATCCCTTCCGGTCCGATCAAACATGTAGTATTGAAAACGTGGCCCGGCCACTTCGCATCAAGTTCCAACATAGACCCGCTTTGGATATAGACATTGTGCTCGCCGGCCTTTTGCTGCAATCGCTCCGTGTGTTCATTGGGGATCCTGACGGCCAGCTTCTCGGCCAACTCAGCCACCGTCGCGAACACCGGCGCCGCGTGGGAAAACTCCGGAAAGACCAGCAGGCGCACCGGTAGAAATGGCGCTGCCCCGGCGACTGCCGAGTCGATCATTGTGAGCATGCGGTCAGTATTCGCGCGCATGCTCGTGCGATCTATCGGATTAGGTAGATCGGTCTGGCAAGCAGCGGCTGAGTATCTGATGAGTTCCATGCGGCGCAATAGGGGAACAGCGGCTTACCTGGCAGCCGGTTGAATTTTTTCCACCTGGCCGAGACGCAGGGCGACCGCCGCTATGATCGAGACTGCGGCGGTCGTCCACGCGTGTTAGTAAGTGAATAGGCCCGCGACTAATTTGCGCTGATCATCACAAAATTGCGCCCGTTGTAAAGCCGAATGCCGCTCCCGCTCTTCATCATCATCAGTGGGCGAGGACGTCTCATGCTCTTATCGTTTTCGGCATTTGTGGAAAATATTTCCTTGCCGCTGAGATCCAGCACCGCGAACTTGCCGGCGACAAATCCGAATCCATACGCTCCTACTCCGAGTTCGAAGTCGGCGATACGTAGAGGCGAGTCTGTGATCAAAAAGCCCTGGTACTTCTCGCGGACGTCCGCAGCATAGCCGGATGTATCAACCAGACCGGCAATTACAAAGCGGCTGGTGCCAAAACGCGCAGCGGCGGCGTTGCGCATTTGGGTCGGAGCGCTCAGGCCCTGAAAATAGAATCCGGGCGGAGTGACGCGAGTCAGTTCGGCACCGGCGAGAACTGTCACAGGTTCCTGGGCAGTGAGGGCCAGGGGAACTGAAGTAGTCAAAACGAGTGCGGCAATGACTTTAAAAAGACCTGGGGTCAACTTCTTCATAAGATTCTCCTCCGTAGACTCAAAGGGTTTGAAAACTACAGACTAATAAGTCTGCGTTATTATCTCGGGAACAAAAACTCCAGAATCTGCCCGGTGCGCGCGGCCCAGGCCTTTTCGTTATGCTCGGCGCCTGCGGCTTCAACATACTTGAGGTCTTTCCCTAACTTCCAACCCTTTTTCGTAAGCGCATCCTCCAGGAGCCGAGCGCCGGCAACGGTCTGCTGGACGTCGCGGGAAGTGTCCCCTTCTTTGGTTCCAATGTCGAGCCAGATCCGGATTTTCGGTTTGCTTCTTAACGCCTCAACATAGCGGACAATCTGCATATCGGCAAACCACACCGACGGAGACACCACCGCTAACCGGCCAAACACGTTACTATATTTCAGGCCGAGATAAAGTGAAGCGACTCCACCCAACGACGAACCGCCCAAACCGGTGTAAGATGCTCCCCGCCTGGTCCGGTACTTGCCATCAATGAAGGGCTTCAACTCCTCGACCAGCATGCGGCCGTAAAGATCCGCCTTGCCGCCCATTTTGTATTTGGCATCCTCAGCTGGTGTGTATTCGTTGATGCGATCTTTACCGGCATTGTAAACACCGACGATGATTAGTGGTTCCAGTTTGCCGGCCACGATCAAAGATTGAGCTGTCTCGTCCACCCGCCACTCCTGGCCAGGAATGTATGAGGTGGCGCCATCGAACAGATTCTGACCGTCGTGCATATAAAACACGGGGTAGCGTTTTGTGAGGTTCAGGCCATAACCCGGAGGCAAATACACTATTACGTTGCGATCGTTATTAAGAATGGATGAGTGGAAGTTTTGATGCAGCCGAACGTCGCCGGTAAGCGTGTGCGGTTGTTGTGCCTCCGCCGGGCGGCAAAAGCAGATAAGAACGATTGCTCCCAGCAGTGACGAGATTGAAGCGGCCCTCTTCATCCGCCCCACAATAAGCTTTGAGACAAGCAGGGCGCAAACCTGGGGCCGCATGCTTCCAGCGAGCTCGCCTTGCCAAAGAAGCAACTTCATTTGCGGTCGTCGGCGCAAGGGCGGACATTTCCTGCCCCGCCCCTGCGCCTTGACGCATTAATCGTTAGTGCGCACGAGCCGCAATTTCGATGCGTTTCGGCTTCGCATTATTCTGCGCGACTTCGAGCCTGCGCGCGGCGCTCTGTTCACCCTTCCCCGGGAATAGTTGCCGGCCGCTGTCGACACTCATCCAAACCTGCGAAAGAAAATACTGATCGCCGTATTTGTTGAAGACGAGGCGTTGGCCTGCCTTGGAGTCGCGTGCTCCGAGAGCGAGTGGAGCGTTAACGAGAGCGGCTGTCCTGCCGTCTGCACTACGCAGAATCAGCGCGTTTCCCCCCGTTCGCCTGATGCTATAGGTCCCGGCTTTGAGCATCGCCTTCCCAGCCGCGAAATCAAACGGAACATTCACTTCTACCCTGCCTGGTGTCTGCGCCTGAACGCTCGCAATGGCCAGCACGAAGAAGAGGCCCAGTATGGCCAGATTTTTTACAGCTTGCATTTTCATATGACCTCCTTATGGTCTCGGTTTCAGGCCAGCCCTATTGCCGCCTTCATCTCCTAACGCGACATTTTTCGGAAAAAGGGCTCAAGGAGGAGGAGGAGGGGGAAAGGATGAAGGACGCGGAGAGGGGCGACGCGGGGGTGTTTGGCGTGGACGTATTGGTGAAGCAGAGGTCTACTCTGGCGCAGCGGCACCTGCACTAAGTTGGATGTTCCTAGGCGTCTATGGTCCCGCGTCCCCGCGTCACCCCTCCCTACGTCCCCGCGTCTCCCCTCTCCGCGTCCCCGCGTCCCCTCCTCCCCGCGTCGCCCCTTCATCCTTCATCCTTCATCCTTTCTAATCCCTCGAACGGAATCATGGTCTCGAACGTACAACAGAGCGCATGCTGAAAACCGGGAATGAAAAGACACAGGCGCCTGCCAACGTGACCCAGTGGCTCGTCGGCTGGGGCAAGGGCGACAGGGATGCTCTCGACAATTTGGTACCGATTGTCTATGACGAGTTGCGCCGCCAGGCGCGCCGGTACCTCAGACGTGAAAAGGCCGGCCATACGCTGCAAACGACTGCGCTGATTCACGAGGCATATCTAAAACTGGTGGATCAGAGGAACGTCCAATGGCAAAATCGTGCTCATTTCTTCGGCGTGGCCGCCCAATTGATGCGCCGCATCCTCGTTGATCATGCACGCGGAAAGAATCGTGACAAACGCGGGGGCTCCGCCGTAAGGGTTTCGCTGGCTGACGCGACTGTCTTAACGAAGGGCCAGAATCTGGACGTAGTCGCTTTGGACGAGGCCCTGGATCGGCTTACAAAAATTGACGAACAACAGAGCCGCATCGTAGAACTCAGGTTCTTTAGCGGATTGTCTGTTGCAGAGACGGCTGAAGTGCTCGGGATATCGACCGCAACCGTCAAGCGTGATTGGAGCATGGCCAGGGCCTGGCTGCACCGCGAGATTACTGGTGTTCAACGAGATGAGTAAGGTCACCTTCCAACAGTGGCAACAAGCCAAGGAAATCTTCGAGGGCGCGCTCGAGCGAGCGGGCGCCGAGCGCGCGCGCTTTCTTGACGAAGCCTGTGGCAATGATCTGGGCTTGCGCGAGGAAGTTGAGTCCCTGCTGCGTTCGTATTTCGACGCCGGTAGTTTCATGGAGTCTCCCGCCGTTGCTCCGCTGGCGGAGTCGCTCGCCGGCCAACAGACACAACTAGCTGCCGGGCAGACCATAAAGCACTACGAGGTGCTGGGCCAGATCGGCGAGGGCGGCATGGGCGAGGTTTATCTCGCTCGCGATATAACGCTGGGACGGCGCGTGGCGCTCAAGCTGCTCCCCGAATTTGTCAGTCGAAATCCTGATCGACTGCGGCGTTTTAAGCACGAGGCGCGACTGGCCTCGACCCTAAGCCACCCCAATGTCTGCGTCATTCACGAGATTGGCGAAACCGATGAAGGCCAGCCCTTCATCGCCATGGAGTTTATCGAAGGTGTTACCCTGCGACAGCAGTTGGACGAGCACTCGTTGAGTCTGGAACAAGCGCTCGATATCGCAGTCCAGGTCGCCGAAGCGCTCAACGCAGCCCACGAAGCCGGTATAGTGCATCGCGACATCAAGCCCGAGAACATCATGATTCGACTCGATGGTTACGTTAAAGTGCTGGATTTTGGACTTGCCAAATTAACCGACACTGCAGCGCCCGACCTCAGCCGAACTAACTCCACCTTGCTGCTGAATTCGACTCCCGGCACGGTGATGGGGACAGCAGGTTATATGTCGCCGGAGCAGGCGCGGGGCGTAACTGTGGACAAGCGTACGGATGTTTGGAGCCTGGGTGTAGTCCTCTATGAAATGGTGCACGGTCGGCCACCTTTTGTGGGTGAGACGGCAACCGACCTGTTGGTCGCGATTGTCGATAAGGAACCGGCCCCAATGTCTACTGCCGCAGCGCCGCCTGCCGAACTTGATCGAATTGTCAGAAAGGCACTGCGCAAAAATCCGGAAGAGCGCTATCAAATCGTCAAAGAAATGGCGATCGATCTACGCAGCCTGCAGAGAGATTTGGATATCGATGCTTCCCTCGCTCCGGGGGTAACTAATGCGGGCCGCAGAGCGACTGTCCCAGGTCGCAATGGAATAACGACGGCGAAAGATCAGCTTCTGAATAGCAAGTTGGAAGGGCCTGGACGCGGCCCGAGGCGGCTGCTGCAGTTGGGCTTGTTCCTCGTGGCTGCAGTCATCATCGCTGCCGCGGCGTTGGGTTCCTATAAACTCTACAACCGCAGTCCCGCGACCGCTGGCACCCCGGCTCGCTTTCAACGAGTCAACGTGACCAAGCTGACGACCAACGGCAGCGCCCTTTTCGCCTCGATTTCGCCGGATGGCAAGTACGTTGGTTACATCAAGAGTGAGAATGGCAAAGAAAGTCTTTGGCTAAGGCAGGTCGGCAATGCCGGTAACCTCGAGATCGTTCCGCCCAGCGACGGTCATTATCAGGGACTCGCCTTTTCGCCGGACGGAAGCTTTATCTACTACGGCTACGTCAGCGCCGGCGCCAGCAACAATGCGGGTGAGATTTTCAAGGTTCCGGTCCTGGGACAGGGGGCCACGGCGGTCAAACAAGATGCTACGCAGGGCCCCAGTAGTCTTTCGCATGATGGTAAACACCTGGCCTTTGTTGCCTTTGACCGGGAAAAGCAATTGGACATGTTGAAGGTCGCGAATGCCGACGGCAGCGGCGAGCAAATCGTAGCTACGCGCAACTGGCCACAACGTTTCTCCTGGAGCTGGGCAACCACACCGGCCTGGACCGAAGACGATCAGCGCATCGCATTGCCAATCGTAAACTCGGATGCGAGTGGCTTTTATGTCAGCATTCTTGATGTGCATTTGGCTGATCGCACCCAGCGAACGATTCCTTTGTCAGCGCAGAGATTTGAGCAACCCGACCAGGTCAATCTGCTGGCAGATGCCAGCGGAGTAATCATGTCGGGAAAAGCACAGGGATCCTCTTTTGCACAGATTTGGTTCCTCGGTCCGGACGGCAGCGCCCGCAGGCTGACGAATGACCTTAGTGACTATCAGGCAGCTGTATTGACCGCGGATTCGTCTTCGTTCATTGCCATCCAGACGCAGATGCTCCTGAACATTTGGACCGCGCCTCAGGGCAACTCTGGTCAAGCCACACAGTTAACCTCCGGTCTGGGCCGCTACTTTGATCTCAGTTGGGCTCCTGACGGAAAGATCATATATGCCTCTGATGCCAGTGGCAGCGCCGATATTTATGAACTGGGCAGCAACGGAGCAGTGCGACAATTGACCTCAGAAATGAAACGTAACTACGCACCGGTTGCCTCGCCCGATAACCGTTACATCGCATTCCATTCAAATCGCTCCGGCACTTTCCAGATATGGCGAATGGATCGCGATGGTGGTAATCCAATACAACTGACGAACGAGAGCACCGAATGCACTTGGCCACAGTTTACTCCGGACGGAAAATTCGTGATCTATGAGCACTTCGATCAAGGGCGCCCGGGCACGATCTGGAGGGTGCCGGTTGGCGGTGGCCCGGCGGAAGCGTTGGCCGAAGGTTATACAGTCCGCCCCGTCATTTCTCCTGACGGGAAATGGCTTGGCTACCTGCAAAACGACGGCAAGTCGGACTCGCCATGGCGCTTGGCGCTGCTTTCGCTGGATGGCGCGAAAGAGTCCCGGACTTTTCCGCTTGCGGCCAGTGTCCCAGTTCAGTTCGACACCGTCCTGCGCTGGAGTCCGGATAGTCGCAGTCTTCATTACATCGACCGGCGGGCGGGGGTCGAAAATATCTGGGCCCAACCGATAGATGGTAATAAGGCGCGCCAGATCACTAATTTTACCGACAGCGGCATTTTTTCCTTTGACTGGTCACGCGACGGTAACCTGGCGATCACTCGCGGCGTCATCACCCGGGACGTAGTCTTAATCAGCGACGCAGCCGCGCATTGATAGCACTCGCTGCAGGTACAACCGCAGTTACGGTTCCCCTTCTGGCTTGCTACAAGCGCGCAATTTCCTGCAGGTGCTTTCGATGCGCCAGAATGAATGCGACAAAGGCCCGTTTGGGTGAAGGCTGGAAGCGAGCCAGCGAGACCATCGCCACCGAACGTCGCAGCCGGTGTCCCTCGAAACGCAACTTGTTCAGAGTTCCACCCGCCACCTCATCCCGCACTGCCCAGGAAGGCAACAGAGAGATGCCCAGTCCGTGCTGCACCATCAACTTGATAAAGTAAGTGTCATTCGATTCCAGAGCGAGCTTGGGACTAATGCGCACCGTCTTGAAGAAGAGTTCCGTGGCTCTGCGAATTGATGCGCCGCGTTCGAATAATATCAGGCGCTCGCTTTCGATTTCCCTGGCCTTCACCAGTTGACCCCGGGCGAGGCGATGGTTCGGACCGACGACCAATACCAGCTCATCTTCAAAGAGCTCAGTCACTCTCAATGCGGGCGAGTAAACCGGCATGGAAGCGAATCCCACATCAGCAGCGCCGTTTAGGATATCGGTAACCGTCTGATCGGTACTGGCGGTCGTGCGGAAGGACAATTCGATGCCAGGATTCAGGCGCATGAATTGTTCAAACAGATCCGAGAACAAATGAACGAATGCCTGCGTCGCGGCCGCCGCGCGGACCTGGCCGACCGGGGTGCTGTCCTGTCCCGACAGGTGTTCGCGCATGGCCTGAGTCTCATCCAGGATCCGCTCGACGTGCTCGAGGGCAAGCTTCCCTGTTTGCGAGAGCTTGACCCCGCGCTTTGAACGCAGAAAGAGCGGTTCACCCAGGTCTCGTTCCAAAGCCTTGATCTGATGACTGACGGCGGACTGCGTTAGGTTCAGTCGCTCCGCGGCCCTGGTAAAATTCAGAGTCTCCGCCACTACACGAAATGTCCTCAGTTGTCCTAGTTCCATCGCATTTACCTCGTTCAGCATTGTCATGAGCAGGATTAATCGTTGGCATTATAAGAATGAGTTAGCTTTGAGGACAGCGCCCGCCTACAATCAAGCGTCTAAGCCAGGTCCGGAAAAAGCGGTCCCGGAAATAAAGGCCGCTGAAATTGCTCAGTTGGCGATGATGGGCCGCTTTGGGTAAGAAGATTATGCCAATACCATTTAGTTTAGATTACGTCATCGACAAGCTTGTCAGAGACGAGCTTTGTGAGAAACAACTTATCAAGAAACTAACGGGGAGAAATTTGCCGGCCGCTGAGGCGGCTGTTGCCTGGCCCCGGATACTGGAACACAAGTGGTTTATAAGTGAAAGACTCGGTCGCGATACCGGATTGAAAGTCGCCGCGATTGACTATTTTGAGAATGTCTATCGTGCACCGGCGTCATGGCAACGCAACGATTCCCTCCCGCCGCGCTTGCGTATGTTTTCTCCACTGCTTAAGTCGAACAGCGCCTTCTAAGAGTTGGCGAATATCTTGTTCGTCCTTTTGGAGCCGGGCCTGGATTCCTTCAAGGTTAAGGTGTCTGACCATCTGGGAACCGGCTTACTGGCGTGCGCCTAATTCATAAATTGTGCTGGTGGGATTGTAAGTCTGCCAATCAAACCAATAGTCATTGAGGACCGCCAGCTTGCGAAGTTGTTGCCCGCTGAGCGTGCCTCTGATTGCTTTCCCGCTAAAATTCCACTCGCTCCCGGTTTCTGCATCAACCAGTCTTAGCTCGGCCGATTGTGGGCGGGCAAAAAACTCGAGCTTGCGACCGTTGACCACGCGCTCAAAAGCACGTACCGATTTTCCGTCTTCGGCCATGACCAGCATTATTGGCACGCCGCCGAGATCGTCCAAAACCGGGCTCTGCTTTTGCAGAGCTTCCAGGGGATAAGCTCGGGCCGCGCCGTTGACCTTCACTCCAACCACGAGGGTGCGAGCGCTGAGCGCTGTGTCTACGAGCCGGGAGGTCGTCACTTTGACATTTTGCATGCGTGCTTCCCAGTCAGCCGGCGCATATTTCCCGGCAGCCAGGACAGCGTTATCAGGTCGTAACACGCGTCCCGACGGTGTCTCTCGCTTCCACAAGGCGAAGGTCAATTCATCGTGGACGACAGGGCGCAGACGCTGGCCTTTGAGCGGACCATAGATCGCCTCACCTGTTACCTGTTGCCACCACGAGCCGGTCTCATCATCGCGCATGATGAAATTTTGATTGTTGATTCCGGCCAGATGAAAGTGAAGCACCCGGCCATTGACTGTAGTCTCCCACACCAGACCGGTGTGACAGAGCGTTCAATAGGTAACCACGAGCGGTGTCCCGCCGACCACGTCCTGAACCAGGTGGTGATAAGCCATCAGGCGGACTGGGTAGGCCGCCGCATCCCCGTTACTCGCAACGGTCATCACCACGTCCGTGTCCGCTACGAATGATGCTTCGGCGGTCCTTGCATAAGCGGCGTTCGGCAAGGGATGAAACATCCACTCAAAATGATTTTGGCGCGCCAGCCAGGTGAGGGCAAAGATCGGCAGGAGCATTGAAATGAGAGCAGCTTTGCGCCACCAAACCCGCGTGCCTGCCCAAAGCAAAGTAACAAGGAGCAATGAGAGCAAGGAAAGAATGATTGTGAGCAGCGGCGACCAGCCGCGCAGCAGGTAAGACCAGGACAAGTCCCGGTGCGTTTGTGGTCTAAAGGGTTGAATCATCCACGCCGGCGCCAGCACGAGCGCCGTTCCAGCGAGCACGATCAGCAGTAGAGTGAGCCAGGCGGCCCGGCGGGCGGAAGATTTGGTTAACATGAATGCACCTGGAGGCAAAAAATATTGTTCGTGCAATCATCATACTGCGAAGTGCCATCAATATCATCAGGGCGTCGGTGCTGGGCACAGGGTAATTAGACACTCGCGCTGCTTAAGTGAGAACATTATTCCATGGCTGATTCAATGCGTATCGGCGTACTCACCGGCGGCGGTGATGCGCCGGGATTAAATCCTGCGATCAAAGGCCTGGTCTACCGCGGGTCAGAACTGGGCCTGGAGATCGTTGGTCTATTTGATGGCTGGCGGAGTCTAATGAACCCCTTGCCCGAAACCCTGCCCCTGAACCGCGAAGCCGTGCGTCGCTGGGACCGTGACGGCGGAACCAATCTCGGTTCCTCGCGTACAAATCCTTTCCGGCAAATTAATGAAGAGGGCGAACCGGTCGACCGCTCAGACGAGGTTCTCGACAACCTCCGGAAACTCGGCCTGGATGCCATTGTGGCCTGCGGCGGCGAGGACACTTTGGGCGTCGCCGCCAGACTCGCGCAACAGGGTGTGCGTTTAGTTGGCATTCCCAAGACCATCGATAAAGATCTCGCCGCGACTGACTATACCCTGGGTTTCGACACTGCTCTCAGAAATGTCTCGGAGATAATCGAACGGTCGCGCACCCCGGCTGGCTCTCACGGTTGGGTTCAGATTATCGAAGTTATGGGACGCCATGCCGGCCACCTCGCACTATGGTCCGGCGTTGCCGGCCAGGCCCATATAATTCTCATTCCGGAGCATCCGTTTCGTTATGAACGGATCTTTCAGATTCTGACCGAGCGATTGGGCAAGCCTGGATTTCGTCGAGGCGCCTTTAACGGGCCGCGTTATGCAGTGATCGTGGTGGCTGAGGGCGCCCGTGCCGAAGACGGTGAGATGGTGACGCTTGATGATCGTCATGACGCCTTTGGACATGTACGTCTGGGTGGAATTGGCGAAGTGCTGGCCCGTAAGATTCTGAGCGAGACCCCGTACGAAGCTCGCGCCGTAATGCTCGGCCATCCACAGCGTGGCGGACCGCCCAGTCCGGTGGATCGGATAATGGGCTTACTCTACGGCGCACGCGCGGCCGAAGCTGTCGCCGGTGGTCAATTCGGGAAAATGGTTTCGGCCCGCGGCATTGCTCCGGCATGTGAGTTGTCGCTGGTGGAGATCACGGAAGTATTGGGCAGGATCAATACCGTAGACGTCGAACGAGACTATGATACCGAGCGCTATCACTTGAAAAATAGCGGCATGTGACGCAAACAAATTCAAACAATCGCGAACTGGAAAGTGGCCGGCGCTGACTGTTTGACCACGTAATTCTGAGCAGCAGAATCGCGGCCTGGTACTCATGACCTGAAAGGAAAAACATGTCCAACGCACCCACCTTGTTTCGCATCGTGTTGCAAGTGTCCGATCTGGACAAGGCTGCTCAATTTTACTCAAGACTACTGGACGATGCCGGCCGGCGCATTCAGCGCGCGGCCCGGCATTACTATGACTGTGGCCCGGTCATCCTCGCACTCGTCGATCCCACACCGGGGGGAGAAACGGCCCACCCACTGCCCGATTACATTTACTTTGCCGTTAATGATCTCGAACAAGTCTACGCGCGGGCCGTAGAACTCAGGTGCCTGTCACGAGAGAGTGTACACGGAGTCGGCGGTGGTGAAGTTGCGACGCGCCCGTGGGGAGAACGATCCTTCTATGCCCAGGATCCCTGGGGTAACGGTCTGTGTTTCGTGGATGCGAACACACTCTTTACCGGCCGCTGACGGGAAGCGAGCAAGGCTGATTTTTGCCGTAACCTTTTCGCCTCCCGTTGGTTTATCTCTCTGGACAGCCAAAAATGACCGGCGACAAACCTGCAGCAATGGGCCAGGCTGAGGAGGCAAGCGAGCGCCTTCTGGTTGAGGCTGCGCAAAGCGATCCGGCTCGCTTCGCCGACCTATACGAAATAAACTTTGAGCGAGTGTACGCATATGTCGCCCGGCGCGTACATGACCGCGACCTGGCTGAGGATTTGACCTCCGAAGTCTTTCAGAAAGCGCTGGCTAATCTTCCGCGCTTTCAATGGCGCGGCGCTCCCTTTGCTGCCTGGCTGTTTAAAATTGCGGCCAATGTCATCGCTGACCGCTTTCGCAAGATCGCAAGAGAGAATCCAGTCGCCGGGGTGAAGGCAGTGAGTAGTGAGATTGATCTCGAGGAAGTGGAGCAGATGGCTAGACTCTTTCGCCTGGTCAGCCAACTTCCACAGGACCAGCGAATGGTAATCGGGCTGCGGTTTGCCGAGGCAAAGAGTATCAGGGAGATTGCCCACGCTATCGGCCGTAGTGAGGGCGCAGTTAAGCAACTACAGTTTCGGGGGCTGAAGTATTTGCGAACCCGACTGGGCGGCACCAATGGATAACCTGAGCTTGATAGAAAATCTGGATCAAGCCGTTGACGCGCTCCTGGCACAGCCCGAGCGATCCTTGTCGCACGCGGATGGGGACCTGGCTTCTTTGCTGGGTATAGCCTTCTCACTGTGCTACCTGCCACGCAGCGAATTTAAAGAACAACTCAGGCAGGATTTGGCGAGGAGCATATCAATGAACACGCAGGCTCAACGTCCGGACACCGAATCAAATTTGGCTGCAGCCAGCCCCCGCCGCGAAGGCTTCCGCACGGTCACACCCTATTTGACGGTGGCGGACGTCCCCAGGGAGATCGCCTTCATCAGGGAAGTCTTTGCAGGCGAAGGGCAAGTCTATGGCCTCGGGTCAGCGGGCGGCTTTCATGCGGAGTGCAGGATTGGCGATTCAATGCTCATGGTCGGTGGCGGCGGCGCCGGCTCGACCTGGCAGGGAAAACCATCCCCTGGCTCGCTTCACATCTATGTGCCTGATGTTGACGCAGTGTACGAACGAGCGTTGCAGGCCGGCGCCACCTCGCTTCACGCACCGGTGGACCAGGAGTACGGAGAACGCTCCGCTGCCTTTATTGATGCAGGGGGCAATCGCTGGTATCCGGCGACAGCAATGGGCCCGCACCATATTCTCGCCGGCGCGCAAAGTCTGATGCCGTATCTCCATCCGCGCGGTGCGGCGGCACAGATCGAGTTCCTCGAGCAGGCTTTTGATGCGGCAGAGGTACTTCGTCACGCCTCTCCTGAGGGCGTCATTTATCACGCGAAGCTGCGAATAGGCACTTCCATTGTGGAATTGGGAGAAGCACACGAGCAATGGCAGCCCATGGCGAGTACTTTCATGATGTACGTTGACGACGTGGATGCCTGGTATGCACGGGCCATGCGTGCGATTGGAGCCAAGTCCGCGGGCGAACCCGCCGACCAGCCGTATGGAGATCGCGTTGGCGCGGTCACTGATCCATTTGGCAACGTGTGGTACATTGCTAGCCACATCAAAGATATCAGGTCTTATTAGTCGAGACTCTTCAGCGAGCAGGCGATAAACTGAAGCTTCTCATGAAACAGAAATAAGGACGAAAGGAACACTGAGCATGCTTGAAACAGGAAAACCATTTCCAAATTTCTCTCTACCGAATCAAGACGGGAAAACGATCAGCCTAAAAGACTATGCCGGAAAGTGGCTGGTAGTTTACTTCTATCCGAAAGACGACACTCCCGGCTGTACGATCCAGGGAAAGTCTTTTACGGCCAGCAAGGACGAATTCGAAGCTGCGGGCGTATCAGTCGTCGGGGTCAGCCAGGACGATGTCGAGTCGCACAAGAATTTTTGCAACAAGTTTGACTTCAAGGTCGAACTGCTGGCAGATACGAATGCTGAGTTGATGACCAAGCTCGGAATAGGTCAATCAGAGTGGCAAGGCATGAAGTTCTGGGAACGCTCGACCTTTGTGGTTGACCCTCAGGGCATCGTGCGTAAGGTTTACGAAAAGGTTAACCCACAGGGTCACGAACAGGTGTTGCTGGAGGACATCAAGCAACTGAAGCAGGGGCAGTAGGAGACACCAATGGGTAATGCAGTGAACCCGATACCTGACGGTTATCATTCCTCCAGTCCTGGGACCGCACGCATCCTGCGTGCTTCAACTCGCGACAGATGACTTCTGCGATGCCGGCGGCAATTAACGCGGCGTGGCACGCTGGAAGCGTCCGGTCCCAGGGGGCGTCCCAAGCGTCCCTGGGACCGCACGCATCCTGCGTGCTTCACTTGCTACAGATGACTTCTGCGATGCCGGCCGCAATTAACGCAGCGAGGCACGCTGGAAGCGTCCGGTCCCAGGGGGGTCCCAAGGGTCCCCCAGAGGGTTTACCTGTAACGCTTACCAGGGGAACCAGCGGCCGTTGTTACCGCGCCTGCCGCTATACCGTCTGAAGCCTTCCTCATACCCCTGCTCGAAGCCCTGACGATAAGCTTGTTTATATGCGTCCTTGTTGCCGTAGGAACGGTCATATCCGTAGGTCGCATTCTTGTAGTAGTGAGAGCGTTGCGGATCGAAGCTCTGTCGTCTCGTGGCATCCCTGGCGCCAGTCTGCAGTCCGTCCTGGTAGCCGCGATTCAGAGCCTCCTGGTATCCGTAGTTACGGTACCCACCATAGCCACGGCGGTTGTAACGGTCGTCGCGATTGCGGCGATAATCACGATCGTCACGATCTCGATCACGGCGATAGTCTCGATCGCGACGGTAATCGCGGTCGTGCCCCCAGGGCCACTGGGCGTGCGCAGTAGAGACCATGCCAATACCCAACAACAAGGCAATGCCCATCACCGCCGTCCCAATTCTTTTCAACAAATAATCAGTTTTCATTTCGAACCTCCCTTGATCTGCGAAAAGCAAATCGCAGACCAGCGACAGAGAAAATCCTGGTGGTATTATTGCAGGCCTGATTTCACCGATGCGGTACCAGCACGACACGATATCGTGTGCTGCATATTCGAGATCGGTAGGTTGCTCAATTCGAGTTGGTTAGGGTGGCGCAAGCAAGCAGGATTGGAGTGTCACCTGCACCCGATTGATATGCTTTTGAGTCAACTGCTGCCTATGAAAAATACCGCTGGGGAACTTCCAAGGCGCAGATTTCATCGCCTTGTATTTTGCGCTGCAGGCTTCTACAACCTTCTGTGGGGGTTGTACTCGGTCTGGGATCCGCAATGGCTATTTCGCTTCGCCGGCATGGCGCCGCAAAACCATCCGCAGATCTTTGCTTGTCTGGGCATGGTCATTGGGCTATACGGGATTCTCTATCTGGAAGTGGCGCGTGTGCCGGAGCGCGGGTGGCTCATGGCTGCGGTAGGGTTAACCGGCAAAGTTCTCGGTCCCATTGGTCTTGCGCGAGTGATCTGGAGTGGGACCTGGCCTGCGGCAACCTGGGTGCTCTCATTAACGAACGATCTCATCTGGTGGCTGCCGTTCTCTCTGTACCTGATCGACGCCTGGCCGGCCTTTCGTGACACCCTTGCGAAATCCCCACCGCGGCTGCAGAAAAACTCTTGAAGAGTAAAAACGGCCAGGGCGCGCTTCTCTAGTAGACCGCGCGTTCAGCTGTCAGTCCTTTTGTCGCCAGCGAAAACCGCGGCTCAGTTCCCTCTTCTATCCCATCCAGCCGCCGCCCCAGATATTCCCCCACTGAGGGGCCATGCTTGAATCCGTGTCCTGATCCGCCCCCGACGAGCCAGACATTCTCCAGATCGGGATGAAGGTCGATCAGGAAATCACCCTGCGACGTGTTTTCGTACTGGCACACGCGCGACTCGACTAGCGGAGCGTCTCTCAGACTTGGGGTGCGGCGTGCGAGATACTGTCGCGCCTCGCCAAGACCCTCCTCCGTTACAAAGCGATCGCCGCACTCCGGATCGAACGGTGGACCATGGCGGTCAATCGCTACTTTCACACCGCGATTTTCCAGATCAGGGAAACCGTAAGCTTCATCCTTAAAATCGATCCACACCGGCAAGGATGCCGGGGAATACATACTCGCTTGCGCTCCCGCTCCGAAGAAAAACACTTCCTGGCGCGTGGGCCGGATTCGTCCACCGAGTAATTCCGGAAATAGTTGCGGCAGCCACGGTCCACAAGCGAACACATATTTTTCGGCCCGGATCTGCTTGCCTGCGCCGCTTGACACGTAATCCAAAACGCCAGAGCCGCTGGGCGCCACAATCTTTTCCTGTAGCCAGTCTGCGCCAAGCTTCAGAGCTTCACGAACCACTGCTTGCACGGAACGGCGCGCCATCAGCGCCCCACTTTGGGGTTCCAGCAGAGCCCATGAAAGGTCGCCGGCAGCAAGTTGCGGATAGCGTGTAGCGAGTTCCCCGGTGCTCAGTCTCTCGTAGGTAATGCCGATCCGATCCAGGGTCACCAGGCACTGCTGCGGATACGGATCGTGCTCATGCGCCAGCCATAGCACACCTGTGCGATGAAAGAGTGGTTCGTTGACTTCCGCAGCCAGTTCCAGCCAAAGCGCCAGCGACCGTTGCGCAGAACGCGTGTAAATCTCGTCCACGCCATAGCCCATGCGAATGATGCGAGATTCGCCTCCGGAGCTTGACCGACTATTCCCTGCACCATACGCATCGACGATGATGGCTCGCTTACCGGACCGCTGCAGGTGCCAGGCGATCCAGGCGCCAAACACACCGGCGCCAATCACTGCCACATCATAAGACTTGTTGCTTCTCACGGCGGGCATTATTGGGCTGACAACCGGGCAAAGCAAATGTTCATCTTTGCTTTGAGCGGCAGCAGCGACTTGTCATCAATGCCGTCTCAGGTCATCATTTAGCCGGCAGGAACCAGGAGGCCATTTATATAATGCCCATGCAAAGCAAACGCGCTCTCGTCGTGGTTGACGTCCAGAATGACTTTTGTCCCGGCGGTTCACTAGCCGTAGCGCACGGTGACGACGTTATCGCGCCACTGAACCGGCTCATGCGAATATTTCTTGAGCGTGGTTACCCGGTTTTTAAAACCCGGGATTGGCACCAACCGGAAACAAAACATTTCGCGGCCTATGGGGGCACCTGGCCGGTCCATTGCGTCCAACAAACGCGAGGAGCTGAGTTCCATCCGGATTTGCTCGACGATCCACGCATTAAAGTCGTATCCAAGGGTTTAGGCGATGCGGACTGTTACTCCGGCTTTGATGGGACCAATCTTGCCGACCAATTGCGACAACTCGGAGTCGAGGAAGTTTGCGTAGGTGGACTGGCCACCGATTACTGCGTCAAGAACACTGTGCTTGACGCTTTGAAAGAAGGGTTCCATGTTAAAGCTCTGACCGAGGCCATGCGGCCGGTCGAACTCAACCCGGGCGATGGCGAGCGGGCGCTTGCAGAAATGCGGGCAGCCGGGGCCGAGATTGTCGATGGGGCCCACGTGCTACCAGACGAATATGCGAATCCGGTAGTCGAGGCTTAAAAGGAAGACCGAGATGCAGCTCGAGCTTTCCGTAGACAGAGTTGCTGAGCTTGCAGCGGCTGGCGGCATCTGAGGGGGCTCGAGGGTAAACAACCGACGCGAAACCTAACGCTATTCTCCGGGAGCGCAATCGCTGAATTATGGGCACCCTGAACATCGATCGCTATCACGCCGCCATGGGCGACGCGTCTTACAAGGACGCGACGCGACTGCACGACAAGCTGTTGAGCGAAGCGCAGGCTACCTTCTACGTAACCCAGCGCAAGTTGCCATTTGCGCCCGTGCTGGGCCACGAGCGTCTGGTGCGCTTGCTGATTGACAGCCAGATCGATCGGCCGCGCCTGCGTTTTCTGGAACAGGATCGCGGCGGCTTGAAGCTCTTTGCCAAGGCAATCGAAGACATGCACTTTGTCGGAGCTATCCGCGCTGTGCGGCCCGGAACGATTGTGTTCGCGCAGCAGCCCTTTGCTGACATCACCGGCGCGTTCGGCCTGACTCAGGCTCAGGAAATCAAGTTTGAACATGCTTTCGACCTGCCGATGACAACTGCCAGCACGGCGATGCAGTTTCGCATGGCTGCTGGTGACCGGCGCTGGCTGTCCGACTTTTCCCTGCGACGTAACGGCGATATTGAGCGGGCCGTGGACATTGCCGTCTATGCGTTCATCGGCGGCTTTAATGACACTTCAAATATGGAGGCGGCGCACCGCCTGGACATTCCAGCGGTAGGTACCGAAGCGCATTACTGGCAACAGGCCTATATAGAATTCATGTACGAGCCGGAAGTGGAACCGCGCACCGGCAGGCCCAAGCATTTTGAGCAGGTAGCCTTTGAGCGATGGCTGGATGCGAATCCCAACGGCACAACGCTTTTACTCGACACCATTGATGTCTACATGGGCGCGGTGCACGCCGCTATGGCCGCGACTTCGAGTGAAAGCCGGCGCCGCGCTTTTAAAGGTTTCCGGGTTGATTCCGGCGATTTAGCGGAGCTGGGTCGTTGGTGCCTCCGTTTCTTTGAGGCGAATGGATTACCCAACTTGCGCGTGAATCTGACCGGTGACCTCGACGTGAAGAAGATTCGCCAGATTGTAAAGGAATTTCCGGAGGCTAATGGTTTTGGTATCGGCACCAAGCTCTCGAGCGAAGTGTCCACAGTGGCGGGAGTGATTTTCAAGGAGTCCATGATCGAAGGCCGGCCGACGTTAAAGGCATCTAATTCGCCTGATAAGACGACGCTGCCCGGCCGGCTGCAACTTTTTCGCGGCACTGATCAGAATGGCAACCATGTTGGCGACGTGACCGGACTCGATAGCGAAGACATTTCCATTCCGGGCGCCGTCAAGGTCGAAAAACTGCTGTTGCCGTTTTGGGAGAACGGGCAGCATGCTGCAATTCCATCGATCGAGAAACAAAAAGCATTTGTTGAGGACCAGCGCAAGCGATTTCCCGACATCGAGAATTATTCGTGCACCCTCAGCCAGAAACTGGAACAGTTGCGCGATGACCTGACCGCACAAATGCGCGCCGACAACTCCGGGTGGGAGGGCGTTCTGAAGATGCCGGAACCGGTAATTGACGAGGCTTTGCCGTAGGCAACAACCAGGCAGTCCTTACAGGCGCAATGCCTGTCAAATCCGTCTGACTCGGTCCAGCGAAATTGAGCAAGCAAACCGGGCAATGAAGGAGTTTTAGTCGTCCATGATTCAAGTAACGAGGCTGCTTAGTCTTGCCGCGGTAATTCTCTTACTAACCATCGGTCAAGTGCCGGCCCAGCGGCGGCGACATACAACCAGCAGCAAATACACTCCCGTAACCGCCTATGACCCAAAGCGCGACGCTGAGCGTGACGTCGCCCTCGCAATTAAAGAGGCCCGGCGCAGCAACCGAAATATTCTCCTCGAAGTCGGAGGCGAGTGGTGCAGCTGGTGTCACCGTTTAGACAAATTCTTCGTTGACAATCCGGCGTTGGCCGAACTGCGCGACCGGAACTTTGTTACTCTCAAGATCAACTTCAGCGAAGAGAACAAGAACCAAAAAGTGCTCTCGAAATATCCCGCCATAGACGGGTATCCACATATTTTCTTTTTGGATGCGCAGGGAAAGCTCTTGCTCTCGCAGGACACCGGCGTATTGGAAAGCGGCAAGTCTTACAACCTCGAAAAACTCACTATCGTGCTGAATGAGTTGAGTCCCGGTAAGCAGCACCTGCGGTAGCTGCGCTGAAACAATTATTTTTGAAGAAGCGGACGGAACGCCCGGAGTCACTAGTCACCACTCGTGCGCGCCGTGGTTCCCAGGTCTTCACTCTGGGGCACAGGTTCGCCGGGCGCATCTGCCTTGGCACCTTTACCACGCCGCCGCACCTTTGCCAGCAGCCGCTCCCGCGCCCCGCTGACTACGTGAGCTAAGCGGCGCCAGCGAGCGGTAGAACTTAGATCGTCAAGCAATGAATAGGCTACCGGAGTGGCGATCAAGGTCAGCAAGAGGGAAAGTGTCTGGCCGCAAATAACCACCACGGCAATCGAACGCCGCTCTTCTGAGCCCGGTCCGGTTCCCACCGCCAGGGGCGTCATACCCGCCACCAGTGCCATGGTCGTCATCAGGATGGGACGCAGGCGATCCCGGTTCCCCTGCATGATTGCTTCGATCCGCACCATGCCGCGTTCGCGCAAATTGTTCATGTGGTCTATCTGCAAAATCGAATTCTTCTTGACCACGCCGAACAGGACCAGGACGCCCAGCGCCGAATATAAATTCAGCGTGTCCCCGGTGGCCCATAATCCAAACAAGCCAAAAGGTACCGCCAGGGGCAGGCTCAGCAGAATGGTGGCCGGATGGACCAGGCTCTCAAATTGCGAGGCAAGGATCATGTACATGAAGGCGATGGAGAGCAGGAAGGCAAAGACAAATTCGACCAGCGTCTTTTCCATCTCGCGGCCTTTGCCCGAGACCGTGTAACTATAAGCTACCGGCATGTTCATCTCTGCCGCCGCCTTTCTCAGGGCCTCGAGCCGATCGGCCAGCGCGTAACCCGGCGCCACCGACGCTCGCAGGGAGACGATGCGCTGGCGATCCTGGCGATCAACTCGCGAGGGGCTGGTTTCTTCCTTGATTGTTACCAGATTGTCCAGGCGCACTAATCCGCCTCGCGAGGAGGGCACTGTCAGGCGCGAGATGGTCGCTGAATCGCTGCGGTCGCGATCTGTGAGTCGTAATTGCACATCGTAGTCTTCATTCACCGAAGCGTCGCGAAAGCGCGAGACTTGATCGTCACCACCTACCATCAGGCGCAGGGCATCGGAAACGTCTGCTGAATCGACGCCCAGATCTGCGGCTCGCGCCCGGTCGATATGCACTCGCAACTCCGGCTTATCCAGCTTCAGGGTTGTATCCGCATCGACGATGCCCCCGAGCTCCCTGGTTTTGGCCCGCAGCTCTTCGGCATACTTCGAAAGCTGGAGCAACTCCGGACCCTTGATGCCAAAGTCGATATCATTATTGCCACCACCGATGTTGAAAGACGGCGCATTCCGCACTGAAAAGCGAAGCGGCGCATACCTCGCCAGTCGCCTGCGGATTTCCTGCATGACATCACGCTGAGTGTAGTTGCCGCGAAAAGCGGCCAGGGGTTCGCCATGAATTGTGTCCTTGAACAAACGCATCAGTGAGAACTTACGCTCCTCGTGTGGCGCTATACGCACGTATACGCCGCCCTGGTTAATGCCCCCGATAAAGCCGCCGCCTGCCGTAGCCAAAATCAGTTTCACGCCCGGAGTGGCCATCAGCTCCTTCTCGACCTGGAGCATCGCATCATTCATGGCGCCGAGGTTGGTGCCTTCCGGCGCATTTACGCCGACGTCGAATTCCGCTTCGTCCACATCGCTCGGTATGTACTCCTGCTTGACCAGCCGATAGAGCGGTACGTTGGCGGCAATCACAAGCAGGACCAGCGACGCCACCACCAACCGGTGGCGCATGGCCAGCGCCAGCAACCTCGAATATCCACCATCGAGCCAACCGTAAAAGCCGCGGCGCGACCCGGCGACTTCGTGGCCCCCGTGGCTCGAAGCCGCATCTTCGGAACGCAACAGGCGCGCACTCATCATCGGTGTCAGGGTGAAAGACACCAGCAGCGACACAAGGATTGAAACCGCCGCGGTAATGCCAAACTGATAGAGGAAACGGCCCGAAATCGAAGACATGAAAGACACGGGCAGAAAGATCACAACCAGGGAAAACGTGGTAGCCATGACCGCGAGGCCGATATCCGCCGTGGCTTCCCGCGCAGCGCGCACCGGGTTCATCCGCTTCTCTTCCACAAAGCGGAAGATGTTTTCGAGTACCACAATGGCGTCGTCGATAACGACGCCCACCATCAGTACCAGGGCCAACATCGTTACACTATTGAGCGTAAAGTTCAGCATGCGCATCACGCCGAATGCTGAAATTACCGAGCATGGGATTGCCACCGCCGCGATTAGCGTCGAACGCCACGAACGCATAAAGAGCAGGACTACCAAACTGGCGAGAATACTGCCAAGCACCAGGTGCTGAGTGATTTCGTGCAGCGCGGTTTCGATGTAGCGGGACTGATCGCGAATGATCTCCATATGCACATCGGCGGGGATCTGACCCCTTATGCGATCCATTTCGCGCTTAACGTTACTGATCACCTCGACGCTATTGGCTCCCGACTGGCGGCGAATCTCGAGCGTGACGGTGGGCAGACCATTCAACCGCGCCAGCGAACGCTGTTCCTTGGTGCCGTCTTCAACCCGGCCAATGTCGCTGAGGTGAATGGGCGAGCCAGCGATATTCGCCACCACCAGGTCGTTCATCTCGCGCGGATCGGCAAAGCGACCAAGCGTCCGCAGGACTAATTCGCGCCGGCCCGATTCCACATTGCCGCCGGGAACGTCCGCATTTTGCCGCACCAGTGCCTGGCGCACCTGCGTGATCGGGATGTGGTAGGCGGCGAGCCGCTCGGCATCCACCCAAACGTTGATAGCTCTTTCCAGCCCACCCACAACGTTTACCGCACCGACTCCACCCGCTCTTTCCAGCTGCACCTTAACGGTGAAGTTCGCGAATTCAGTCAATTCGCGCAGCGAGCGATCGGCTGACAGCGCTATCGTCATGACGGGGGTGCTGTCATTATCAAACTTGGAAACCACCGGGGGCCTGACGTCGGGAGGCAGGCTGCGCACTACTGCGCTGACGCGGTCCCTGACGTCCTGCGCCGCGGTATCGATGTCGCGATTGAGGTTGAAGGTGGCAATGATAATGGACGTGCCCTGTCCGGATACTGAGCGCAGCTGATCAATGCCGTCAACGGTGTTGACCACTTCTTCGATTTGCTGAGAAACGAGGGTTTCGACCTCTTCGGGAGTCGCACCTGGCAAATTCGTGCGAACGCTCACGGTGGGCAGGTCAACGGAAGGAAATCTATCAACGCCTAATTTGAAATAACTGGCCGCGCCGACCACGACCAGCGACATCACGATCATGGTCGCAAAGACCGGACGGCGGATACAAATTTCAGCCAGCTTCTGCATAGATGCGAAATTGCGCCTGGCGCTGTTGTGTGTTGGTTCCCTTCGCTTCGTCCGGAGGGCTTTGTCCGGTATTAGAGGCTGACTGGCCTCATTCCAGTACCTGCACTGCTTGCCCCGATTGCAGGTTGCCGGGATCAACTACCACCGATTCACCTACCGTTACCCCGGCCAGAATTTCAGTCCATTCGTTGATGCGTCGCCCCGTTGTGATTGGCTTCTCCAGGGCCTTTCCGTTCTGGACCACGATAACCTTTTCGATCCCGGCAAAGACAACGACTGACTTACTGGGAACGGTGACGGCCATGCTGCTGTCGTTCGTGACAATTTCAGCATGAACAAACGAGCCCGGACGCAAACTGCCATTGTTACGGACATCGGCCTCGACTGACAGCATCCGGTTCTGTTCCTTGATGGTCGGGCTGATGCGCTTGATTTGCCCCAGGTAAACATTCGCATCGCCCTCAACGGTGACGCGGACGTTCTGTCCCGAGCGCACATTAGGAGCGTCGCGTTCGGGAACCTCGGCCTGTAAGCGAAGGGGATCCATTTGCACGATGTCAACCACCGGCGTTCCGGCCGCCAGGTATTCACCCACACTCGTTCGCTTCTGTTGTACGATTCCTGAAAGCGGCGCCGAGATCGTGGTGGCAGCCAATTGCTGGACAGCCAGCGCTATCTCTGACCGTCGCTGGGCCAACACGGCCTGCCGGTTGCGGATCTCTTCCAGTGCGTCCTGGTATTTACCCTCGGCCACCTTGTATGCCGAATCTGCCGAATCGAATTCAGCCCGCGAAACCACGCCCTGTTCCACCAGCTTTTGAGCGCGACTTCGGTTGAAGCGCGCTTCATCCAGGACTGCTTGCGCCTGCCGAACCGTCGCGGTGTGCGTGGGATCGACACGATCGTCCGTGCCTTCGGGCGTCAGGCCCAAACGCGCTCGGGCCTGGGCCATGGCGGCCTCGGCCTGTTGCACGCGCAGTTTGTAGTCTTCCGGCTCGAGCGTAGCGATCACCTGACCGCGGCGTACCACCGTCCCCAGATCGACTGAGATGGTTTTCAACCGGCCCGCTACTTTCACGCTTACGGTTGTCTGATCGTACGCGGCCAGAGTGCCGTTGACAGTGACGGTTTGGCCCACCGGCATCTCGATGACGCGTGCTGTCCTTACCTGCCGGGGAGTGGTCTTGTTATCCGTCCCCTGTCGTTGGCCGGCCGGATAACCACTTTTGCACCCCGCGGCAGCAAGGCAAATCAGAAACAGGGAAAACAGCGCCGCACTGGAGCAGCGCCGCTTTGTCGAGTTAACGGGGGATTCCATATAATTAGCGTCGGGATTCTTCCGGCAATTACTGAGTTTGGCTCAGAGTTTAGCATGTTACGCCTCGACACGCTTCATGGCATATGCCTGCAGCTTAACCGCAAAGTCGCCATCCACAAGTTACAATTTATTGTTTTTTGACTAGGATCCGTAAAGAACGGCAACGTCGTGACAGCATTGAGGTCTGGAATGGCATTGAAAAGCTTTTCCTGAATCAAGGATTTGGAAATAATAACTTTGTCTTACTCAGACACCTTTAAAGATCATCTGGCACATCCCCGCAACGGAGGCGAGCTCGCAGGCGCCAATTGCGTAGCGGAGGAGGCTAATCCTGTGTGTGGAGATCGGATACGATTGTCACTAATGGTTACCGGCGGTCGTGTTGTGTCTGCCAAATTTCTGGCCTACGGTTGCCCGCACACACTCGTGTGCGCCTCTGTGTTGACGGAGATGATCAAAGGACAGTCAGTGGCCGAGGTCGATCATCTGACTCGAGCGGAACTGGTTCACGCTGTGGGTGGGCTGCCGGCTCGCAAAAGACATGCTGCCTCCCTGGCCCTGGAAACTCTGCGCCGGGCGTTGTCTTCACTGCCACAGCCGCAACCTAATGATCCGGTTTGACGACTCGGGGCCGCGAAGCGGCAGGATCTGATCCCGGCCCGCGGTGATACTCAGGCCCGCAGTACTTGCGCGGCTCTGTGCCCAACACATAAGTCCTGGTGCGTATTACGGGACAGGTCTCAACCGCAATTAGACCGGTTGTGGGATCGATATCAAGCGTAATGGTTCCCTGCAGGCCATCATCAGCATTGCCCTGCCGCCGTGGAGAAGGCTTCGGGGAGGGACTCGTCGGAATTTCCGGAGAGGCACTCGGCACAGTCTCATCCGGTTGCGCCTGATTTTCATCAGGGGCGGGGGTTTCTTCAGACGTTTCTGCTTTCTCTGCATTGCCGGGCAGCGTGCCGTTGATGAACAACTCAGTTCGCTTATTGGGATCGTCCGGTTTTGCCGGCTCCCCTGTTTTGGGATCGATATCGGCCTGTTGAATTCCTTCCGGAGCCTGCCAGTCTCCCTGCCATTCGGGATGTTCAGCGAGCGCCACTGCCATAAAGTCACTCCAGATTGGCAATGCCGAATTGGCGCCGGTGAGCCCCAGCTGCGAACCATCGTCAAAACCGACCCAGACTACGCATACAAGATTCGGGGTAAAGCCTGCGAACCAGCCGTCCCGCGAAGTACCGGTCTTGCCGGCGACATTTGCTTTCAGACCGCGAGCCCGTACCGGAGCGCCAGTGCCACGATTGATCACATCTTTCATGAACGAATCCATAACGTAGGCTACCTGTGGTCGCAGGACATCATTTTTCTGCGTCACCGGAGCGGCGATAGTCACGCCATCGCCGGTCGTGATGCGGTTGATGGGTACAGGCGTGCTGCGAGTTCCGAGGTTCGCAAAAGCAGTGTACGCGGATGCAATCTGCAACGGAGTGGCTTCGTTTGTGCCCAGGGCCATGGCTGGAAAGGCGCGCGGCGGCTTCGGCAGACCTGCTTTTGCTGCGAGGTTCATGACGCGACCGATGGTCACATCCATCGCGACCTCGACCGTGACAACATTCAAACTGTGGACCATCGCATCGCGAAGCGTGACCGGCTGGTTGGAATACTTTTCACCAAAATTTCCCGGCGAGTATTCCTGATTGTCATAGTTGAATGTCTTCGGCTCGTCCATGTAGGTCGTCGCCGCCGTCAATACACGGGGAACCGGATCGTAGGCAGTATTCAATGCGGTCGCGTACACAAATGGCTTAAAGACTGAGCCGGGCTGGCGCAGCGCGTCGGAAGCCCGATTAAGCTGGCTCCGCGAATAGTCTCGACCGCCTACCATGGCGACAATCTCACCGGTGCGCGCATTCATTGCCACGAGCGCTGCCTGCAGCGTTCCGGGCTCAAATCTTTTTTTCTCTACTTGATCCAGTTTAGTCAATTGCCGTGTAACCGCCGCGTACGCGGCGCGTTGTAAATCCATGTCTACGGTCGTGTAGATGCGCAGGTGCTCCGCCGAGCCGGGGCCGGCAATCATGTCACCCAGTTGATTCTGCACATAGTCGGCGAAGTACGGCGCGTCCGAGACGTCAATGCGGCCTTTCAGAGGCGCCACAATCAGCGGTGTCGCTTTGCCGGCATCGGCTTCCGCCGGTGTAATGACGCCTGCCTCGACCATCGAATCCATTACCTGGTTGCGACGCGAGGTGGCTGTATTGAGGTCGTGATAGGGGTTGTAACGATTGGGGCTGCGGATAAGTCCGGCCAGGAAAGCTGATTCCTGCGGCGTCAGGTTGGTGACGTCTTTATTGAAGTAGGCGCTTGCGGCTTCGCCAAAGCCATTGATCGAAAACCCTGACTGCTGCCCCAGATAAACCTGGTTGCAGTAAAGCGCAAAAATCTGTTCCTTCGAGAGCCGGGTTTCCAGAATCACTGACATGTAGGCTTCGGCAATCTTGCGCCGCCAGGTCCGTTCCGGTGTCAACAGCAGGTTCTTGACCAATTGCTGAGTGATGCTGGAACCGCCCTGCCGCCAGATTGGCGAGTTTGGGTCGGCGTCATAACGCCTGACGAAAGCGCGGATGATGCCACGCAGGTTGACGCCATAATGTTCGAAAAAGGATCGGTCCTCAGTCACCACGATGGCCTGGACCAGATGGCGCGGCAGATCGTTGAAGTCAACTACCCTTCTCTTGGCCCGATCGTGTCCCGTGACGGAGCTGATTAATTCCGGTTCCAGCAGCGCGCTGGCCAGTCGTGCATTGCCCTCGGGATTGGTAATCGCATTTATGACTTTGCCGCTGCGCGCAAACTGAACCTGCAGGTGCTGAAACTGGCGTTGGCCGTCAACGGTAGAGTCTCGGCTGGGCTCCACGTCAACCGTTAGATCAGCAACCGTGTAACGCCCTCGGGCCGTGTATGCCTGTTGTGCCTTTTCTACATAGCCTGCGCGTTTGAGGTAGGCGACGAGGTCCTCCGGCGACAGGTTCTCGCCGGCGCGCAATTGCTTCGGCGCCGCGTAGATGCCGGCGGACCGCGTGAAGACGTCGCCCTTCAGCAGGTTGTCTATGCGTCCCGAGAATGCCATCCAGTAGTAGATCAGGACTCCACAGACGACAGTCGATATCAGCGCCAGCGGGATGATTACGGGCAGCGAAAATAGTCGCCTGGCAATCCGGCGCCAGAGTGTCGGCGGCGGCTCTGCGTAGCGAACCAGCCGGCCGGGGCGGTTGAGATCCTTTGAGCGCCGCAAGGCTGATGGCTTTCCGGGGTCGGGGGGATAACGTACGGGCATAGGAGTTAATAGTACAATAAACCGGGTCGGGCGCGCCCTAGGTCAAAGCTTTGAGAGCAGCAGCCAATTGACACCGGATAAGCCTTTCGCTAACGTGACTGACGCTATTAGTACGTCTTCCCCGCTCGATTTGCTCTGAGAGTTTCTGCCACCCGGTCGGGTTCCATTATGGGCAAGTTCCGTACTCGCGAGGCCCTTTTAGCCGTACTCATAATGGTTGGGGTGGGTGCCCTGGGCTTCCATCTGTTGGAAGGCTGGTCGTTGCTGGACAGCCTGTACGTAACCGTCCAGACCGTCACCACGGTTGGCTTCGGCGATGTAACCCCACGCACGATGGCGGGTCGAATCTTTGCCACCGGATTCATGGTCGTCGGCGTCGGCATCGTCCTCTATGCCCTGAGCAGCGCGGTCCATTCGGTGGTCCAGTCGGAAATGGTGGCGGCGTTTGGTGAGCGACGGCATTCACGAAAAATGAACAAATACCGGAACCATTACATCATTTGCGGCGCGGGACGCGTTGGCTCGCACCTGATTCGCGATCTGAAACGGGCCGGCGAAGAGTTTGTGATCCTCGAGCGCGAGGCCGCCAAGGTAGCCGAACTCGCCAGCCAGGACCTTACGGTTCTCGTGCGCGATGCCACGCTCGAAGAAAGCCTTCGCGAGGCAGGAGTCTTGCATGCACGCGGTCTGGCTGCCTGCCTCCCTGACGATGCCGACAACGTCTACGTCGTGTTAATTGCCCGGGATCTGAATCCAAACCTGCATATCGTCGCCCGCGCAGCCGAGGAACAAGCTGAATCAAAACTGGTCCGAGCGGGGGCCAATCGCGTGGTGGCCCCTACGATTATTGGTGGTCACCGCATGGCCGTGGCCCTGACCAAGCCGGCAGTTGGCGATTTTATCGATTCCATTACGGCAAGCCAGCTTGATTTGACTTTCGAGCAAGTCGAAGTCGCGCCGCTGTCGTCGCTGGTGGGACGAAAACTGCGCGACACAGGCATTCGTCCGGAGTTGGACATTGTGATCGTCGCCATCCGGCGCAGCGATGGCCGGATGCTCTTCAATCCCAGTGGCGATCAGGCAATCGAGAACGGCGACATGCTAATCGCCATCGGCCACCCCGATTCGCTGTCGCAATTGAAGGACCTGGCCAGGGGCGTTGCTGAAAAATCGCCCTCGTAGGCTAAGCAGTTAAAATGAAGATCCTGGTTACCGGCGGCAGTGGCTATCTCGGCATTCACGTGCGCCGGTTTTTTTCTGCCGACGACTTTTCGCGCCGCGCCGGGTTCAACATTCTCAGTGAAAGCGATTTGGAACGTGTGGCTGAGTACGACGCGGTCATTCACCTGGCCGCACATCTTGACAAGAATCCCGAGTCCGCAGAGCTCTGCTTTCGCACGAACGCCGAAGGAACCGCTGCGGTCCTGCGCCACATGCGGCCGGACTCTGTCTTTATTTATGCTTCCACCAAAGACGTTTACGGAGCGCATGCCGAGGAATATCCGGAAGTGCCGGAGGAATGCTCGACGGATTATTGCGGACAGTCGCCGCTCGAGTGGTCAAAATTGGTGGGTGAGCGATACGTAGATTATTTCGCTCGCCGGCACAACATCCGCGCCTGTATCTTTCGTTTGTCTACCGTTTATGCGCGCCCTTCAGAGGGAAACGAGCCGGGCTTTGTCACGCATTACGTAGAGTCGGTGAAGCGCGGCTGGCCGCTTAGTCTGCCGCAGCAGGGCCAGCCGATCCGCGACATCCTGCACGTCGACGATTTCTCGCGCGCCTGCCGGGCTTTTATGGAATCGTCGAGAGGATATGGCCTGTACAATCTGGGGGGCGGACGTGCCAACGCAGCCTCACTGCGAGAAATGATCGATACCGTTGGCAGACTGATTGAATGCGACCCGGTACTCGCTACCGAGTCCAACGTGCCGGCGCCCGTGCCGCGCAATTATGTCAGCGACCTGACAAAAATAGGCCGCGAACTGGGTTGGGCCCCGGAGATTGGCATTGAAGAAGGCCTGCGCAGCCTGGTCTGAGTAGGAGAATCAGTACGCACCAGGCTGCAAACTTGCGCGGGGAATCGATGAAGGATCTCCAAGCGAAAGATCTCAGACGCGTGGTCGTTCGCGGAACCAACTGGGTCGGCGACGCTGTCATGACTGTGCCGGCTTTGCGCGCGCTCCGCAGCCTGTTGCCGGAAGCGCACATCACGCTGGCAACGCGCCCCTTCGCCAAAGGGATATTCGCAGAGGCCGGCTTCATTGATGAACTGCTGGTCCACGAGCAAACCTCGGGGATCACGGCGCAGGTGCGCGATTGGCGCCGCCGCCGCTTTGACCTCGCTAT
>Ga0209683_10000112_pt1 | contig 30207 bp, 23 predicted proteins | sample DOMMetBare2Fresh_FD_187474 | JGI IMG/M metagenome (GOLD analysis project Ga0209683, IMG submission 187474) | Wetland sediment microbial communities from St. Louis River estuary, USA, under dissolved organic matter induced mercury methylation -... | ecosystem: Environmental > Aquatic >... | reverse complement strand
GCATTAATGGTTGTACTAAAGTTATTATTTGCAGCTACATTATTGCTTGCATTGGTAAGATTTGTAACGGTTAAATAAAGGTCAAAATCATTAGCTGCTTTAAAATTTGTTCCAGCAGGAAGCGTTGTAACAAGGGCAGCTTGCGCAATTACTGGAGCTCCAGTAAATACGGTTCCTTCATGTATAGGTGTGGGTGTTCCAGCTGCAACGGTTGAGTTTATAGGAAGCGTTACAGCACTTGTAAGGACCGTTCCCGCAGGAATGGTAAGTACAAGAGGAACAGAACCTGGACCATATTGGGTGCCATTAACAGTAACAAGGGCACTAGGAGTAACTGCTGTTGGGAATGTTGTCCCTGCAGGAAACGTAATAGGTCCAAGAGTAAAAGCTGTTGTTAATTCAGCAGATGTTGCAGTATAGGCAGATGAACCTGCAGGAATGGTTACTGCAGTTGTCAATACAGTTCCTGCTGGGATGGTTAAACCACCTGCACCTGTTGGTCCATAAACAACACCATTAACGGTTGTATTAGCTGATGGGGAAATACTAGATGTTAATGTTGCTCCAACTGGAAAAGAAATAGCTTCTGATGATAACGCTGTTGAAAGGGCAGTTGAAGTCATTGTAATAGGTGTGACTAATGTACTATCGACAACATCGCCATCATCAGCATTAAAAGCATCACCTGTTGGATTTGAAATTTCAAATTGACCTGTACTGTTAACTTTTACAGTAACACCATCATTTTTATTAAGGACTTGTGCTCCAGTAGTGTTCCATTCGTTTCTAACATTGGTATCGGCATCTGCGCCATCTGCAACGGTTGTTCCTGAATAGTTAACATACAACCTAGCATCTTTTTGAAGTGCTTCTCTTAAGTCCTCTGTTGTTGTAAATGTTCGCTCAACAGAGTCATCGTATGAATGTGTTGTATTGAGTGGGGTTGTCGTATAGGTATATTGATACGCTGTAATAACACTTGTAGATGCTAATGTAGTTGTATCCGTTCCACCTTTGGTTAATTTAATATTTTTTGTTGCAGCTTCAGTACCTGTTTGGTTGTTGTTTGTAAGATAAAGTCCTGTACCGCCTGTAATGTTTGCCTCAACACCTGTTTTTGCTGTTTTAGCATTGATCAAGCCAGCAACATACGATGCAACTGTTGGAGCATCTGTTGATGTGATACTACCTGTAATGGTTTCACCATTTAATACGAGGTCAATAACCGTTGTTCCAGGAGCTGTGATGGTAACGGTATTGGTTCTTGCTTGTGCAAAACTTGTCCAAATACCTTGCCCTGTTGTAAGATTGAATGCTTTTCCATCAGAGTTAAAAAGCGCTCCAAAATCTTGTCCGCGCTCATAGAGTTTTTTATTGGTATCAAACATATTACTACCAACATCATCCTCATCATGTGTTTCAGTTGCCTCTTGGATACCATTACCATTGACATCAACCCAACCATGGTTTGAGTCTAATGAGTAAATAACCGATTTATGCGTACCAACGCTATCACCCGAGTCAAGGTTTGCTTTAACGGAAATATAACTAGAAGCATTCGCAGGTGTTGTTAGTCCTGGTGGAATGGTGATATTTCCAATTGGTGAGGTTGAATCAATAGCAAGTGTTTTTTCATCTCGTGTCCAACCTTGTGCAATGTAACCATTTGTATCGACAAAGTTACCATTAGCATCAAAGGTAAAGTCACCACTTCTTGTATATTTATAGGTGCTTCCTCCATCTGGAGAAACAATAAAAAATCCATCACCTTGAATTGCAAGGTCGGTTGTTTTATCTGTTGTTTCGATAGAACCTTGTTTAAAGATTTTTGTTACTGTACTTATTTGTGTTCCAAGTCCAATTTGCATTGCATTTTTACCACCAAGTTCACCTTGTGGAGCGGTAGCAATTTTAGCTGTTTGACTTAAGAGATCAGAAAAATTTGCACGAGAATATTTAAAGCCTGTGGTATTAACGTTTGCGATGTTATTACCTTCAACGTCCATTGCGATCTGGTGTGCCTGCAATCCGGTAACGCCGGCCCAGAGTGATCTCATCATAGCGTATCCTTTTTAAAGTTACTTTTTGTTTTTATAAATTTCGTACTAAGTAAAAGCAATTTTTATTCCATGAAAATTTTGTTTACTGTTATTTTTTCATGTTAATTGCATTTTGAAGGAGTTCATCACTTGTAGTAATACTCTTTGAGCTTGCATCGAATGCTTTTTGGACAATAATAAGCTCCGTTAATGCCGTTGCCATATTAATGTTACTGCCTTCTAATTTGTTACTAAAAATAGTAGAACCTAGAAAACTTTCGCCATTTTTGTCAGTATAAAAAATGGGTTTTCCACTGTTAGCAGATGCTTCAAAGAGTGTCGCAGAGTCTTGTAAAAGACCTTGATCATTTTGAAAATGATAAACGGCAACTTTTGCAATAGCTGAGCTTTTGCCATTGCTAAATTCTGCAACAACGTTACCATTTCCATCCATGGCATAGCCCGTTAAAAAGCCTTCCATAGAACCATTTGCAGTTACAACATTGGCTTTTTTGATAGTAGTGCTTGAAATGAGTCCATCGAATTTATTAACAGTACCAAGATTAAGTTCTAGTGATGTACCACCATTATTGAGCGCTGGAACAGAGTTGGATAAAAGCTGTCCTGCCCCACCGAATGTGAGTACACCTGTTTGAGTATCGACAATATCATAGACTTTTTTGGTTGTGGTATCGACATAATAGAGGGTAGGATCATAAATCTTTGTAACCGTTCCTTTTACCGTATCTACATTGTATATGGAAGTATCGTAAGTTTTTGTAGAGTCATAGTTTTCAACAACATAATCTTCTAAGTAACTCAGGATTTTGATACTAGCATCCCACGTACTTCCTGAAGAACCTTGTGGAACTTGCTTTGTAAAGGTCATATCAATAATATCTTTCGTACCATCAGGTGCGATGATTCCTGTTGTAAAATGCTCTGTATTGGCAACTTCTTGTGTCGATGTAACCGAAACACTTGCTGTTAAGTCTGATGTAGTATCGAGGGTACCGACATCAGCATTAGAAATACTCCAATTGAGTGAGGCATCAAGTTTTGTAGATATTTTTTGTGTTTTTCCATTGACGTCAGTAAATGTGATCGTAACAGCATCACCTTCTTTAGGGTTTTGAAGCGCTGTCGTATTGCTAATGGTTCCATTTAAACTCACTTTTCCTGAAGCAGTTGGTGTGACAGTAGCGGTATAATCAGCTGCATTTAGAGGAACTACAACGGCATCCGTGACAACTTTTGGATCAAGATTAGCACCGTAAGAAACTTTAGATGTTGCTACTGGTGGATAGTAAAGAATATCGGGCAATGTGACTTTTGTTTGGCCCCCAACACTTCCTAAAGGGACGTCATCCATAGGTGTAATGGCATAAGGCGTTACAGGAGTAGTTGATGTGGATTTATAATATGTTCCAAATTTAGCAAGCGTTGCATCATCAAGTGTTGTTGGTGTCATATTGTTGCCAGATGTTGCCATGAGGTAGTAGCCATCGGCATTCACTAAAGAGCCTTGTCCATCAAGTGAAAAAGAACCCGCACGTGTGTAATATGTTTTAGTAGTATTTTGTCCTTTAATCCCAAACCAACCATCACCTTGAATAGCAAGGTCAAAAGGGCTATCTGTATTTTCAAGAATACCTTGTCCAAGATTGAGAGCGGTTGTTTGACTTTGTGCTCCAAGACCTTTGTCATTTGAGTACGAAGCATAAGCACCGGTTAATGCTGTTGAAAAGAGAGATGAAATTTCAGGACTACTGTATTTATAACCATTGGTATTGGCATTTGCAATATTGTTGGCTTGAACATCCATCGCAAACTGTTGCGTTTTAATACCTGAAACACCGTTGTAAAAAGAGCTATTCATTGGAGTTTCCTTTATGGTTGGTAATACTCAACAACATCACTAATTGGATAATAGTTAGAACCAAGTTTGACATAAGAACTTCCATTGTCATAACGAATGGATTCAACAGGATAAACACCAAATTGTGTTGTTTTAGAAGCACCGGTTTTATCGACATAGTCCGCAGTAACACTGTAGTAACCATCTTTTACGAGATTACCATCGTTGTCCGAACCATCCCAATCAAAAGATAAAACACCGCTTTTACCAGCAGCAACATCACCAAGATCAACGGTTTTGATAACATTTTTATTGGCATCTTTGATTGTAAGTGTTCCATCTTTGATTTCTGTTGGGAAATAGACTTCATAGGTTGACTTACTGTTTGAGAGTGTTATCGCGTTATAACCTAAACTTCCCATTTTACCGATTAAGTTTGTCGCATTAGAGCTTACACTCTCTTTGAGTTGTGTTGATAAATTCTCCAACGCAGTATTCGTTTTGGTTGCAGACTCTAGCGTTGCAAGCTGAGAGGTTTGTGTTAAAATCTTGTCTGAGTCCATAGGACTTGTAGGATCTTGATGCTGAAGCTCTGTAAGAAGAAGTTTTAAAAAGTCATCTTTACCTAGCGTATCGGAAGAACCTGTTTTTGCTGCTTCTTTTGTTGTTGTCGAACTTGCTGTGCCTGGATTAAGAAGGCTTTCATAGCCTTTTGTATTTACTGTTGCCATAATGTATCCTTTTTATACTCTATACATATTGAGGAATGATGATTTCTAAAAGAGCAGTCTCTTCCTCGTTAAACTCTTCAAAGTTACCATTATTCTGTTTTTGATTGTTTTGTTGTGCTTGTTCTTTGTTGTTTTGATCACTAAAATTCATCTCTAAATTCGTAAAGCCCATATTGATAAGCGCACTTTTGACATCATTTTGATTTTGTGTAAAGAGCGACATTGTACTTGTGTTAGAAGAGATATTTACATGTAAATTATTGCCTCGTGTCAATAATGTAACGTCAACATCTCCTAAACTTTTAGGGCTTAGAGAGAGTTCGACTTTCATAATAGGCGGTTTATACGCTTCGATTTTTTCCTTTAAATCACTTGCAAACTGGTTTAAACTCTCTTTTACGGGAGTGTTTTTCACAGGTATGTCTTTGTTATTATTGACTTTGATATCATTTTTAACATCTGTGATAGGTTGTGATTCATCCGATGAGGTTTGTGTTACTTCATTTTCTTCATTTTTGACAATTTTTTGTGTTTGTGTTGTCTCTTCTGGTGTAGATTCTTCAACTTTTTTTTCAGGTTTTGATACTTTTAATGTTAAATCTACAGAATCTTCTTCAGAGGTAGATAAAGACTCTTTTTTAACTTCAGTAACACGTGTAGATGCCATTTGAACAGGCTCTTCTTCAGGGATACTTTCTGCTAAAACAGCTGACGTGGCATTCTTTTTTGTTTCATGGTTAGTAGTAATTTTTGGTGTTGGTGTTTCAACGACAGGCGTTATAGTTGCTTGAACACTCTCTTCTTTAGGCATCTGTAGGGCTTGCGCTAAAGGATTTTGTTGCTTTTCATTTACTATAAGTGGTTCTTGAACAACAGGAGTATTTGGTACAGCTTTGGTATCTTCGACTGTTTTGCTCTGAGTAGGTGTTGTATTTATAAGTGTACTGAGCATTGATGCTGTAGGCGTTGTTTCTGGCTTTGAAGGCTGTTTATCCAAAAGAGTCATAATATTTGTCGTTGCTGCTTTTGGGATCGTATTATCTTCTAAATTTTGCGTTGCATCAAGTGCTGTTTTTAGGTCATCAAAAAAGTTATTTTGAGTGAGTTTTGGAAACTTTGTTTGAAGGCTCTCCAAACTCTCTTGAGAGATCGAAAGCTTCTCCAAGCCTAGATTGTACTTTTGCGATAAATCCATCAAATCACTAACACTTTTAACACTTGCAAATTCTTGACGCGTTGTTTCACTTACAAGAAGTTTTTCTAATGCAGGTGAAGCATTGAGTGTTGGAAATGTTGTTGTTTTTGGATCTTGCTGTAGGGCATTTACCACACTTAAAAGATCATCCAAGAGATGTTCATCAATACTTTTAGCCTCTTGTTCATTAGCTGCAAGGTCTAGTGTACCTTCTCCTACTGTAGTTATAGGAAGTTCTTGAGTGAATTCACTGAGTTCTGTTTGTTCATTTTCTTTGGTATATTGTCCAAGAATCATTGAGAAAAAACTTTCTGAAAATGAACCGTCACCACTCTCACTTTTAGGTGTTTCAGTTGTAGAAGGCGCAAGAGTTACAGGGGCTGGAGCCTGAACAAAAGAGAGAATATCTTGCATCGCCATTGCCTTATTATTTTATTTTTTATACTGTTTTTCAAGTCAAACTTGCAAAACAATGTTAGCCACTAGGGCACTGAATTTTGTCTTTTTACGAGAGAATTACCCATAGTGTGTTAACCATTAGAGATAATTCCGCACTCTTAATAAGCAATACTCATTCCATTTTAAAAAATTGTTAGAATGATTGTTGTCCATATAAGGATATTTTAATTTTAGTAAGAATGTGGTATAATAAAGCATATTTACTTCTATCAAACTACCAATCCGTACGTTTTATCTGAGATGTAAAAGTTAAGTTCACGAGGAGAATTTTTTGCAAGACTTTAGAAATATTGCCGTGATTGCACACGTTGATCACGGAAAAACAACATTAGTTGATGAGTTGTTGAAACAATCAGGAACCTTTACAGCACACCAAAAAGTTGAAGAAAGAGCAATGGACAGCAACGATCTTGAAAAAGAGCGTGGTATTACCATTCTTTCAAAAAATACAGCTATTCGCTATAAAGATACAAAAATTAACATTATCGACACTCCAGGCCACGCCGACTTTGGTGGTGAGGTTGAGCGTGTTTTAAAAATGGTTGACGGCGTTTTACTTCTTGTTGATGCACAAGAAGGTGTTATGCCTCAAACAAAATTCGTTGTTAAGAAAGCCCTAAGTTTAGGTCTTTGCCCAATCGTTGTTGTTAATAAGATCGACAAACCAGCGGCAGATCCTGATCGTGTTGTGGATGAAGTATTTGACCTTTTAGTAGCCCTTGGTGCAAATGAAGATCAACTTGAATTCCCAATCGTTTATGCTGCAGCACGTGATGGTTATGCAAAATACAATATGAGCGATGAAAATAAAAACCTTGAACCATTGTTTGAAACCATCATCAAGCACGTTCCTGCACCATCAGGTAGCGTTGATAATCCACTTCAACTTCAAGTATTTACCCTTGATTATGATAACTACGTTGGTAAAATTGGTATTGCTCGTATTTTTAATGGAACCATTAAGAAAAATGAGACCGTTTTACTTGCAAAAGCCGATGGTGAACAGGTTCGTGGACGTGTTTCAAAACTGATTGGTTTTCACGGTTTGGATAGAATTGATATCAATGAAGCTGAAAGTGGTGACATCGTTGCCGTTGCAGGTTTTGAGACACTTGACGTGGGTGATAGCCTTGTTGATCCAAGTAACCCAATGCCACTTGACCCATTGCACATTGAAGAACCAACCCTTTCTGTTGTTTTTGCGGTTAACGATTCTCCTTTTGCTGGACTTGATGGTAAGTATGTTACTTCAAACAAAATTGCTGAGCGTTTAGAATCTGAGATGAAAACAAACATCGCGATGAAATACGAGAGTGCAGGAGAGGGTAAATTCAAAGTTTCAGGTCGTGGTGAGCTTCAAATTACGATTTTGGCTGAGAACATGAGACGTGAAGGTTTTGAATTCTCTCTTGGTCGTCCAGAGGTTATCGTTAGAGAAGAAAACGGTATTAAAATGGAACCATTCGAACACTTAGTTATTGATGTACCAGATGAATTTACAGGTGCAGTTATTGAAAAATTAGGTCGTAAAAAAGCGGAAATGAAAGCGATGAACCCAACAGGTGATGGTCAAACACGTATCGAGTTTGAAATTCCTGCACGTGGACTTATTGGTTTCCGTGGTCAGTTTTTGACAGATACTAAAGGTGAGGGTGTTATGAACCACTCATTCTTAGAATTCCGCCCACTCAGTGGCGAAGTTGAACACCGTAAAAACGGCGCACTTGTTTCTATGGAAACAGGAACAGCGATGGGTTATTCACTTTTCAGCTTACAAGAGCGTGGCGTTCTTTTCGTAGATGCACAAATGAAAGTCTACTCTGGTATGATCATTGGTGAGCATTCACGTCCAAATGATCTTGATGTTAACCCGATCAAAGGTAAGCCACAAAGTAACGTTAGAAGTAGTGGTGCTGATGAAGCGATCAAAATCATTCCACCACGTAAAATGAACCTAGAACTTGCACTTGAGTGGATTGAAAACGATGAGTTAGTTGAAGTTACACCAATTAACATTCGTATTCGTAAAAAATACCTTGATCCAACTGTACGTAAACGTATGAGTCGTTAAGTAATAGTTTCATGTAAAAGATTTTGCCATCAAAGTGATGGCAAAATCGTATAATACATCTGAGCAATACAAAGGAGTTACGATGGAAACGTTTTTGATTGTTGCAGGTCTCATTCTTCTTAGTGTCGTGTTTATGTATAACACGCTTATCTCCAAAAAAAATCAAGTAGAAAATATCTTTGCTGGACTTGATGCTATTTTAAAAAAACGCTATGATCTTCTTCCTAATCTTGTAGCCAGTGTCAAAGAATATATGGTTCATGAACGCATTACGCTTGAAAAAATTACGGAACTTCGTACAAAAGCATTAGGGGAAAATTTAGACAACGCTACGAAAATAGCTTTAGAAAAACAGCTCTCTTCTATGCTTGGAAATCTTATGGTAGCGGTTGAAAATTATCCTACACTAAAAGCCAATGAAAATTTTTTACATCTTCAGGGTACACTGAATGAGCTTGAAGAGCAAATTTCAGCTGCACGCAGAGCTTATAATCAAAGTGTGACAGATTATAACAATGCGATAGAGATGTTTCCAACCAATTTTATGGCAAATCTTATGAAACTAGAACGAAAAGAAGTTTTTAGTGTTCCTTCCAGTGAACGCGCAAACGTTGATGTAAAAAATCTTTTTAAAAACTAGGTAAGTCTTGAAGACAAATCTTGCTTCATTGATGGATTACTATTATGATTCGATGTATCCTTCTTTGAAAGTTTTAGAAGAGAAGCGTTTACGCACACTTTTTACACTTAAAAAAGCTGCATTGATTTTGTGTGGCATTGCCATACTCCTTTTTCTTTTTTTAAGTCAAAACGCATTTTTTAAACCGTTACATGCAGCCCTTATCTCTGCAATATTGGCTTTTTTAGCTTTTATGTTTGTTTACAGGCATGAAAGTGCAGGTTATGGCATGTTGTTTAAAGATCAGGTTATTGAGAAAATTATCCATTTTTTAGATCCTTCTTTGTCGTATGATAAAAACAATTCCATGAGTGAACATGAATATCAACAAAGTGAGCTTTTTTTAGAGTCGTATGATCGCTTTTCCGGTAACGATCTTATTTATGGAAAGATAGAAGGTGTTGATGTACGATTTTGTGATTTGCATGTCGAAAAAAAAATACGTACTAAAAATGGGCAAGAAGAGTGGAGTGATATTTTCAAAGGGCTTTTTTTTAGAGCGGACTTTAACAAAAATTTCCATTCAAAAGTTGTGGTACTCCCTGATATTGCGGAACGAAATTTGGGTGTTTTAGGTTCATGGATACAAGGAATGAATATTCAAAGAGGTGAGCTTATTAAACTTGATCATATGGAATTTGAGAAATTTTTTGTAGTCTATGGCAGTGACCAAATCGAAAGTCGCTACATTTTATCTCACACTTTAATGGAGCATATTGTTCAGTTTCGCAAAAAAATTGACAAGCCATTGTATCTTTCATTTATCGATTCTCAACTTTTTTTAGCGCTTCATTACAATAAACCGCTATTTGAGCCGATATTATCACGTTCATTATTGGAATTTGATTATATCAAAGACTATTTTGAACTTTTAGTGATGATTACAAGCATTGTCACTGAATTTAAACTCAATGAAAAATTATGGAGTAAACGCTAAATGTTTAATGAAAAACTACTCAAAATTTCTTTAGGTTTTATTCTTTTATTGATTATTGTAGGTTTTTTTACGATTAACTATATGTTAAACGATGACAATAGTACCCCTTCATATACCTCTTCTCCTAGCACAAAACGCGCTACTAACACCAGTACGGATGTCAAAGAACTGAGTCTTGATACGATCTATATCAATATTCGCTCACAAAAATACAAAATTCTCAAAGCCGATATTGCGTTAAAACTGAAAAATGCCAATAGTAAAAAGGCGCTTCAAAACAATATGGATAATGTAAGAAATGCCGTACTACAGTATCTTAATGCTATGGATGCCAATGGTTTGGAAACAGTGAGTGGGAAAGAGCGTCTTAAAGAAGAGTTGATTGATATGTTAGAAAGTACGTTTGGATATGAAATAGAAACAATTTATATTAAAAACTTTATTCTTTCTCCTTGAAAAGCATTAAGCTTACAAGTGAGAGTAATGCAATAAAACTCGCGTATAAGTAGAGATATTCCCCATAAAAATAGCCAGCCATCAAGGCGCCTACAAAGCCTCCTAACCCAAATGAAAAACCATAATAAAATTGAGCTGCAAGTTTTTTGTGTGCATAAAACGTATATAAAAGGCTTAGAGCTGCCGTATGATGCAAGGCAAAGCTAAACGCATGCAAAGATTGTGCTGCATACGAGATGAAGAGTGATGAAGGAAAGGCAAAGAGTAAAAACCAACGAAGTGCCGTAAGAAATACGCCTAATTTCACTAAGGCCAAAAGACTAAATCGTTGAAGCAATGGCGCTTGAAAATAGAAGAGTATAATTTCACAAATAACACCAAAAGCCCATAAATAACTGGTCGTTTCAAGGCTAATGCCATGCGCTGTCTCATAAATGGTAAAGAAGTTATAAAATGCGCCAAAACTAACTTGTAAAAGAAAGAGGCTAAGCCATAAATACTTTAGATGAAAAAAGTGAAAAGGTTCCTCTTTTTTGGCATCTGTATTTGCGAAGTGGGTATTGTTTTTGGTAAGCCAGTAAGCAAAAAAAGCAGTTAAACTAATACCAAGTAACAAATAATGCAGTCCATTGGTGTAATCTTCCAAATGACGTGCAAGGATAATACCAATAAGCATAAAACCAATAGAGCCAAAAAGACGTGATCTGCCAAAACGCTCTTTTTGTAAATGTTCCATTGCATAGGTTTCAACATAAGGCAAAATCATCCCTAAACAGGCTCCTAGGAGCATATTTGGAAGCATAAAAAGATAGAAGTAATGAATGGTTGGATAAAACATCACAATGGAAAAAAGCGCTCCTCCAAGAGCTGTATAAAAGACTTTTTGTGTTAGTTCAAAATGTTTGAGAAAGAAAAAAGGAACAAAAAAACGCATAAGAGGAGCTAGTGCAAAGATAGCCCCGATTTGGGGTGCGCTGTAACCAAGTAGGAGTAAAATCTTTGGCATAAAAATGACGTAAACGCCTGTAACAACAAAATAAAAAAAGAAAAAACCAGAAATTTTAAAAAAGATCATGCATGCTCACTTACAAACAGGAGCACTATGACTTCCAATATCGTAAAAAGAGAGTCTATCTTTTCGCATCAAAGGTATAAAAAGCCCAATAAGACTAAAAAGAGTTACAAGCATTAAACTATAGCGTATGCATAGTTGTAGTATAGAAGGTTTTTGTTGTGTTTTAAGATCAACCAGTATTAGATCATATGCTTTGTATCCGGGTGTTTGTCCGCTACGATTTAAAAAAAGAGTTGTGACAATACCATATGGAATAAGAATCAGAAGCCAACCTTGAAGCATATGTGCCGCAAAGCCTTCTCTAGAGCCATAAATTAGATAAAACACAATGTAGAGAATCGGCATGAGAAGCATAAAAGAATCTACGATAAACGCCTTAAAGCGTTTTTGAAAAGGCGCGATGGATGGAAGAGTAGGCAAAGCATTTTTATGCTCTTTTTTGCCTTTCTTGGTAGCTCTCCATCGCATTATAAATTAATTTCCTCTGCTACCAGGTTTGTATGCAGTGCTTCCCTCTTTACACAAAGGGCATTCACTTGGTTCATAAATGTCAAATTCAAAATCAGCGAGCGCAAAAAATGGTGCATCATTAGGAAGTTTACATGTAGGTTTACTATCCAAATTACTTCCCACGCGTTTGCAAAAACCACGATTTGCAAGACCTGCATAACCAACAATAATAGCACCCATTGCTTGAGCTGCATTTGCAGCTTCAAGTGCTGAACCACCTGTGGTGATGATATCTTCACAAATAAGGATTTTTTCTCCTTCTTTGATTTCAAAACCTCTTCTTATGACCATTTCACCATTAACGCGTTCTGCAAAGATAAAACGTTTATCGAGTGCACGAGCAAGTTCATATCCTGCAAATAATCCACCAAGAGCAGGTGCACAGACAGTATCAATGTCTAAGTTATAAGCTTTAATCATTTTTGCAAGTTCTACGGCTAATTTTTCAGCAACTTTTGGATCTTCCAATACTTTAGCACTTTGCAAATAGTAACGTGAGTGTTTACCACTGCTAAGTAGAAAATGTCCTTCTAAAAGGGCATTAGCGTCTTTATAAATTTTTTCGATTTGCATAGGTGCCCTTAAATTTTAAGTAATTCTGCTTCTTTTTCTTTTACAAGATCATCGACTTTTGCAACGGTTGCATCAGTGATTTTTTGAACTTCATCTTGACCTTTTTTAGATTGGTCTTCAGTGATGAGTTTATCTTTTTCCAATTTTTTGACTTGATCGTTCGCATCTTTACGTACATTACGGATAGCAACTTTCGCTTTATCACCCATGGTTTTAGCTTGTTTTGCTCCCTCTTTTCTCTGTTCTGACGTCATCGGAGGGAAGAAAAGTTTGATAGTTTCGCCATCGTTATTTGGGTTAACACCGATGTTTGCTTGCATGATTGCTTTTTCAATCTCTCTAAGCATTTTTTTCTCCCAAGGAGAAATAGTAATCGTGGTCGCATCGGTTGCTAGAACGGTTGCAACTTGGCTAAGACCTGTTGGTGTTCCATAATAATCAACATGGATATTGTCTAAAATTGAAATAGAAACTTTACCACTACGAATGGTCATAAAATCACGTTTAAGTGCCGCAATACATTTTTCCATATGCTCTTTTTGTTCAGCATATACTTTACTTAGTTCCATTGTGTACCTCTTTGTAAGTTGAAATTATTTACTAAACTTGTCTTTGACAAGTAATTTTGTTGAGATTTTATTGCCTACTGAAACAATAACGCGTGTACGCTCTTTTGTCAATATTTTGTTAAGTTCTGCTTTGAATATACCATCGCTTAAACTGACCTCTTGATAGCCATGTTCGCTAATATATATACCACCCTTAGTTGCATTGGTCTGTGCTTTGACATGCAATGAGGTGAGTTTACCATCTTCTCCTAAAAACGTAGGTTCAAACCATGTTGTCTCAAGAGCCTTGTATTTTAAAAATCCACCTAAATCGCTTTTACCTACAAGAGCAGAACGGTCTAAATCGAGCGGATCGCTAAAGCTAGCTACTGCGCCCATTGTTTGATTTAAAATGGCTTGAAAACCATAGCTTGTGGCTACCTTTTTGACGCGTGGGCTGAACTCACCAAAAGGGTAAGAGAAGTAACGTGGTTTAATACCCAGACGTTTTTCAAAAAGTGCCAACCCTTCATCGAAATCTTTTTTCAATGCTTCATCACTCAGTTCTGTCATATGAGGATGATTCATCGAATGAAACTCTAAGGAACCATATTTAGCGATTTCTTTTAGTTGATCCCAACTCATAAAATCACCGTATTTCTGTTCGGTTGCTCCCACGTAAACAAACATTGAAAAAGGGTAGTTGTACTCTTTAAAGAGTGCTAAACCATGTTCATAAAAGCTTTTATAGTTATCATCAATGGTAAGGACAACCCAATTATCAGGGATAGCTTCTTTATTATGAAGAGCGTTTACTAATTTTTCAAGTGGAATGACTTCGTAGCCATTTTTCTTGAAATAGTCAAATTCTTTACGGAGTTCTTCGAGCGTTGTGTTGGTTGTAGGATATCTAGAATCGTTAAAACGATGGTAGATGAAGATATGGGCATCTGCCCATACCATCACGCTTAAACACAATACAAGCCAAAAGGATTTCATGCGAGATTATTTAGATACTGGTGCTTCAGGGGCTGCTGGAGCAGATGTTACTGGTGCTGGAACACTTGGAACAACGCTTTTTTCGATTTTGATATCTTCAGCAATAGATACTTTTTTGTCTTGGTTGTAAAAATAACCCAAAGTAAGTGTATTTACAATGAAAAGAGTTGCAATGATAAATGTAAATTTTGCCATAAATCCTGCTGGTCCTTTTGCACCAAAAAGAGATTCATTGCTTCCACTATAAGCGCCAAGACCGATAGATGAGCTTTTTTGCAGAAGTACAGATACAGTTAAAATAGCAGTTAATACAAATTGTAAAATCAATAAAACGGTGGTCATAAGGGATGTCCTTTGTTTGCAAAATAATGTAGAACCAAGGATTATACCCAAAACGTGTTAAAAAATCGTTAAAGTCCTTACAGCTTCTCAAAATCTAGTGTGATTTCATCGATGCAACGTTGTGGTAAAAAGGTTTTTGCATATTCCATATAAATACCTGAGGTGTAGAAAAATTTAACAAGTTCTTTATCGAGTTCTCCTTCTTGTGCCATGGAGTAGAGAATTTTCATGGCAACAGAGAGCGGCATGCTCGATTTATAAGGTCTATCACTAGCCGTCAAGGCTTCAAAAATATCGGCAATCGCTAAAATGCGTGCTTCAAAACTAATTTCATCACCTTTAAGTCCTTGAGGGTATCCTTTACCATTAATTCTTTCATGGTGATTTCCTGAAATTTGTGGAATCTGTTGGTATTTTTTGGGGAAAGGGAGACGATTTAAAATATCAACGCTGAGCTTTGCATGGGCATTGATAATTTTACGCTCTTCAGTGGTTAGTGTACCTTTTTGTGTACTAAGATGATATGCTTCATCTTCTGTAAGAATGTAATAGTTTTCATCTCCAATCTTCCATTCTTTTTTGGCAAATTCTTGGATTTTTGCAACCTTGTCATTTGTCAAAAATGCATCGCCTTTGTTGCTGATTTGAATCAGTGAAAATGCTTCATGTAATGTTTGAATCTCTTTCGTATATTTTTCTTCTAAAAGGGTAATGTCATTTGTTTGTCTACCTTCTAAAAGAGCAACTTTATCTTCTAAAAGCTGTATATATAAAGCTTTTTCAAGTGTTTTTATACGACTTTCAATCAGATTGATTCGATCACATAATGCTTCAAGTTTTGTTGCTTTGTCAACAATTTGTTCTGGTGTAGCGAGTTTTCCAATGTCATGCATAAGGGCTGCAAAATTGATCTGTTTTATCTCTTCGGCACTAAAGTGTTTATGGGCGTACAAAGTTGTATCTTTATTGATCGCCTCTGCAATCATAACACTGAGTTTTACCATGCGTTTGATGTGACCAGCAGTGTAGGGTGATTTTTTACTGATAGCAAAAATAATACTTTTAAGAAAAGATTCCAAAAGATTTTCAAGCCCTTGAATGAGCGATGTATTTGTGATGGCTATGGCTGCTTGTGAAGCAAGAGAGAGCGTGATTTTTTCATCTTCTGTGTCAAATGAAACTACCTCTTGTATCTGTGTGTCTATTTTGTTGATGAGTTGTAAAACGCCAATGATCTCACGTTCATGGTTTTTCATAGGAATGACGAGCATAGATTTAGAGCGATAACCTGTTCCTTGATCGAATTGTTTGGTCCCTTCAAAAGAGAAGCCTATCGCCTCATAAACATCATGAATATTGACTAAACGATCTTCCAGTGCACATGTCGCAGCTACCATTTTTTTGTTGGGTGTTCCATCTTCAAGATAGAGTGGAAGTGGTGGCCAGGTGATTTTACCACTCGTCCCACCCATTTTAATCGCTAAGGAGTCTGTTCGAATGACTTTAAAACGCAGTTCATGATTTTCCAGTAGGTATAAAGTGCCTCCATCTGCGCCTGTAAGGTTCTTAGCTTCTTCTATAATCATCTCTAAAAGAGCATCTAGATTTTCATTTGCAGAAAGAGCCGTACCAATTTCAGTCAGTTTTTGAACACGTTCATCAACACTTGTATGTGTGCATGTTTTTAAGACACCTGTTGCAAGTTCTATGCTTTCACCATCTTTTAAAATGGCATCTTTTGAGATACCTATCTCATGAAGTTGCTGCATAATATGTTCAGCGTAAAAAGGTTTGAGATGATTAATATAAATATGTAAATCATCTCGTTTCAGTTGTTCCATTCCTTGTGCAAGAAAATGAGGTGTAAGATGTTTGCTCTCAGTCGCAATTTTTTTGAAATGGTTAGGAAATGAGACGTCAATAATCAGTGTTTTAATGTCTTGTCTATGGTTTAGGAGTTGCCAAAGAGCGTCATTGTGAAATGTATCGCCTGAGAAGAGCAGACTGTTGTTCTTTTGGGTAATGATATAACCACAACATGGCACAGTATGATTGGCTAAAAAAGGTGTTAGTGTAATCCCTTCTTCAATCTCATACGTTTGGTTCGCCTCTATTTCAACATAGGTGATCGCTGGAGTTTTAGAATTTACGAGATGGATCTTACTAAAATCAGGCCAAAGCACATCGTTGAAAAGATGTTTTTTTATAGCCTCAATCGTATGCGGAAGTCCATAGAGTAAAAGTGTCTCTGTACGATTGGCAAAAAAATTGTCAATGAGGAAAGCGGTATCGATAATATGATCTAAATGAGCGTGAGAGAAAAAGATACGATTGATATGGGAAGCTTCATTGTCAAGAGCATGCATGATATTGCCAGCGTCTATAAGAGTATTTTTTGTAACCTGAATACATGTTGTAAAAGACTCTTTTGACCTGCTGCCTTGAGCACCAAGAATGCGAATATGACTCATGATCATCCTTTTGTAGTATGCACAAAAACGCCATTAAATGAAGCTGGTGGAAACGCTATATAATGCGAGCAACGTTCGCAGTAAATAGTATAAATGGCTTCATTGGTTTTGTTTTCTCTTTTTTGTAACGCTTCAAAGTAAGAAAGAGCTTCAGAAAAACGGGCTTCTTTGTAAAGTGCAATTGCTTCATGGTGGAGTGTGAGTTCTTCGTGAAGTTCTTCATAGCTGACATTGTAGAGTGGTTCTTTTTGAGGCGTGTCAAAGTCATGGATTTGCCATACTTCAACAGGTTCACTTTTACCTTTTACGGTTACTAAATCTAAGAAGCGAAAGATATAAGAGCCCTTCAATAGAGATTTTGTGAAGTTTGAAATCGTAAGATGAGAGTTGTAATATTTACATAAAGATTCCAAACGAGAACCTAAATTAATTGCATCGCCGATGACAGTATAATCGCTTCGGCTACTTGTACCCATCTCTCCCACAATGGCAAGCCCTGTATTGATACCAATACCAATGTCGATGATAGGGACAGCTTTTGCTTCTGCCATAGAAACGATTTGCGCAAATTCAGGATTTGTTTTAAGTAAAGCATTGAGTTTTGGGAGATAATGAAGTTGTTCTAAGGCTGCGCTGACAGCTTTATCTGCATGGTTTTCAATACTGAGTGGTGCATTCCAGTATGCCATAATCGCATCGCCAATAAACTTATCGACGGTTCCTCCTGAACGAATAATGATTTGACTCATAGGGTCCATATAAGCGTTCATAAGGTGAATCAGGTGCTTTGGAGCTCCTGCCGCTTCTGAAAGAGCTGTAAAGTTACGAATGTCAGAGAAAAAGATGGTAATCTCTTTTTCAACACCTTGTAGAACATCGTTGTTGCTCGAGAGAATATTGTTCATAACAGCAGGGCTCACTTTACTTGCAAATTTGTGTTTTACAAGTTCCTTTTGCCTGATTTCAAGAAAATAGTTAATAGCTTGTCCAATAATAAAAAGTATATTGATGGCTACAAGCGGTAAGATAGTATTAAATAACACCCCTTGATAAATCATACTATAGTAATGTATGAAAATAATACAAAGATTCAATACAACCAATGCAATAAAGCTAAACAAAGCACTTGGAAGCAATAAAATCGCTAGCGTGATGAAACAGACCACAAAAAGGCTAATAATATCTACACCAACAGTCCAAATAGGCTTTGCGATGTAGTCTTGGTGTAAAATGTTATCGATCGCATTTGCATGTACTTCCACTCCTGCATAAACGCTCTCAAAAGGAGTACTTCTAAGATCAAGCAATCCTGCGGCAGATGTTCCAATTAAGACAATTTTATCTTTAACTTGAAGAGGATTGATATGATTGTTATAGACATCAACAGCTGAAATATACTCATAACTGTGCTGGCTTCCACGATAATTCACCATCAAACGTCCATAAAAATCGGTAGGAATGATATGCTCTCCAATTTCAATTTGAGAAACTCCACGTTCATCATAAACAATGTTGATCTTCTTTTCACCTAATGCGATGCGTATCATTTCAAGACTCAGTGAAGGGTACAGTACACCATCGTATTCCATCACTAATGGAATACTACGTACAATGCCATCGTTGTCAGGAATAGTGTTAAAATAGCCACTTGAATAAGCTTTTTGCTGTATAAGGGGTATGTTTAAAATAGCACGATAGGGCTTGATAAGAGAGGAGTGTGCGGGACGCTCATGTTCTATAATGATTGCGGCAGATTTAGGATGTCCTTCAGGTTCTATAAAATCTGGTGTGAGTGCAAAAACATAACCCATAACGGTGGGTGTTTGTGTGATGGTTTGAGCAAGAATAGCATCGTAATCTGGGAGATTTTCATAAGGAAGTCCAAACTGTTTTAAGATGTGTTGAGGGGAACTGTTATCTGCTTCCGCAAACACAACGTCCAAGCCGATAATCGCTGCACCAAAATCAGAAAGGTTTTGCAGTAGTTTGGCAACTTTATCTCTGCTCCAAGGCCATTGTCCTAAAGTTTTAAGACTCTTTTCATCAATATCAACGATAACAATATTATCATCTCCCATGATTTCGCCTCTGCTTTGTAGCATCAAATCTTTGATTTTATATTCAAAGGGCTGCCAAAAAGGACTAAAATGGAAGTAGCCTGCAACGCAGCTCCCTATAACCATAAAGGTGAAAAGAAGCTGTGTTAGGCTTTTTCGCATGTGTTAAAATGTCCACATAATACTAGCAAGCGCATTGATTTTATCATAGTCATATGGATCGTGGTTAGAACGATTGTCACTGTACATAATACTCATACCCAGGGAGAGATTTTTTTGAAGGGTATAGCCAAAAGAGAGCTCATATTGGTCTTTGTCATCTTGGCGTTTGGTTAAGAACAGGGTATCAACATCATCATAATCGGTTGAAGTGTGCGTATAACTAAGCGCACTTCGAAATGTTTTCGTGAACTCTTTTGAGAGATCAAGTCCGTATTTCCACTCTTTGTTTTGTACATCTGTTCGAATGGATTCTACCTCTTTGTTAATGCCATAACTTGTGTGAAGAGCTAGCGCAAAGAGATTATCTCCAATAACACGTCGATAATTTGCAAAAAGTAGATGTGCATTGACATCATGTGTCTCTTCATTGTAGTAACCACGTTTAAAGCTATATCCGCCTTCAATCTGTGAGAGTGGATCGATGAGGTAACTGTTTGTGATGCCAGCACCTACATTATAGAGGTATCCTCTTCCATCGATGTACACACGATCAAACGTGAGAGGTAATGAAACTTTGTAGTCGTTTTCACTCCATGTTGGTGCAGAGGAGAGCGAGAGCAATACGAGATTGTTTTTGCTTGATTGGGAGTAGAGCTTGTCATACGCGACAAAGCTATTTTCTAAACTCCATCCTCCTCGTTCACCAAAGTCATAACTGTGGTTAAGAACAAATGTTGAGAAGCCATAACCATCTTTCTTTTTTTCATTGCCTGAGAGAGGAATGTTAAGAGATGGAAGTGTGAACTCTTTGATACCAATATCGTTGTTGACGTTACTGTCATATCCGCCACCTACGATAAGTGCTCCTGCAATTTTATGTGGATTCCGACGTTCATTGATTTGGCGCTTAAATGCAGTTGCAACATCTCGTATATCGTTTGGAAGTTGTTCGTTAAGCACTATATCGAGTTCTGTTTGTGCTAATTCTAGTTGCTGTCGCTCAAAGTAGAGACGTGCTAGTTCAAGGTGTGTGCGTGTATGTTTTGGATTGAGTATCAGTACACGATCAAATGCCGCTATAGCCTCATCATAGTGGCGTAACTCTAAAGCACATCGTCCCACAAAAAAATTGATTTCAGCACTAGCGGGTGTTTCCTCAAAAAGTTTTTCAAACAAAGGATATGCTGTTGCGAAATCCCCTTGAGTATATGCTTTCTGCGCTGAATCGTAAAGTTCTTTAGAAGAGATGTCTTGTGCAAGCAGGTGTGTTCCTAGCAGTGCAATCGCTACAATATGTGAAAGTTTCATTATTTTACCGCCTTATAGACACCCGAAGCGGTGCTCGTTCCTGATGTAGCTTTAAATGTACCGCCAACGGCTTCAGCATTACTGCCGTAGAATGTACCTTTTATAGAACTTGTACTTAAAGCATCTGCAATACCGTTAACTTGTACAGTAGCTTCATTTCCTAGATTGAAACTACCACCTTCAAGACCACCTGAGGCACCAATTTGCCAAATTTGAGGTGTTGTTTGGACTGTTTGGAATTTGATATAGCTGGTATTTAAAAGACTACCACTGCCACCACCAAACCTAAAATTAAATACCACAGCATTGTTGTTGGTAGGGTCGATACGGTAACTGTTTGTTCCATTGGTAACACTACCAAGCACATTACCATTGTACGTGTAGTTTGTAATCGGGGTATCAGCATTTCCAATTTTTCCTGCAATATATCTGTGTGCAGCATCTGCATCAACGCCAGCAACCCAGTAGTTTCTTGTCTCTAGAAGCTTGGTGTCATCATTTGCTTTTATAGACCAATAGCCCCATGAGACATAATCATTGAGATATGTATTTTCAGTTTGCAACCATCCTTGGTAGGTATCAAAATCTTTGATAGCGATTTTGTTAATACTTTTGTAGGTCATTGTAGAACTATCACTGCTTTTTGTGAGTAAAAGTTGGTATGGATTAGGACGATCTAAAGTGAGGCTACTGTCGATAATACTATCATCTGTTGTATCAAGGATTAAACTAAGTGCGTCCGTATGACTAATATATTTTGTACCATCTTGCATATATTGTGAGGTCGTATATCCTGAGAGAGTGACTATGCCATTGTTTGTTGATGTGGATTGTAACGTAGGGTTAAAGATAGGATAAAAACTGGTGCTAAGAGTCGTCTCTACTTGGGTATTAATATTGTTTAATGTAGATGTTTGTTGACTAGTTTGCATTGCTTGTTCTGCTAGATTTGGAACAGGTGGAAGTGAAGGCGGCGGCGGAGAAGGTTGCGGTTGCAAAGCGCCGCCATGCATCGAATTGATTAATGAGGGGCTTAATACAACAGGTGGTGCAGGTGGTTGTCCCATAGAAACCGTTGTTTGAAATCCTTGTGAAATGACGACAGAGCCATAAGCATTTGACACTACAATTTGCCCTGAGTTACAGCCAATAGTATCAGGTAAGAGCACAATATTTCCACCGATATTGGAGTTTCCTCCCACTTGACCTGAAATAATTGTTCCACGAATACCAATAGTTGCTGTTTTGGTCTCTAGATTAAAATTCTCAGGTGCTTTTTTACCTATTTCACCCGTAATGCTTTTAAATGTTCCCTGATTGAATTTGAATTTTGCTTTGGGTTGTTGCGCATCGTTGAGGTATTCTTGAATATCCAAGACGCTTGAACTACCCAATGTAATGACCGTCTTGTCTTCAAATGTGAGTTGGATTTGACTGTTATTAGCTGTAAAAATCGTATCACGTTCTTCAATAGAAGCATTGGTTGTAAGTTGAATGGTTTGATTGTTTCTTGATGCTGTTGCATCGCCTTTAAGTAAGGAAACTTTACCGATAGATGCCCAAGCTTGCGTGCTTAAAAACAAGCACATAAAAATACCTAAATGCCCCCATTTAGACATGTGTAACCCCTCATTATGAGTATTGTTAGATATTTTATGAAAAGATTTCTTAAACTATTATTGGCATTTCTGATCAAGCGTTAGTAACAAACATGAAACAGTCATTTTTTAGGCGTAGCAGAGTATAATTTTTAGAAAAATAGTGGACATCTCAACGCACATGATTGCAAAACATATCAAAGAATTTTCCAAAAACGCCCATAGTTATGATGCTTATACCTCTTTACAGCAAGAGATAGCACACTATTTAGTATCACAGATTCACTCTAAACCTAAAAAAATTTTAGATTTAGGATGCGGAAGCGGTGCTGTTTTTAAACAAATCTCTTGGGATATAGAGCATTTTTTGGGTGTAGATAGTGCGCAAAGCATGTGTGAACTTCATCCTAAAAATGAGTATGTTCATATTATTTGTGAAGACTTTGAATCTAAAACCCTTTGCTCACAATTACAAACATCGTACGATTTATTGATTTCCTCTTCTGCTCTGCAATGGGCGAAAGATATTGAAGCACTCATCGCTCAATTCTCTCTTCATTGTAAAGAGGGAGCATTTGCTATTTTTACCGATAAAACATTTGAATCTATTTATGCTATGAGCGGGCTTACAACTTTTTTACCCAACGCAAAAGCATTGATAGCTATGTTTGAAACGTATTTTTCATGTCACTATGAAGTCAAAACATTTCGCCTCTTTTTTGATGATAATCTTTCCAAATTCCGCTACATCAAAAAGAGTGGAGTGAGTGGCGGGGAAAAACGTTTAAGCGTTGCTCAAACCAAAGCATTGATTCAAAATTATCCGCATGAATACCTCGAATTTGAGGTTCTTTTTCTTTGGGGTAAACCAAAGAGCTTTTAAAAGGTCAATAAAATATAACCAAAATTTATACAACACCTTCAAAATAGTTATTTAAACTTAAATATAAAAATTGATAATCTACTGTTTTTTTTAACCAAAATTTGTAATTTATGCTATAAAAAGTTTATAAAAATTTACTTTTGTGCACATAATGCATGAAAAAATGATCTATTTTACCTCTTTTTAAATCCCCTTAAATAGGGCATTTACTCCATCTTTGTGTTTTTTGGATAATTTTTTTTACCTTTTGTAAGTTCTTTCTAAGATAGTTGCTTTACAATGGTTATATCAAGACGCACTTTTAGACTTCGTTTTGAGGTGTGAAACTTAAAGGTAAAAGATAACAAGGAGACACGATGAAAGTAGAGATCTCACGAAGGAGATTTCTTCAAGGTAGTGTGGCGATGTCAATCGCAGGTGGAGTGAGCCTAAGTTCCTCTTCCATTATGGCGAGCGCTACAAAACCAGCCAAGAAAGTTGGCAATGAAGATAAAAAAGTAGCAACACTCTGTGAAATGTGTGTTAATAAATGTGCTGCCATTGCTCATGTACGCAATGGTGTTGTTGAAAAACTTGATCCAAATCCACTTTTTCCAAAATCACGCAATATGCTTTGTGCACGTGGAAATGCAGGTATTAAGGCACTGTACGATCCAGACCGTCTGAAATATCCTCTTATTCGTGATGGAGAAAAAGGTAGTGGTAAGTTTAAGCGTGTCAGTTGGGACGAAGCTTATGCTTACATTAATGAAAAACTCACCAAAATTTTGGATGAAGAGAAAGATAATCGTTCAACCGTAGCTTTCTGTGCAGGTGAAGGTATCGCAGAGCATACGTTTAAAAGCTTCTTTACGATGTTCGGTTCTTCTCACTTCTTAAACCATGCAAGTCTTTGTTTAGCAACAACTGTTTCAGGCTATTCTTTAACCATTGGTGGGTACGGTCAATCTGATCTTGATAATGCTAAATATGTCATTATGGCAGGAGCAAATCGTGCAGAAGCGATTGTGACACCTGATACAATGGACTTTTTTAAACGTACCAATGGTAGAGGTGCAAAACTCATCACCGTTGATCCTCGTTTTACGAATACAGCCGCTAAAAGTGATAAATGGTTGGCGATTAACGTAGGAACAGACTTAGCATTTGTACTAGCATTAACCTATGTTGTTATTAAAGAAGAGCGTTATAATAAACCATTTGTTGAAAATTATTTCAATGGATTTGATGCCTATAAAGAGCATATTTTAAGTAACAACTATACGCCAGAATGGGCTGAAAAAATTACAGGTATTAAAGCGGCAGATATTTACCAAGTTGCGCGTGATTTTATGGCATATGCACCTCAAGCGATTTATTATCAAGGTCGCCGTACAACATGGTCTAAAAATGACTTCCAACTTCGCCGTGCTCAAGCAATTTTTAGCGCACTTGGTGGGGGTGTTGATGTAAAAGGCGGTATCTGTTTTGGTAAGAGTTTACCATTGGTAGAGCATGATGCGGTTGCTCCAATGTACGCACAAGCAAAACCTCGTATTGAAAAAGATGAAGCAGCGGTAGTTGGCGGTTCTGGTTCATGGGTTGCATTTAGAAATATGGTTTTAGAAAATCGTAGTCCATACCCAATCCGTGCGCTCTTTAACTACAAACACAACCCGATGCAAAACATGCCAAACAATAAGAAAACCGAAGAGTTTTTGAAGAAATTGGATCTGGTTGTGACCATTGATACTATGCCAAGCGATACCGTGATGCTCAGTGATGTTATTTTACCTGAGTGTACCTACTTAGAAAGAACAGACCCTGTCGTTTCATATGGTGGTATTGAGCCTTCTATCGCTCAGCGTAACAAAGCGATTGACCCTATGTTTGAAACGAAACCAGTCATGGAAATTATGAGAGGCTTGAGTACAAAACTCTCTAAACCACTCTTTGAAATTACCAAAAAATATGACGAAGATGTACAAATGGCGATTGAAGATGATGGCGAAGAAAAAGTCTATGCAGATTTTGATTTGACGAAGCCATTTATGCACGATCAAGAAGAACTGAATGCACATGCTGTTGCAAAATATGAAGGTGCAGCTGCAATCCTTAAAGAAAAAGGCGTTTTCTATCCAAATATGAATGAGTATTTCAAAAAATTGGGTGTGAACGATTATGAGTACTATCCAGAGCATAAACGTGCATATTCTGTAAGAAACAATAAATTTGCAACTCCGTCAGGCAAAATAGAATGTGCAGTTCCTGCTCTTGCTAAAAAAGGAATCGACGCGATGCCTACATGGAAAGCGGAATATGAGATGGCAACACCTGCAGGTAAATTTAGATTTATTACAGGACGTCATGCACAATTCACCCAATCAGGAACTGCCAATAATCGCCTACTTCTCAACTTAGTCCCCCAAAATTACGCGTGGATTAACAAACGCGTAGCAGATAAAATGGGTATTAAATTTGGTGATAAATTAGAAGTCTCCAGCAAAGTGGGTAAAACAACGATTAAAGCGTATCCAACAGAGAAAATTGGACCAGATACACTTTTCTTTGTACATGGATTTGGTGTGTACTCCAAAGCACTCTCTTTGGCTTATAACAATGGCGGCAATGATGCAGCTATTTTAGAAGATGGCATTGAGCCGATGCACGGATCATCTTGTCTTCATGACACTATTGTAGAAATTAGAAAGGTTTAATTATGGCACGTTATGGAATGGCACTTAACTACAAAAATTGTATTAATTGTAGAGCATGTGAAAGTGCGTGTAAAGAAGAAAATGGTGTTTTACTCCTCAAAGATCATTATCGTATCTGGGTAGGTGTGAAAGAAGCAGAAGGACAATTCCCAAATATTTCTATTGCTTCACAAACATATCATCCAAGTCAATGTCAGCATTGTGATAATGCACCGTGTCAACAAGTGTGCCCAACCAATGCAACATACTATGGTAAAGATGGTATGGTTATGGTTGATCCAAATAAATGTATTTTATGTACGTATTGTATCAATGCGTGTCCGTATGATGCGCGTTATGTTGATCAAAGAACCATGACGGTTGATAAATGTACATTCTGTTCAGACACGCGTTTAGCAGCAGGTGAAACCACCACAGCATGTCAAGCAACCTGTCCGACAAAAGTAAGGGTCTTTGGTGACTTGGACGATCCAAATAGTGAGATTTCTGTCCTTCTTGCCAATAAAGAGTACCGTCAAGTGAAAGAGCACTTGGGTACTAAACCAAAACTATTTTATATATTGTAGGAGTCTAAGATGAATACCATCTCTTTGAAAAAACTCTTTTATTTTGAAAAAACACCACTGAATTTAGTGATGGCATTTGTGACAGTTGCTTTAGTTGCAGCTTTTTTTGCAGGTGCCGTGAATTATATATTACATGGACACCATGCGTATAATGTTACAAGACAACATCCTTGGGGACTTTTGATCTCGATGTATGTTTTCTTCGTCGTATCAAGTACGGGTCTTTGTATTATCTCTTCTATTGGACATGTTTTTGGTATTGAAGAGTTCAAACAAATTGGTAAACGTGCTATTGCAGGTGCGATTATTACGATTAGTTCTGGTTTCGCAGTTATTGGCTTAGAAATTGGTCATCCTATTACTATGCTCATTTACAATGTTTTAACTCCAGGTTTAACATCTGCTATTTGGTGGATGGGAACACTTTATGGACTTTATCTTACATTTATTTGTTTAGAATTTTTCTTTTTAGCGATTAAAGAGAACCACACACTCTCTAAAATCTTTGGAGTCTGTGGACTTTTAGTAGGTCTTGCAGCACACTCAAATCTTGGAGCGGTCTTTGGCTTTTTAGTCTCTCGCCCTTCAGCAAATGGTGTTTTCTATCCAGTTTATTTCATCCTTTCTGCGATGATCACTGGATGTTATTTGATTTTCTTGATGTATGGTTTTCGCTATAAAATGAACTTTCCTGAGAAAGTTGCTATAATGCTTGTAAAGCTTGGAAAAATTTTAGGAATGCTTTTAGCAGTACTTATTTTCTTTGAGGCATGGAAAATTTTAACAGCACTTTATGGTGATATGCCAGAGCGTGCAGCAACTATTTTACATGCGATTAAGCACCCTAACTTTTGGTTTGGTGAGTTGACATTAGGTATGTTGATTCCATTTGTGGTCATTTTACTCAGTAATGCAAAAGCGATTAAAGCAACCGTTTATGCTTCTATCGCTGGTATGGTTGGTATTTTCTTTATGCGCTATGGTTTGGTTCACGATACACTTTTGTATCCTATGCGAACACTTAAAATTAGCGAGTATGAGTTGCCTCCGACCTTTTTAGAGTATGTTCCTTCAGTTACAGAGTTTGCCATAGGTCTTGGCGGTATTGGGCTTTCACTCCTTATGTATTATCTTGCTGATAAGATATTTAATTTGGATGAAACAAGTCATCATTAACATTGAGTTATAAACTTCAAAAAGGAGATCGCTATGAAATTACGAGTTTTCGCAAGTAGTGTCATTGTTGCTGGATTGTTACTCAGCGGATGTACAACACAACCAGAAGCAACAGGCAGTACACCAAGTGCAAAAGTACTTACTGAGCCAACAACACATGTTAAAGGCTTAATTGAGAAGTTTAAACTAGAAAATGTGGATTATGCTTATGTCAAAGCAGCTATTGGGAATGGAACAAGAGACGGTGCGAAAGCACTTCTTATTGATGCACGTCCTAATCCAAAATATTTAGCAAGTACAATTCCATCAAGTATCAATATTCCCGATACACAAATTGACAAGTTTATTGGTCAATTGGATAAAGTCGCTAAAGATAAAGAGATTATTGTATTCTGTGGTGGGTGGGATTGTGAGAAAAGCCCTATCGTTGCAGGACATTTAAAAAGCAAAGGCTTTACGAATGTAAAATTATATCAAGCAGGTGAGCCAGAGTGGATAAGTAAAAATTATCCAGAAATTGGTTTACCGGCAGTTCAAGCACTCTTTAAAAACAATAGTGCTGTTTTCATGGATGCAAGACCATATGCTAAGTATATGGCAGGAACAATCCCAGGTGCTGTGTATATGAGTGATGAAGAAATTGATAAACTTAAAGGTCGTTTGCCTGCAGATAAAGCAACACCGATTGTAAGTTTCTGTGAGGGTTATAGTTGTGCAAAATCACATAACTTAGCTAAAAAGCTTCAAGAATTTGGTTACCAAAAAATTAGTGTTTATGCTGGTGGTTATCCAGAATGGAAAGAGGCAGGACTTCAAACGACAGCAGGTGGCGCTAAAAAAGTAGAAGCAGCTCCAGCACCTAAAAAAGATGCTTTTGTTGAAGGTATTAAACTCGGAGAAGATGAAGGAACGGTTGATGGTGAATGGTATAAGGCACTCATTGTAAGCGATAAAATTCCTGCAAATGTAGCTGTTATCGATGTTAGAACGGCTGGGGAATTTGCCAATGGGCATATTAAAGGTGCTATCAATATCGAAGCTGGCAAAATGAGTGCAACAGAGTTTGCAGCTAAACTTCCAAAAGGAAAAGTTGTTATTATGAACTGTTCTGCTGGTGGAAGATCAATGGAAGCTTTCTTAAAACTCAAAGATGCAAAAGTTGATGTCAGTAAAATATTCTATTTTGATGCCAACATTAAATGTGATAAGAGCGGTAAGTGTGATATTAAAGTGAATGAGCCTTTAGGTTAATTCACCTTATCGATAAAATGCAAAAAAGGGGCGAGAGGATTAAAATCCTCCGCCCCTTTTTTTATGTTTGTTTGAAAGCTTATTCGTCGCGTGAGCCAAAAATTCCAAGAATTTGAAGCAATGAGATAAAGAGATTTAAAAAGTCTAAATAAAGAGCAATAGCACCCTCTATTGGTGTTTCATAAGCACCTCTAATGATGTTTTGTGTATCGTAAAGAATAAAAGCACTAAATAAAATAGAGCTGATACCAGCGATGGCTAATTGAAGAATTGGGCTGTGGAAAAAGATGTTAATAATTCCAGCAACCACGATGACAATTAATGTGATAAAGAGCATTTTACCCATTGCAGAAAAATCTCTTTTTGTATTCATTGCAAATACTGAAAGTCCGCCAAAAGCTACCGTTGTCAAAATAAATGCATTCGCAACAATACTAGCGCCTCCAGGCATGCCTAGCGTATGTGAAAGTAGAGGCACGATGGTTAATCCACTCACAAATGTAAATCCAAAAAGAAGTATCATGTTGATACCAGCTTTTCTTTTGAATGCATATAGTCCAAATAAAAAGACAAACTCTAAAATGACGAGTCCCCAGTACCAAGAAGTAATGGCTTTTGCCATACCAATTCCTACATATGCGCCAGCACTTGCAGCAAGCAGTGAGGCTGCAAACAGTTGATAGGTCTGTTTAATGAAAAGTCCTAATGAACTCTCATTGACCCCAGTATGCTCATAGGCACTCTCATGTGAGTGTTGTTGTATGTAATTTCTGTCATACAGTCCCATGTTATTCTCCTTTTATATATTTAATAACCGAGTTAATCAAAACGCATTCTATCAAATTCGAAAGAAAGAATGCAATTTTTGAGAGATCTATTATATGGAAAGAGAGTAAACAAAAAATTAATCATATTGAGAGAAATAAAAAAACTATTCAAATTATCTTCTCGTTTAACCTTTTTATAAGGAATGAGGATATATAATTCTCCTCCCATTTGAGAGAACGGGGTTTAAGAGAACGGCCCAAAGTTGGGGATTCACGTTCAAGTTCATTAACAATTTAACAATGTCAAATTCAATCTTTGAAATCTAAATAAGCGACCTTAGCCAGGACGCAAATAAAGTAAGAGATTATCAACTCTTCGCAAACAAAGAGATAAGTCAATTGAAGAACACTTCATAAAATTTTATGGAGAGTTTGATCCTGGCTCAGAGTGAACGCTGGCGGCGTGCTTAACACATGCAAGTCGAACGGATGAAATAAGCTTGCTTATTTCGTTAGTGGCGCACGGGTGAGTAATGTATAGCTAACCTGCCCTTTAGTGGGGGACAACAGTTGGAAACGACTGCTAATACCCCATATTCCTTCTTATCATAAGGTAAGTTGGGAAAGATTTATTGCTAAAGGATGGGGCTTTATGGTATCAGCTAGTTGGTGGGGTAACGGCCTACCAAGGCTATGACGCCTACCTGGTCTGAGAGGATGATCAGGCACACTGGAACTGAGACACGGTCCAGACTCCTACGGGAGGCAGCAGTGGGGAATATTGCACAATGGAGGAAACT
>Ga0209683_10000111_pt1 | contig 30231 bp, 26 predicted proteins | sample DOMMetBare2Fresh_FD_187474 | JGI IMG/M metagenome (GOLD analysis project Ga0209683, IMG submission 187474) | Wetland sediment microbial communities from St. Louis River estuary, USA, under dissolved organic matter induced mercury methylation -... | ecosystem: Environmental > Aquatic >... | reverse complement strand
ACGATCGTCACGCTCGCGATTCGCCAGGCCGAGTACATCGCCACGCAAATGAAGCAACGAACGATTTGACACTTCTGCAGGAGCAATCCGTCATGTCAGCAAAGAAGATTCTGCAACTGGTCGGCGACTACGTCGAAGACTACGAGGTAATGGCCCCGTTCCAGATGCTCACGATGGTCGGGCATACGGTGCACTCGGTGTGCCCCGAAAAGAAAGCAGGCGACTATGTCGTGACGGCGATCCATGATTTCGACGGCGCGCAGACCTACAGCGAGAAGCCGGGCCATCGCTTCACGTTGAACGCGACCTTTGCGGAAGTGAATCCGGCCAACTACGACGCGCTGATGATCGCCGGCGGCCGCGCGCCCGAATACATCCGGATGAACGGCAAGGTCATCGAAATCACCAAGCATTTCGCCACCACCGGCAAACCGATCGCCGCCGTGTGCCACGGCGTGCAGGTGCTGGCCGCCGCCAACGCATTGAAGGGAAAGACGGCAACCGGCTACTACGCCTGTCGGGCGGAAATGGAACTGGCCGGCGCGACGTTCAAGGACCCTGGCGTGGACGGCGCGGTCACGGACGGCAACCTCGTCACCGCCGTCGCCTGGCCCGGACATGCGGCATGGATGGCCCAGTTTCTCAAGGTGCTCGGCACGCGCATCGAACTGTGAACCCCTGCGCCAGCAAAGGAGACGGGCATGTGTGAGTTCTTCGTCAAGGCCGATCCGATCCTGTATGAATCGCGCACGCGCACGTTGCGCATTCACGGCGTGCTGACCAGCATCCGCCTCGAGAACCTGGCGTGGGACGTTCTTACCGAAATGGCCGCGGCCGAGGGCTGCCCGACCAACACATTGATCACCAAGTTCCACGACGAGATCCTGCAGCACCGCGGCGAAGTGCCGAACTTCGCCTCGTTCCTGCGCGTGACCTGCATGCGCTACCTGCTGCGAAAGCTCGACTCGCAGACTGAAGCGGGACCCAAGGCGGAACCGGAATCGATGGCGCGCCCTCCCAAGGTCGTGGCAATTGCCTCGCGGGCCTGACGGCAGACCGGCCCGCGGAGCAGCAATGGCAAAGGTGATTCACAGCATGCTGCGCGTGCTGGATCTCGACAAGTCGTTGAAGTTCTATGCCGACGTGCTCGGCCTGCGCGAATCGCACCGGCTGGACTTCCCGGACTTCGCGCTGGTGTATCTGCGCAATGCCGAGAACGACATGGAAATCGAACTGACGCTGAACAAGGGTCGCACCGAGCCGTATACACACGGCACCGGGTACGGCCATGTCGGCGTGGTCGTGAACGATTTAGCGGCCAAACACCGCGAACTGGACAAAGCGGGCTACGCACCGGCGCCAATCAAGGAGTTCAAGCGCGGCGAAGAATTGCTTGCGCGTTTCTTTTTCATCCAGGACCCCGACGGTTACAAGATCGAGGTGCTGGAGCGCCACGGCCACTACCAGTAGCGCTGACTCAGGCGGACGCCTTTGCGTAGCCGGCGACAGTGATCGTGGCGCGCCGGTCGATGCGGCGCGCGACGAGTGACTGCGCATCCTGCGCTCGGCCGGCCTTCAGATACGCGGCGAGCAGCGTGAGTTCGACGAGATCACGCTGCGCGCGGCTGCCTCCGATCCGGACGGTCCGTGGCAACGCCTGCTCGAATCGTGCAATCGCTCCGTTCCAGTCGTTCTTCGCATAAGCCGCGAATGCCTCGGCAAGCAGTGGCACCACATCGCCCGCCGCGTATTTCCCCGCAGCATTGCGTTCGCGCATCTCGCCGACCAGTCGATCCAGCGCGGCGTAGTCACCGCTGGCAACCGCTGACACGGCCGTGTGCACGTCGGCAAAGGGCACGCCCGCTTTCGGAAACGAGCGCAGCGCGTAGTCATGCACCTCGCGCCACAGTTCATCGCGCCGGGCGTGCCCCGCCAGCTCGCTTCGCCACAAAAACGCGGGCGCGTCCGTCGCCACGTTCAGCGGCGGCCCCCACGCGCCGCCCGGATGCACATCGGCGCGATAAACCTCCCAGGCTTGATCGAGCCGGCCAAGCGCCAGCGCGCACAGCGCCACATGCCATGACAGATGGCAGTGCAGCAGACCGCGCCGATCGAAGCCGGGCATCCACGCCTCGAGGAACTCCAGCGCGCGCGCCATCTCGCCGCCTTCGTGCAGCACGTGCGCCTTGATATGCGCGCCGTGTGCGTTGCGCGGATTGGCCGCCATGCTTGCCTCGATCAGGCGCCAGGCTTCATCCAGCCGCCCGGTCTCGCACGCGGCGAATGCGAGCATGCTGTTGAACCACCAGTCCTCGCCGTAGTGCGGCGCGAGACCGCGCAGCAGGTCGTACAACTCCGCCTCGCGCTCCTGCCGGCCGCAGAATCCGATCAATCCGAACACTCCGGTGGCGGGTGCCAGCACCATCGCGTCGCGCTGGAACTCGCTCAGATGTGCACGCGTCGCTGCGAGTGCCTCCACCGGTTTGCCCTCGATTGCCAGCGCGATCGCATTGACGTGGCTGCGTTCGCGCGGCGTCGCTGCCTGCCCCAGCTCACGCGCCTTGGCCGTTTCTTCTCGGGCGCGCTTGACATCGGCGTCAAGAAACAGCCCCCGCGCCAGCGCCACGTGCGCGAGCGCGAAGTGCGGATCCGCCTCAAGCGCCCGTCCCAGGTATTCGGTGACACCCGCGATGGCCGCCAGCACGCAGTCGGCGCCTGTCACATAGGCGTCGCGCGCGGTCGGTGAATTCGTGGAAACCGGAAGTCCGTAGCGGTCCGTGAACATGGTCCGTCCCCCGTGTTTCTCGTTCGTCGCACACTACTACTGGCCGAAGAGCTTGGCCAGAAGTCTGCGCGGCCGCGATGTCGACCCCTCAATCTCCGATCAGGTGCAGCACCACGTCGCGCCGGTGCCCGCGCAGGCGGTGTTCGTACAGGTAGATGCCCTGCCAGGTGCCAAGCGCAAGCGTGCCGTCGATCAGCGGTACCGAAAGCTGCGATTGCGTCAGAGCGCCGCGCACATGGGCCGGCATGTCGTCGGCGCCTTCCGCGCGATGCTCAAATAGCGGGTCTCCGTCGCGCACCAGTCGGGCCAAGAATCGTTCGAGATCGCGCTGAACTTCGGGATCGGCGTTCTCCTGAATCAGCAGGCTGGCCGACGTATGCCGCACGAATACCGTCAGCAAACCATTGCGCACGCCGCCGGCGTCGACCCAGCCGGTCACTCGACGCGTGATCTCGATCAGCCCTCGACCGGGTGTGTGGATCTGCAGGACCGTGTGCGCCTGACGCATCCGTACTCGCTTGGCGAGCCGCCGCGTCTACACGTGCAGCGCGTGCCCCAGCGCGCGCATTGCCGCCTCCTGCACGGCTTCGCCAAGGGTCGGATGCGCGTGGATCGTGCCCGCCACATCTTCGAGTCGCGCGCCCATCTCGAGCGACTGCGAAAACGCGGTGGCAAGCTCGGACACGCCGCGGCCCACTGCCTGCCAGCCGACGATCAAATGGTTGTCGCGACGCGCTACCACGCGCACGAAGCCCTCGCGCGACTCAAGTGTCAACGAGCGGCCATTGGCTGCGAACGGAAACTGCGCGCTGATGCAGTCGTCTCCAGCCGCCGTCGCCTCTTCGGGCGAGCGACCCGCCACCACCACTTCCGGATCGGTGAAGCACACGGCGGGAATCGCGGCGGGCGTGAAGCGCCGCCGATGACCGGCGATGATCTCCGCCACCATCTCGCCCTGCGCCATCGAGCGATGCGCCAGCATCGGCTCGCCACTGATTTGGACACACAGGTCGCCGACCGCCCACACGTTGCGCATCGATGTGCGGCATTGATCGTCGATCTTCACGAAGCGCCCGTCCATGTCGAGCAGCAGCTTCTCCAGTCCCCAGCCCTCGGAGCGAGGTCGACGCCCGACCGCAACCAGCACCTGGTCGGCCGCGATCTCGCTCGCCGCCCCCTGCGCGTCCTGCATCCGAACGGCATCGCCGGCCGCGTTCATTCCCAGCACCTTGCAGCCCAGGTGCACGGTGATGCCAAGCCGATGCAACGCAGTCGCGACCGGCTTGGTGAGTTCGCTGTCGTACTGCGGCAGCACGTGCGGCAGCATTTCGATCACCGTCACTTCAGCGCCGAGCTTGCGATAGGCCGTGCCGAGTTCCAGACCGATATAACCGGCACCGACGACCACGAGCCGCTTCGGAATCGCGGTGGGCGACAGGGCCTCGGTCGACGAGATCACGCGCCCGCCGAAGGGCAGCGATGGCAGTTGCACGGGTTCGGACCCGGACGCGAGCAGCAGGTGTTCGCAGCTGATGCGCAGCGCGTCGGCGCCGTTGCCGACCTCGACGGTCTTGCCATCAATGATCCGGGCCCAGCCGCTGACGACCTGCACGCCGTACTTCTTCAGCAGCCCGGCCACACCGTGCGTAAGCCGCTGCACCACGCTGTCTTTCCACTTCACCGCCTGCGCGGCGTCGAACTGCGGTTGCTGCACCCGGATGCCGAGCGCAGATGTCTTGCCGCCAACGCCCGCGTAGTGGCTGACGCAGTCGAACTCCTCCGCGACGTGGATCAGCGCCTTGGACGGAATGCAGCCGACGTTCAGGCACGTGCCGCCGATGCGGTCGCCTTCGACGAGCGTGGTGGCGATGCCCAGTTGCGCTGCGCGAATCGCGGCCACGTAGCCGCCGGTGCCGCCACCGATGACGAGCAGTTGGGTCGATTGCGTTTTCATGCGCTACTCAACGAATAGTGTCGCCGGGAATTCGAGATAACCGCGCACCGCCTGCACGAACTCGGCCCCGTGCGCGCCGTCGACCACGCGGTGATCGAATGATGACGACAGATTCATGATCTTGCGCGCCACGATGTGGCCCTCGCGAATCACCGGCCGCTCGACAATGCGCCCAACGCCGACGATCGCCACCTCGGGATAGTTGATCACCGGCGTGGTGACGATTCCGCCCATGGCGCCGAGGCTGGTGATCGTGATCGTCGAACCGACGAGTTCGTCGCGGGTGGCCTTGCCCTTGCGCGCCGCCTCGGCCAGTCGCGCAACTTCGGCTGCGCTGGCCCACAGGTCGCGCGCTTCGGCATGCCGCACCACGGGCACCATCAATCCGGCGTCAGTCTGCGTGGCAATTCCCAGGTGCACTGCGCCGTAACGCGTGACGACACCCGCGTCGTCGTCGAAGCGCGCGTTGATTTGTGGATACGCGCGCAGCGCCAGCACCATCGCGCGCATCAGCAACGGCAGTACGGTCAACCGGCCGCGTTGCTCGCTCCAGGTGTCGTTGAGCCTGGCGCGCAGCGCTTCCAGCTCGGTGACGTCGATTTCCTCGACGTAGGTGAAGTGCGGAATGCGGCGCTTGGCCTCCTGCATCTTCTCGGCGATCTTGCGCCGCAGGCCGATGACCTGAATCTGCTGCTCATCGTTGCGCTCGACGTAACGCATGCCACTCTGAGCGGTACCCGTCGTGGCGCCGCCCCGCGCGAGGTAGGCATCGAGATCCGCATGCATGATCCGGCCGGCCGCGCCACTGCCCGGCACGAACTGCAGTTCAACACCGAGCTCCCAGGCGCGGCGGCGTACGGAGGGGGGAGCGATCGGCTTCTCGCCGGGTCTGCGTTGTGCGACGGTCGCCGCGGGCATCGGCGGCGGTGGTGCGGGCGTCGGTGCGGGCGCACGCGCCGGCGCCGGCGCGGGTTTGACCGCGGCTGCCGGCGGCACGGGTGCGACGGTCGGCGCCGCACGCGCAGCAACCGCGGGCGCGCCCGCGGCGGCATTGCCCGCGCCTTCGACCTCGAGGCGGATCAGCTCGGTTCCCACCGCCATCACCTCGCCCACCTTGCCGCCGAGCGTCAGCACCTTGCCCGAGACCGGGGAGGGAATCTCCACCGTCGCCTTGTCGGTCATCACGTCGGCGAGCACCTGGTCTTCGACCACGGCGTCGCCCGGCTTCACGTGCCACTCGACCAGCTCGACCTCGGCGATGCCTTCGCCGATATCCGGCATCTTGATGACATGAATGCCCATATCGCGCCTCCGCCTAGGCTTCCATCGTCCGTTTGAACGCCGCACCGACGCGCGCCGGTCCGGGGAAGTAGGCCCACTCCTGTGCGTGCGGGTAAGGGGTGTCCCAGCCCGTCACACGTTCGATGGGGGCTTCGAGGTGATAGAAGCAGTGCTCCTGCACCAGCGCGGTGAGTTCGGCACCGAAGCCGCTGGTACGCGTGGCCTCGTGCACGATCACACAGCGGCCGGTCTTCTTCACCGAAGCGACGATGGTCGCCAGATCCAGCGGCCACAGGCTCCGCACATCAATGATTTCGGCGTCGATGCCCGTTTCATTCGCCGCCGCCTCCGACACCCACACCATCGTGCCGTAGGTCAGCACGGTCAGATCGGCGCCTGGTCGGAAAACCGCCGCCGATTCCAGAGGAACCGTGTAGTAACCGTCGGGAACTTCGCCGAGTCGATGCTTCGACCAGGGCACCACCGGCTTGTCGTGATGGCCGTCGAATGGCCCGTTGTACAGCCGCTTGGGCTCAAGAAAGATCACCGGATCGTCGCATTCGATTGATGCGATCAGCAGACCCTTGGCGTCGTACGGATTGGACGGCATCACGGTGCGCAGTCCGCAGACATGCGTGAGCAATGCCTCGGGGCTCTGACTGTGGGTCTGGCCGCCGTAGATGCCACCGCCGCACGGCATGCGAATCGTCAGCGGCGCAGTGAAATCTCCGGCCGAGCGATAACGCAGGCGCGCGGCCTCCGAGACGATCTGGTCATACGCCGGGTAGAAGTAGTCGGCGAACTGGATCTCCACCACTGGCCGCAGTCCATAGGCGCACATGCCGATGGCGATGCCGACGATGCCGCCTTCGGCGATCGGTGTATCGAACACGCGCGAGGCGCCGAACTTCGCCTGCAGCCCCTCGGTGCAACGGAAGACGCCACCAAAGTACCCGACATCCTCGCCGAAAACGACCACGCTGCCGTCGCGTTCGAGCACGACGTCCATCGCCGAGCGGATCGCCTGAATCATTGTCATCGCGGACATGTAGAACCTCTCTCAGTACTCGCGCTGGTCGCGGCGGGGCCGCATTGGGTGCAGGGCTAGGCGCCTCATTTGCCAAATTAGGGGGACCATTGCTCGTGCAAGGACCCGAGCCGCAACAACGCCATGCGCCCAATGCGGCCCCGCCCCGGAGGGTTGCAACGACAAGGCGGCGTCTGCGGCGTTGGCTGTCTCGGCCGTAGGCTCAGCTACTGTCCTTCGACAGCCGCCTAGCATCCACCGCCTTGTCGTTGCAACGCGATCCATCGGGAATACTGAGAGAGGTTCTAAATCCCCAATTGCTGCCGCTGCCTGCGCAGGTGCTCCGGCATGTCCTTGTAGACGTCCTCGAACATCGTCGCCGGGCTCGCAACGGGACCGGTGGCCAACGTCCCGTAGCTTTCGGCCTCCTTTTGCGTCGCGATCATTTCCTCTTCGAGTCGCTTCTGCGTGCGCGCGTGCTCTTCTTCCGACCATGCGCCAATCGCAATCAGGTGCTGCTTCAGACGCGTCACCGGATCACCCAGTGGAAACCGGACCCATTCGTCCACCGGACGGTACTTGGAAGGATCATCCGACGTCGAATGCGCACCAGCGCGATAAGTGATCCACTCGATCAGCGTCGGCCCGAGATTGCGGCGCGCACGCTCGATCGCCCACTGTGACGCTGCGTACACGGCGAGAAAATCGTTGCCGTCCACCCGCAGCGATGCAACGCCGTTGCCTACGCCACGCGCTGCGAAAGTGGCAGCGTCACCGCCGGCAATGCCCTGGAACGATGAGATCGCCCACTGGTTGTTCACGATGTTCAGGATCACCGGCGCGCGGTACACGGCAGCAAAAGTCAGCGCGTTGTGAAAGTCCGCCTCCGCGGTCGAGCCGTCGCCGATCCACGCAGAGGCGATGCGCGTGTCACCCTTGATCGCCGAGGCCATCGCCCAGCCGACCGCCTGCACATACTGCGTCCCGAGATTGCCGGAGATCGAAAAGAAGCCGAACTGCTTTGACGAATACATGACCGGCAGCTGCCGGCCCTTGATCGGATCGCGACGGTTGGAAAACAGCTGGCACATCATGTCGAGCAGCGGGTACCCGCGTGCGATCAGGATGCCCTGCTGGCGATAGGTCGGAAAGCACATGTCGCCCGCCTCGAGTGCCAGCGCCTGCCCGACGCTGATCGCCTCCTCGCCGAGGCACTGCATGTAGAACGACATCTTCTTCTGCCGCTGCGCGATCAGCATGCGGGCATCAAAGACGCGCGTCTTCAGCATGGCCGTCAGGCCGGCGCGCAACACTTGTGAATCGACGTCGGGGCGCCACGGGCCGACCGCTCGACCGTCGTTGTCGAGCACGCGCACCAGCGCAACGGCCGTATCCATCGTCTCCGCGGGCGTCGCGTCCACCGGCGGTCGTCGCACCTGCCCGGCGGAAGAAATGTGCAGATACGAAAAATCGGTCTCTCGTCCCGGTCGTCCTGACGGCTCCGGAACGTACAGGCTCAGCGGCTTGTATGAGGTTGCCATTCTTGTCTCCGCGCTCGATCGTGTCGCGCGCCCGATCATTTTCGTCGATGCAGCCCGCGACGGATAGCGCGGAGCGCATCTTCGCCGGTGACGACCACGTCGGTAACGCCGCACCGCTCGCTGGCGAGCAACAGCCCGCTCACTCTACCGCAGGTGGATTTGACGTAACACCGGTCTTGCAGCAAATCGCGGGGCGACCTCCCCGCAACTACCAGTACGTCACCGCCATCTTGGTCGCGAGCAGCACCAGCAGCCCGGCAAAGATTCGCCTCAGTGTCACGATCGGCGTGCGATGCGCGAGCCGGGCGCCGACCGGCGCGGTCATGCTGCTGGCCACCACCAGCGCCGCGAGCGCGGGAATGAACACGAACCCGACCGAGGCCGCCGGCAGGTCCGCCACGGCCCAGCCGCCCAAAACGAAGCCGATCGTGCCCATGAGCGCTACCGGAATGCCGAGTGCCGCCGCGGTTCCGATCGCCGTGTGCATGGTCACGCCACAGAACAGCATGAACGGCACGGTAAGAAACGCGCCGCCCGCCGACACCAGCCCGCAAACGACCCCGATCAGGAGGCTCACGGCCACCAGCCCGGGCAGACGCGGCAGCTGACGCGCCGCACTCGGCTTCCTGCCGAGCAGGATCTGTGCCGCGCCCGCATACACGATTGCCGCAAACGCAAGTGCGAGCGTGCGCTGAGAGATCCAGCCGCTCGCACTCGTCGACAGCAGTGTGCCGATGACCATGCCGGGCGCCATGCGGGCAACGATGCGCCAGTCAACCGCGGCGTGGCGGTGATGTTCGCGCACGCTCGCACTCGCGGTGAACACGACCGACGCCATCGCCGTTCCGAGTGCGAACTGCACGGTGTGCCCAGGCGCAACGCCCTGCGCCGTGTACAGCGCCGCGAGGATCGGCACCAGCGTCATGCCGCCGCCGATGCCGAGCAGCCCGGCAAGAAAACCCACGAATGCACCGGCGGCGACATAGGCTGCAAGCCAGATCACGAACGCTCCTCAACGCGACGTCGCCGCATGTAAAGCGCTTCCCGCGCCGGGGCGGCACGACACCGCGTCCTGCCCGAGGCGGATCGGTCGGCGCAGCAACTTGTCTGCATTGGACAGTAACCTGCAACCCATGCCGCGCGTGCGCTCATCGGGCGCCGCTCTCTGAAGCAGCGCGGCGCTCCCCACCCAGTGTCCTTGCCGCGGAAACAGTGAGATCGCTGTCGAGCTGCGGCAGTGCACGCATGTTGCGGATCAGTGATTGACGCCACGCGAGCAGTGAAAAGAGCAGCACCGCGCCGCCGGCAAACACCATCGCGGAACGCAATCCGACGTGCTCGCCAAGCCAGCCGCCGACCAAGGCGCCCGGCACGGCCGGCACCATGATCAGCCAGCGCATCGTGCTCGTCATGCGACCCAGCAGAGGCGTCGGCGTCACCGCCTGCCGCAGTGCGAGGAAGTTGATGAAGATGAGCACCGCGCCAACGCCGAACAGCATCAGCATCGTGGCGAACATCGCGATGCCCCACGCCGAAGCGGGCGCGGCGGCGCCCAGCAGCCAGCCCGCGCCGCAGACGACGTTGCCAAGCACCATCGTCGGCCCCGGCCCGATCCGGCGCGAGATGCGATACCCGATCGCACTCGCCATGACGGTGCCCACTCCCAGCCCAACGTAACAAAGGCCGACCGCACGCTCGGACAGCCCCAGCGCGCGCGTTGCGAACAGAATCTGCACCACTTGCGCGGCGTAGTGACACATGTGCCAGCCGCCCGCCATCAGTGCCATCGTGACCAGCAGGCGATGGCCGGCAACGAAACGCAGACCGGCGCGCAGCGCCTGCCAGAAATCGGCGGCCGCGTGCGCCGGACTTTCAGTGACGCGTACCCCGCGCAGGATCAGCGCCGAGACACTCAGCAGCACGGCATCGACTACCAGCGCGAGCGGCGCACCGACCAGCTTGATCAGCGCGCCGGCAACCCCCGGCCCCGCCACTTCCGCCGCCGAGTTGGCAAGCGCGTTCTTCGCATGCGCCTCGACCAACCGCTGGCGCGGCACGATCTGCGTCAGCACGATCTGCGCTGCGCTGCCGGCAATCGTGTTGACCAGTCCGATGATGAGTCCGACCACGTACAACCACGGCATTGAGAGCCACCCCATCCACCACGCGAGCGGCACACTCGCCACTGCCAACGCCTGCAGTGATTCGCCGGCGATGTACACGGACAACTTGCGCGCCCGATCGAGCCACACACCGGCCGGCAGCGAGAACAGCACGAACGGGATGATTTCCATTGCGGCGAGCATGCCCATCTGGGTGGGCGTCGCCTGCAAAAGCACGGCCGCCGTCAGCGGCAGCGCAAGCATGGTCACCTGCGTACCGAACGAGCTGATCAGGATCGAGATCCAGAGCCGTCGATAGACCCGATCACGCAGCAGATCTCCGGGCGCAAGCGCCACATACATCCGCACACGCTGCGCCGCGGCGGCAGCGGCCGAGGGAAGATTCATCGGGGTCTGTCTCTTGCTGTTGTCGTGCTGGACCGCAGCCTGGGCGACAGCAACGGGTGGCCGCAGGAGCTTAGCGCGGAGAACGCACTCAGCCGCGCGCATGGGCGCCGGAGTAGACCAATTTCATGCCCGGCAATCACGGAGACGCAGCCTGCATCAAGGCCCCGCCGGAAACTTGCCTCGACCTCAGCCTGCAGTGCAGATCAATCGCAGTCCACGCACGTGCGTGGAATCAACGATGAGCTTGGTCACGCGCCCGGACCGCTCCGCTGGTGCGATGGAAGTCCGTTGCAGGTTTGTCAGTGCCGCGCGGAGGCAGGCTCCGCGCGCGGCTGCACCGCATGCACGACGATGCGATCGCGCCCAAGACGCTTTGCCTCGAGCCCGCACGCGTCGGCAGCGCGCAGCAGTTGTTCCGCCGATCCGCTGGCGCGAATCGAATCGGACACACCGGCAGAAAACGTGAGTCCGGTCAGCGTGCTGGTTCCGTGGCCGGTGTCGATGGTGAACGCAGCGCCGCGCCAGAACTTGAGCAGCGCGGCGATCTTCCGTTGTGCGGTCTGCGCATCGGTCCGGGGCATGAGCAGGCAGAACTCCTCGCCACCGTATCGGCAGGCGATATCGCTTTTGCGCATGCGCGTGGCGAGCAGTTTGCCGAATGCCGCCAGCAGCATGTCGCCGACCGGATGGCCATACCGATCGTTGACATCCTTGAAGTGATCGAGGTCGATGATCGCGACCGCCAGCGGCTGGCGGTCGCGCGCTGCCAGCGCCAGCATCGACGGCATCACGTCACTCAGGTGGCGGCGATTGAAAAGCCCGGTAAGAAAGTCACGCACCGCCTGCCGTTCGAGTGCCGTCTGCAGTGCCTGCACCTCGTCGACCTTCTGCGATAGCTGCTCGTTGATCGTTGCGAGTTCGTCTTTGGCATGCTCGGTATCGCGCCGGCGCGCTTCGCTTTCGTCGCGCTCGCGCTGCAGGAGCAGAAGTTCCGTCTGCAGCGATGCGGCCTGATAGCGCGCTTGCGATGCGCGCCGCGCCCTTTCCACATGCAACGACTGCCATTGGCGCAGGTCCGCGAGCGCTTTGGCTGCGTCGTCCAGTTGCTCATGCACATCGGCCAATGCCTCGAAGAACAGGCAACGCACGCGCAGGGCCAAGCCATCGGCCGGCAATGGCAGTGCGCGTTCGAGGTGTGCCGCCGCATCGGCGAGCTGGCCACGAGCGCGCAACAGCTCAGCCTCGGCAACGACAAGCTCGATGCACTCATCAGGAGTCTCGCTGTCGCCGACCGCGGCAACGGCACGTGCCACCAGATCGGCGCCGAGGGCGAGTTCACCAGCGCGCAACGCCGCGATCGCCAGCGTTTCAAACGAGGCACCGGTGACCCCGCGGCCGCTCGCATCGGTGGGCAGCGCGAGCAGGCGCTGGACGTCAGGCAGCGCCTCGCGCGGCCGGCCCAGCTCAGTCAGGCACACGATGCGATTGACGAGGAGCACGCTCAAAAGGCGGGCGTTGGTCAGCCCCGCGCAGCGCTTGATGCCTTCCTCGAGATACCTCAGCGCTTCGGCGTAGTCGCCGAGCTGAATCAGTTCGTGCCCGAGATTGCAGTACAGCACCACCTCGAACCCGTGCGTGCGCGCCGCAGCCGATTCACGCAGCGCCTGATACATGTAGGCGAAGGCTTCGTCCGATTGACCGAGCGATGAGTAGCAGCCGGCGATGCCGTTGAGCAGCATGCCGCGTTCGGCGTCTTTCAGCACGCGCAGGCCTTCGGCGCGCAGCGGCAGCAGGACGTCGAGCGACTCGCGATATCGCCCTTGCATCCAGCCGCAGCGAGCCAGACCCACTATGGCCAGAATGCGGCCGGCCCGATCGCGCGTCGTTTCAAGGCAGGCGCGCGCCTTCGCGAACTCCTCCGCGCTCTTGCCGGGCGTGGCAAATCGCATCCAGTGGTAGGCGCGTGCCAGACGCGCGCGACCTTCAGCCGCGACGTCACCGGTGGCGACTGCCCGATCGCATGCCTGCTCGACGAGCGCAATCGATTGATTCGCGTCGAGGTACTGCAACTGCCATGCCTTGCGCGCAAGGCGCATGGCGGGCGAGCCGGTGGCCGATTTCGCAACGCGCTTGGAACGCGGCTTCATCCGTGCATTGTTGTCGCCGCACACGTAGTCCGTCAACGATCAGACGGACGAGGCGATGCTCGTCGGTGGCCATGCAACGACCTGCGGCGCCAGCATCGCGCCTTGTCGTGTCTGCCGCGACACACCGCAGAGTCCCTGGCCGGCCCATGTACTGCGGTGGGCGACCGGATTCTCATGTCGTCGCCCGAGGCGCGGGCCCGCGGCCGCGCCTGAAAGATCGACGAAAAAAAGCGCGGCACCTGGCCGCGCTCTTTCTTTCCAGTCGCCGTTCAGACGATCTGGATTTCCGACGCTTGCGGGCCTTTTGCGCCCTGCTTGACGACGAATTGCACCTTCTGGCCTTCGGTCAGCGACTTGAAGCCGCCGGCCTGAATTTCAGAGAAGTGCGCGAACAGATCCTTGGAGCCATCTTCCGGCGTGATGAAGCCGAAACCTTTGGCGTCGTTGAACCACTTAACAGTACCTTGTGCCATTTTCTCGTTCCTTGATAGTCAATGAGAAATATCGACCGCGAGAACACCCCGCGGCGAGCGAACGATCAAGAACCGTGAACCTGGGGAAACCTTGGATGCGCCGTTGCGATGGACTGCAGCGGGCCAGAGAAAACCGAAGGACAAACGAAACTCAAACGAAAGCCAGCGCAGAGTAGCGGCTTTTGCGTCACATGTCGAACTATTTATTTTTCGCCTTTGGCACTTGAAATCGGCAACCACGTTTCAGTATCGGACGGCGCGACGGCCGGAGCTTCCGCCGGCAGCATCACAAAGTCACCACGGCAGCGCGTAAGCGACGGTGGCGGCGCGGGCCTTGGCGATGACGACGTCCGGCAGCGCGCACGATTTGCGCGCGGCGGTGTCCATGTGCACACCGGTCAGCACGGTGACTGCTGAAACCTCCTGCGTTTCGGCGTTGCGCATTTCGTGCACGAAGCGGATTACCTTGTCGCGCACTTCGAGCACACCGCTGCGCGCACTCACGATATCGCCCGCATGCAGTTCACGTTGATAGGCGATGCGCTGGTCGACCGCCGCCATGCCGCGCCGGTTCTCGCGCAGGAACGACGGCGTGAGACCGAGCGCGGCAAAGAAGTTCCACGTCGCCTCGTCGAACTTGCCCACGTACCACATCACGTTCATGTGGCCCACATGGTCGCAGTGCCAAGGGTAGACCGCGCCTCGGTAAGTTTCCTGGAGATCGGCCATCACTTTTCCTGCGCGTCCGATTGCACGGAAGCGATCTGCCGTTCACATATTGCGCCGATATTGCCCGCCGACCTCGAATAGTGCATTCGTGATCTGCCCGAGTGAGCAGCAACGCACCGCATCCATCAGCACCGCGAACACGTTCTCGTTGCGGATCACGGCCTGCTTCAGCTTGTCCAGCATCACCGGCGCTTCCTTCGCGTGGCGTGACTGAAAGCCGTGCAGGCGCTGCAACTGGCCCTGCTTTTCGTCTTCGGTGGAGCGCGCCAGTTCGATCTGCTTCGGCACCAGGTCGCTGTGCGGGTTGCGGAACGTGTTCACGCCGATGATCGGGTACTCGCCGGTGTGCTTCAGGTGTTCGTAGTGCAATGACTCTTCCTGGATCTTGCTGCGCTGATATCCCAGCTCCATTGCACCGAGCACACCGCCGCGCTCGCTGATCGCCTCGAACTCCTTCAGCACCGCTTCCTCCACCAGTTCGGTCAGTTCGTCGACGATGAAGCTGCCCTGGTTGGGGTTCTCGTTCTTCGCCAGGCCCCACTCGCGGTTGATGATGAGCTGGATCGCCAGCGCGCGCCGCACGCTTTCCTCGGTCGGCGTGGTGATCGCCTCGTCGTACGCGTTGGTGTGCAGGCTGTTGGCGTTGTCGTAGGTGGCGATCAGCGCCTGCAGCGTGGTGCGGATGTCGTTGAACTGGATCTCCTGCGCGTGCAGCGAGCGGCCGCTGGTCTGGCAGTGGTACTTCAGTTTCTGCGATCGTTCGTTGGCGCCGTATTTGTCGCGCATCGCCACCGCCCAGATACGGCGCGCCACGCGGCCCATCACCGTGTACTCGGGGTCCATGCCGTTGCTGAAGAAGAAACTCAGGTTGGGTGCGAAATCGTCGATGTGCATGCCGCGCGCGCGATAGGCCTCCACGAACGTGAAGCCGTTGGAGAGCGTGAATGCGAGCTGGCTGATCGGATTCGCGCCCGCCTCTGCGATGTGATAGCCGCTGATCGACACCGAGTAGAAGTTGCGCACGTTGTGGTGGACGAAGTACTCCTGGATGTCGCCCATCACCTTGAGACTGAATTCGGTGGAGAAGATGCAGGTGTTCTGGCCCTGGTCTTCCTTCAGGATGTCCGCCTGCACGGTGCCGCGCACGTTCTCCAGCGTCCAGGCGCGGATCTTCAGCGCCTCGTCTTCGGTGGGTTCGCGGCCGTTGTCGGCGCGGAACTTGTCGAGGTTCTGGTCGATCGCGGTGTTCATGAACATCGCGAGGATCGTCGGCGCCGGCCCGTTGATCGTCATGCTGACACTGGTGTTCGGCGCGGTCAGATCGAAGCCGCCATACAGAACCTTCAGGTCGTCGAGGGTGGCGATCGACACGCCGCTGTTGCCGACTTTGCCGAAGATGTCCGGGCGCAGATCCGGTTCGTTGCCGTACAGCGTCACGCTGTCGAATGCGGTCGACAGCCGCTTGGCCGGCATGCCTTCGGACAGCAGCTTGAAGCGTTTGTTCGTTCGGAACGGATCGCCCTCACCGGCGAACATGCGCGTCGGGTCTTCATTCTCGCGCTTGAACGCGAACACGCCGGCGGTGTAGGGGAACGATCCAGGCACGTTCTCCAGCAGCAACCACTTGAGCAGCTCGCCGTGATCTTCGAAGCGCGGCAGCGCGACCTTGCGGATCTTGCTGCCGGACAGCGACGTGTACGTGAGCTTGGTGCGGATCTCCTTGTCGCGGATCTTCACCACGTACTCGTCGCCGCTATAGGCCTGCTGCATCTTCGGCCACATGTCGAGCAGCTTCTTGCTGCGCGCATCCAGCCTGGCGTCGCGGTCCTTTGCCAGCACCTCGAGGTTCGAGTTCTCTTCCTTGCATTCGGCCGCGAGCATCCGGCGCGATTCCAGCAACTGCTGGCGCTGGCGCGCGATGCGCGCCTGCTCGACCGCGCGCTTCTTGTACGCGCGCACCGACTCTGCGATCTCGGCCAGGTATCGGACTCGTGCCGACGGCACGATCGGCGCCTGGTTGGTGGAATGGCGCGTGAAGACATGCGGCAACCGGGAGTTGCCGAGCTTGAGCCCCAATTCCTTCAACTTCGGCAGCAGCGCGTGATACAGCGAGGTGACGCCGTCGTCGTTGAAGCGCGCCGCCATCGTGCCGAACACCGGCATGTCATCCGTGCTCTTGGTGAATGCGCCCTTGTTCCGCTGCACCTGCTTGCTGACGTCGCGCAACGCGTCGAGCGCACCCTTGCGGTCGAACTTGTTGATGGCGACAAAGTCCGCGAAGTCGAGCATGTCGATCTTCTCTAGCTGGCTCGCTGCACCGTATTCCGGCGTCATTACATAGAGACTCGCGTCGACATGCTGCACAATCGCGGCGTCGCCCTGGCCGATGCCTGAAGTTTCCACCAGGACCAGATCGAATCCGGCGACCTTGCACGCGGCAATCACGTCCGGCAGCGCCTGCGAAATCTCCGACCCCGCTTCTCTCGTGGCCAGCGAGCGCATGTAGACCCGGGGCACGGGCGACGAAGCCGTCTGACCAGCCGGCTTGTGCCACGGATTGATCGCATTCATGCGGATGCGATCGCCGAGCAGCGCGCCGCCCGTCTTGCGACGCGATGGGTCGATCGAAATCACCGCGATCGACAGCTGGTCGTCCTGGTCGAGGCGAAAGCGGCGGATCAGTTCGTCGGTCAGGCTCGATTTGCCGGCACCGCCCGTGCCGGTGATGCCGAGCACCGGCACCTTTGCCGTATCCGCGCCCTTGTGCAGTTCGTGGAGGATGTTGTCCGGCGCCTTGTCGTTTTCCAGCGCGGTGATCAGTTGCGCCAGCGCGCGCCAGCGCCTGGTGATGTCCTTGTCGCGCAATGCGTCGAGCTTCTTCGGCGCGTGCGAAGACAGATCTTCATCGCATGCCGCGACCATCGATCCGATCATTCCCATCAGGCCCATCTTCTGGCCGTCTTCAGGCGAGAAGATGCGCGTCACGCCGTAGGCGTGCAGTTCCTTGATCTCGGCCGGCACGATCACGCCGCCGCCGCCGCCGAAGACCTTGATATGCGCGCCGCCGCGCTGCCTGAGCAGGTCGATCATGTACTTGAAGAACTCGACATGCCCGCCCTGGTAGGAACTGACCGCGATGCCCTGCACATCCTCGTTCAGTGCCGCGGTCACGATCTCTTCCACGGAGCGGTTGTGCCCAAGATGGACCACCTCCGCGCCCATGCTCTGCAGGATGCGCCGCATGATGTTGATGCTGGCGTCGTGACCGTCGAACAGTGACGCGGCGGTGACAAACCGCACCTTGTGCGCGGGGCGATAGGCGGCGAGCTTCTTGATCTCGGACAGGTCGGTCATCGCAGTCTCCGGGGGTGCCGGGCGGAGCGCAATCATGGCCCTCGCGCGCGCAGGCGGCAATCGCCGCCGGGCACCCCTGAAGGTACCTGCCGTTGACGTAAACGTCAACTATGGCAAAGGATGGTCTTCCCTGGTCAGGACTCCAGCGCCATGGGCAGATGCGCACCGCGGTCCGCCAGCGTCTCCTTTAGAAATGCCCGCCACTGCGTGGCGGGCTGCCAGACGCGCAGCACAGCGTCGTATGCGCGATCCGCGTCCTCCCCGAGTTCCAGCACGCGGTAGAGAAACACGAACGACGAGGCGCGCATGTTGACCTGGCAGTGCACGAGTACGCGCTCCGCGCGATGCTGGTGCATGAGGTCGGCGAAATGTGCGTAGTCGCTGGCGGCGGGCCGCGCGAAGTTCACCGCGACATTGTGATAGCCCATGCCGTAACCAGTCACGATTGCGGCCTCGTCTGCGTGACTGCCCATTGCATCGGGCGGCGCGAGGTTGATCACAACCTGATAGCCCGCCCGCGCGATCGGCTCGAACTGCGCGCGCGTCGGCATCCCCGACGTGCCGATGCGCGGCGAGATTTCGACGTAATTGATCGCCAGCTGGCCGGGTTCGAGCGCGAATGGCAGCGTGCAGCCGAAAAACGCCAGCAGCGCGCACGCCGCCGCCACCACATAACCGAAGCCGGCCAGCCAATGGCCCCGGCGCGTCGAGCGGTGCGCCCGCTCGACGGCGACCCTGTCCGCTTTGCGCGCGATGGTCAGCTGCACACGCAGCCCTGCTCGGCGCTTTCGCAACCGCATTTGGGGCCACACGCGCAGTACGCGGCCGCGGCCTGGGTCTGGCGGCCGCATTGGCAGCCCGTATCGGGGCACTTAGCGCAAATACAGGACACCTTGGTTTGCATGTTCATCACTCGCTCCTTCTACCTGGGTTCCGCCACGCGCGCGATCGCACGTATCGTGGAGTGCATTCTGGGCGCGGACGCCGCGATCGACTTGAACAAAACGGCTGACTTGCGAACGATCGCGCCCGCGGACACCAGAAGCCTGACGCCGGGTCAGTGCACGGTCAAGACACGGCAGATGGAGGTCGTCCATGGTGCGCGTACCCACGATGAAAGTAGCTCGGCATCGATCCCGCCGCGCGCCGCAGCGTGCCGCGCGCGGCGGCGGCCTCGTCATTGCCGGGATCGGCCGCATTTACCTGTGGAACGGCGGCAGCCTGTGAATCGGCCACAACGCCGGGCGAACCGGGGTCCATCAGCACCATGCGATCCAGATCACGCTTGCGCAAGATCGGCCGGTCCTGCTGCGCTCGGCAGCCGATGGCGAGTGGGCCGAGTATCACGGCACGGCCGTGCGGCACCACCGGCCGCACCAGTTCGACAGCCGTGGCGCGAGTGTGGCGCAGATCTTCGTCGAGCCCGAAACCGAGGCCGGCCATGCATTGATTGCGCGTCAAGGTGAAGAACCAATCCGCGGCCTGACGCCGGCGCGGATCGCTGCTCTGGCCGCGCCGCTGTTTGCGTGCTTCCACGCCAGCAAGGAGGAGGCGCCGATGATCGCTGCCGCGCAGACCGTCATCGCACAGCTCGCCGTGAGTGCGACCTCGCGTGCAGCGATCGACCACCGCGTCCTGCGCGTACTCGAGGCGCTGCGCGCGCGGCTCCAGGTGGCTCCGTCGCTGGCGCAAAGCGCCGCACTGGTGCACCTGTCTCCCAGCCGGTTTCGGCATCTGTTCGTCGAACAGACCGGCGCCTCGTTTCGGGCCCATGTGCTTTGGCTGCGGTTACTCGCAGCGGTGCAGGTATTCAACCAAGGGCACAACCGGACCAACGCCGCGCATCAGGCCGGCTTTGCCGACTCGGCTCACCTGAGTCGAACCTTTCGACGCGTGTTTGGTGTGACCCCGGTGATGCTGATCCGCGATTAGCGGCCGCGTTCAACTCGCGCTGCGGCGCGCCACCAGCACCTGCGTCGGGCGACGCTTCGCTGCACGAGCCGCTGGGCGTCGCTTCGCCGCGTGCTTCAGTCCGTCAATGTAGAAATCGACCAGTGCGGGCGCGTCGCGCGCGATGTCGAATTCGCCCGGCGCATCCAGAAAATCGCGCATCAGGCCGCCGACATAGGCGTAAAGCCCGCGTGCTGCAAGGCGCACGTCGACTCCGTCCGGCAGTTGTCCCCGCGCCACTGCCTTGCGCAGTGCCAGAGAAATCATGCGATAGCAGTCGAGCCGCGAGTCGTGCTCGCGGTTTCGGACCGACGCCAGTTCCTCGGTGTACTCGCAGCGCAGGAACACCACTTCGAACACGTTACGGGCGCGCTCGTCATCCGCAAACTGCGCGAGCGCTTCGATCGCAGCGGTGCGCACGGCGCCGAGCGGATCACTCGCTGCAGCGGTTTCCATTTTCTGCAGGCTCTGCTGGTGCGGCAACTGGGCGCGCGCGACCATCGCCTGGAACAGATCAGCCTTGTCCTTGAAGTGCCAGTAGACCGCGCCCCGCGTCACCCCGGCGGCATCAGCCACCTCGGCGAGCGACGTATGACCCACGCCACGCTTGCGGAAAACCACTTCCGCCGCATTCAGCAAGTCCTCGCGCGTGGCAAGCGCCTCTGCCCTGGTCCGTCGCGCCATGTCCGGATGCGTACCCTGTTTCGGTTAATAGATTTTTAACAAACGTACACGATTGTATGTAATATGCTGCGTCGCAAAAGTCAACCGCTTTCGATGAAAGGCTGCGCTCGTCGCAGAGACCTGTGATGCAAGTCAAATCACGAATGCTCCCTTCGTTTGCCCGCGCTGCCCATCGGGGCGGGACAGCCGGCGAGGTCAACGCCTTTGGCCACGCCTGGCGCTGGCTGATGCGGGCGCTGTCGGTAATGTGCGTCGCGCTTCTTGTCGTCGCCTGCGGCGGTGGCCAGCAGCACGGTGGTGGGTTCGGCGGGTTTCCGCCGGCGCCGGTGACATTGATGGAAGTGAAGACCGCCACGGTGCCAATCCGCTTCGAGTACGTCGGCCAGACTGCCGGCTCGAAGGAAGCCGAAGTGCGCGCGCGCGTGCAGGGCATCCTGGAGAAGCGCACTTATCAGGAGGGCGGCGCGGTCAAGACCGGCCAGACGCTGTTCATGATCGACCCCAGGCCGTATGCGGCTCAGGCCGAGCAGGCGGCCGCGGCGCTGACGCAGGCACAGGCGCAGTACGCGCAGGCAAAGCGCAACCTGGAACGCCTGAAGCCATTGCTGGCCGACAGCGCGATCAGCCGGCGCGAATACGACGACGCCTTGTCGAATGAGGAAACCAGCGCGGCCGCAGTCAAACAGGCGCAGGCGCGATTGACCGAGGCGCGGCTGAACCTGTCGTACACGACGGTCACGGCGCCAGTGTCCGGGTTTGCCAGCCGGGCATTGAAATCAGAGGGCAGTCTGGTGACGCCGGGCCAGGACAGCCTGCTCACGACGGTGTCGCAGATCGACCCGATGTATGTGAACTTCAGCATGTCGGAGAACGAGCAGTTGCGCATGTCGAGGCTCATCGCCGACGGAAAACTGATCGCACCGGACGCGAAGAATGGCTATGAAGTGAGCGTGCGGCTCGCCGATGGCAGCGTGTTTCCGCGCAAAGGCCGGCTCGCGTTCATCGATACGCGCATCAACCCGGCCACCGGCTCATTCGATGCGCGCGCGTTGATTCCCAACGCCGACGCCCGACTGCACCCGGGCCAGTTCGTGCGCGTGTACGTCGAGGGTGCAACGCGCCCGAATGCGATTCTGGTGCCGCAGCGCGCTGTGATGGAAGGCCCGCAGGGCAAGTTCGTTTACGTCACCGGCAAGTCGGACAAGGGGCAGGACATTGCCACGCCGCGCCCGGTCGCCGTCGGCGACTGGGTCGAGATCGACGGCAGCAATCAATGGATCGTCGAGTCTGGATTGAAGCCGGGCGACCGCGTGGTGATCGAAGGCATGGGCAAGATCTTCCCGATCCCGGGTGGCGCGCCGATCATGCTCGGACCGCCGCCTGGAGTGGACGCCGGCAAGGGAGAGACGAAGAAGGGCGCGGAGAAGAAATAGGCGCTGCGAAAGAACTCCTATACCCGAGCCCTCTCCCGCTGATGCGGGCGAGGGAGAACAGATAAAGGACCGCGCATGTTTTCCCGCTTCTTCATCGACCGCCCGATCTTCGCGGTGGTGCTGTCGATCTTCATCGTGCTCGCGGGTCTCGCGGCGATGCGGATTCTTCCCATCGCGCAGTATCCGGAGATATCGCCCCCGGTCGTGAGCGTCTCGGCCGTGTACCCGGGCGCGTCGGCGCAGGTGCTGGAGTCGACCGTCGCGGCGCCGTTGGAGAACGCAATCAACGGCGTCGAGGGCATGCTGTACATGAGCTCGAACTCGACGTCCAACGGCCTGGTGCAGATTCAGGTCACATTCGAGATCGGCACCAACGTCGACCAAGCGGCACTGAACGTCAATAACCGCGTCAAGCAGGCCGAAACGCGACTGCCGCTCGAAGTGCGCCGTCAGGGCGTATCTGTGGAAAAAGGCTCATCCGCGTTCCTGCTGGTGCTGGCGTTTTACTCGCCCGACGACCGATTCGACGATCTGTTCACGTCCAACTACGTCACGCTGAACGTGCTCGACCAGCTGAAGCGGATTCCGGGAACGACCAACGTGCAGATCTTCGGCGCCAAGGACTACGCGATGCGCATCTGGCTGCGGCCCGACCGGCTGGCGCAGTTGCGCCTGACCACCGCCGACCTCGCGCGCGCGATCAACGAACAGAACGCCCAGTTCGCCGCCGGCAAGGTCGGCGCGGCGCCATACAGCGGGTCGCAGGAACTCGTGTACACGATCACCACGCAGGGACGCCTGGTCGATCCGAAGGAGTTCGAGAACATCATCGTGCGCGCCCATCCGGACGGCTCGACGATCCGGCTGCGCGATGTGGCGCGCGTTGAACTCGGCAGCAAGGATTACGAATTCATCGGTCGCTACAACGGCAAGAATGCCACGCTGATGGGCATCTTCCTGCAACCCGGCGCCAACGCGCTTGCGGTGGCAGGCGACGTCAAACGCACCGTGGCGGAACTGGCGCTGCGCTTTCCACAGGGTCTGGCCTACGCGGTGCCGTATGACACCACGCGCTTTGTCGAGGTGTCGATCCGCGAAGTGGTCAAGACGCTGGGCGAAGCGATGCTGCTGGTGCTGCTGGTGGTGTATCTCTTCCTGCAGAACTGGCGCGCCACGCTGATCCCGATCATCGCGGTGCCCGTGTCGCTGATCGGCACCTTTGCCGGGTTGCACCTGCTCGGCTACTCGATCAACACACTGACGCTGTTCGGCATGGTGCTGGCGATCGGCATCGTGGTCGACGATGCGATCGTGGTGCTGGAGAACGTCGAGCGCATCATGCGCGAGGAGCACATGAACGCGCGCGAAGCAGCGATCGAGGCAATGCGCGAGGTCACCGGCCCGGTGATCGCGATCGTGCTGGTGCTGATCGCGGTGTTCGTGCCGATCGCTTTCCTCGGTGGCTTGACCGGCGAACTGTATCGCCAGTTCGCGATCACGATCTCGATCGCGGTCGGCATTTCGGGCATCGTCGCGTTGACGCTGACCCCGAGCTTGTGCGTGCTGATCCTGAAGCGCGAGCACAAGCAGCCGGGACGTTTCTTCTCAACCTTCAACAAATGGTTCGCGCGCATCCGCACGCGCTACACCGACGGCGTGATCTGGATGATCCAGCGCGGGGCGATCGCGCTCATCCTGTTCATCGGCATGGTCTTCATCGCCGGCGGTCTGTGGCGCATCACGCCGGGGTCGCTGGTGCCGGACGAGGACCAGGGCTTCTACATCGCAGCGGTGATCCTGCCCGATGCGTCCTCGCTTCAGCGCACCGACAAGGTCGTGAACGAGGTGGTGCAGATACTGAAGTCCAATCCGGTCAACGAGGATGTCGTCGCTTTCACCGGCTTCGATTTCATCGGCGGCGGGTTCCGCAACAATGCCGCCACCATCTTCGTCACGCAGAAGCACTGGGATGAGCGCAAGGAAAAGACGCCGCAGCTCGTCGGCGAGTTCTTCATGAAGACCGGGCACATCAAGGAAGGCCTGGTGCTGGCGTTCGCGCCGCCGGCGATCTTCGGACTCGGCACCGCCGGCGGTTATGAGTTCTATCTGCAGAACCGCGGGACCGAGGGTCCGCAGAAAACGGCCGAAGTGATGCAGCAACTGCTCGGGCGCCTGAACAGCGACCCGGTGCTGGGCGGCGCGCAGACGCTGTGGCGCGCCAACGTGCCGCAGCTGCATGTCGACGTCGATCGCGAGAAGGCCAAGTCACTTGGCGTACCGATCGACGATGTGTTCAATACACTCGCGGCCACGCTCGGGAGCGCGTACATCAACGACTTCAACAAGTACGGCCGCACCTGGCAGGTGCTGATGAGCGCCGAGCCGCAGTACCGGCATCGGCCCGATGACATCGGCGCAGTGTGGGTGCGTTCCGAACGCGGCGAGATGGTGCCGCTGCGCGCGCTGGCGAACGTCAGGTACTCATCGGGGCCGGATGCGCTGGAACGTTTCAACAACCTGCCGGCGGTGAAGATCATCGGCCAGGGAGCGCCCGGCGTCAGTTCCGGGCAGGCGATCGCCGAGGTCGAGCGCGTGGCGCGCGAAGTGCTGCCGCCGGACTTCAGCTTCGACTGGGGCGGCGTGTCATTTCAGGAAAAGAAGTCGAGCGGAACCTCCGCACTCGCACTCGGGCTCGCCGTGATCATGGTGTTCCTGATCCTCGCCGCGCAGTACGAACGCTGGTCGCTGCCGCTTTCAGTCCTGATGGCATTGCCGTTCGGCACCTTCGGTGCGCTGGCCGCAGTGTGGCTCAGAGGTCTGACCAATGACGTGTACTTCCAGATCGGGCTGGTCACGCTGCTGGGACTGGCGGCGAAGAACGCGATCCTGATCGTCGAGTTTGCGTCGCAAAAGATGGCCGAGGGCTTCTCGGTGTCGGCGGCGGCGATCGAAGCGGCGCGGCTGCGGTTCCGTCCGATCATCATGACCTCACTCGCGTTCATTCTCGGGGTACTGCCGCTCGCATTCGCCAGCGGCGCGGGTGCCGGGGCGCGCACCTCAGCCGGCACCGGCGTGATGGGCGGGATGCTGGCCGCGACGTTCCTTGCGATCTTCTTCGTGCCGTTCTTCTTCAAGTTCATCACCGAGCGCAAGCTCGGAGAGCCGCGCTCGAAGGAAGAACTGCGCGACGAGGTCGCGATCGGCGAAGGCCGCGCCGCGGCAATGCATGCAAAGGCAATCCGCGAAGCGGCAGCCAAGTCGTTGGCACGGGGAGGTGGCCATGTCTAAGCGAGCGGCTGCTGTCTTCGCCCTCGGCGCCGTGTGCGTCGCGATGCTGGCTGCGTGCAACACGCCCGAGCCCAAACGTCTGATGATCGAACTGCCCGAGACGACGGCCGCCGCGCCACAGGGGATCGACCGATTCTGGACCCAGTTCAACGACGCTCAGCTGAACGCGCTGATCGAAGAGGCGCTGAACAATAATCTCGATCTGCGCGCGGCGATCGCGCGCATCGATGAGGCACGCGCCAACCTGCGACTGGCACGCGCGCCGCTATACCCGTCGCTCGATGCCGAGTTCGGTGCCAATCGCAACCGCACCAGCGACGCGACCGCTCAGCAGTTTCAGGGGCCACATGCAACGACCACCTACAGCACCGGCTTGCGCGCGTCGTACGAGGTCGATCTATGGGGCAAGTATGCAAACGGCCGAAACGCCGCGCAGTCGAGCCTGCTGGCAACTCGCTACGCCGCCGAGACGGTGCGCATCGCGCTCATCGGACAGGTCGCAACGGCGTACTTCGCACTGCGCGCCAACGACGCCGAGTTGACGCTCGCCAGGGAAACGCTGAAGACGCGCGACGACAATGTGCGGCTGCAGAAGCAGCGCCTCGATGCGGGCGTGGCGAGCGACTACGAGTTCAAGCTGGCGCAGGCGGAGCGCGCCGCGGTCGCCGCGGTGATTCCGGCGATGGAGCGCGCGGTCGCGCTGAGCGAATCCGCGCTGGCGGTGCTCACCGGCCGCAGCCCGAAGAAGGTCTACACGCCGTCGGTTGCGCGCGGCGCGGAGATCACCGCTGCCGCGGCGCCTGACGTACCGGCGGGACTGCCGTCCGACCTGCTCGCGCGCCGTCCCGACATTCGTCAGGCCGAAGCGCAACTCGGCGCCGCCGATGCGCGCATCAGCGAGGCACGCGCGCAGTACTACCCGTCGCTGACGCTTACCGCGCAATTCGGCGGAGAAAGCGCGGAGCTGTCAGATTTGTTGACCGCTCCGGCGCGTGTCTGGTCAATCGGCGCGAAGCTGCTGCAGCCGATCATCGCCGCGCAGCGTATCGGTGCGCAAGTGGATGCCGCCACCGCGCGGCGCGAGCAGGCCTCGATTGCATATCAGCAGGCCGTGCAGTCGGCGTTCCGCGACGTGCACGATGCGCTGGTTGCGCATCGCAGTGCGCGCGAAGCATTCACTGCACAGGATGAACGGCGTGCGCGCGTGATCGATGCACTGAAGCTTGCCGAACTGCGCCAGCGCAATGGATATTCAAGCTACATCGATGTGCTGGACGCGCAGCGCAATCTGCTTGATGCGGAGCGCGCGCGGCTGGCCGCGCTGCGTGATCGACAGACTGCGATCGTTGACCTGTACAAAGCGCTCGGTGGCGGCTGGGATCCCGCGCAGTCACAGGCAAGTGCCGATTCGACGTCGAAGCCGCCTGCGAATCGATAGCCGTTGAAGTGGCAGCTTGGCCGCGGACCGTCGCCGTCAGTCCGTCGCTGCGAGCGGAGCTGCTTCCACACGCTCGATTTCGCCGCGCAGCAGGGCCGCGCGTTCCTGTTGCCAAGTTTCGCGCACCAGATCAAACACCGCGCGAATCAGCGGATCTTCGGCCCGCGCCGCGGCACACACGAACCACAACGTCGTGCGCAGCCGCGCCTTGTCCCAGATGAGGACGTCGCCGGAGCGCGCGCGCTCCATCGCTTTTTCCTCGCGCATCAGTGACACGCCAACACCTGAGGCCACGAGATTCTCGATCACCGATTCCTGATCCGCTTCCACGTGGCGCTGAGGCGGATCGATTCCCTGCGCAGCGAACAGTTCGGTCACCAGCCGGTTGTGCGTGCTGATGGCCGGGGTCAGGATCCAGGGCAGCGCAGCCATCTCGGCCCAATCGGCGCTGCGCAGCTGATCGCCCCACGCGCCGGGCGCAGCGACGCGGTAGACGAGCTGGCCTAACCGCAGAGACGTGATGTCAGGCCCCGGCGCATCACCAAAATAGAAACTCGCGTCGAGCCGTCCGTCACGCACGCTCTCCAATGCGGCGCCGGAGATCTCGTGATGCAACTCGAGTTCAAGGCTCGGGTAGCGTTCGACCGCGCGTGCCAACAGATGCCCCAGGCGAATCGCCGCCGGGTCGCTGACCGTACCCACGCGCAGCAGCCCTGCAACCTCACCCTTGAGGCGCTTGGCGGTGCGCTCCAGTTCGTCGGCCACGTCGAGCAACCGTCGCGTTTGCGCGAGCAACTCACGCCCGGCGACGGTCAGCACCATTCCACTGGCAGAACGATCGAACAATCGCAGGTCGAACCGCTCTTCGAGCGCCTTGATCTGGGTGCTCACCGCCGGCTGGCTGATATGCAGCCGCTCGGCGGCGCGTGTCATATGGCCTTCGTCAGCTACCACCGCGAACGTCCGTAATCGATAGAGCTCCATCGGTTGACTCCCTGAACTGGAGGGGTTATTCCAGTTTTTGCAATGCGGAAAAAAGTGGGCTGCCTGATTGTCGAAAATGATGATAAGCATCTGAAAAGACGATTTTATTTATCGATCTTACGCCCTCATCATTGCTAGTGTGCATTGCAGCAATCATGCCACCAGTGCGCGGCTAGAGGAGTTCAAGATGCAAAGCTGGATTTCGACAATTGTGGGAAGGGCGGAGTTCGACGCGCCATCCCCGCGGGCGCGCTACCTGCCGGCAAGTCAGCCATGGGCCGCCAAGGAACCGAAGACCTCCCCGCCCGAACTGGTCAAGCGTCGTGGCGAAGTCTTGCGCGGGTTCTTTCCCAAGCTCGCCAGTTGGTTTGAGAGCAGCGGGGAGGCGGCGCGGCGGCGTGAGATCGAGGACTACCTGTCCAAAGCGCAGGACTTGTGCGACTTGGAACAACGCATCCGGCGCCTTGAGCGTCGATCAGACGTTCCGTACTACTGATCGCGCAATCCAGATCCCGATTCGTCGGGCTGGAGCTACGCGTTTCGGTGCAGATGCTCGACGAGGAGCCGGGTCGTTGCCGACCGCATCTGTTCCGGGCGTGAGCGGGCAACGAAGCGCCGTTTCGCCCACGGGTCAGTGAGCGGGACCAGCGCCAGCGCCGACGACCGTGCATAGAGCGTCGCCGCCTCGCGCGGCAGAACGGCGATTCCCAGTCCCGGCGCGACAATCCTGCAGGCAACGTCCAGGCGCGACACCGATCCACGCCTCTTCCAGCGTGTCTTCGAAGGGGAGCTTCTTGCGCTTGGCCAGTGCGTGCGAAGGGTGAGCCGCCACGCACGGATAGTCGCTGAGATACGGTGCCGTGTGCAGCCCGGTCGACGAGTAAACCTAAGAACCGCAGTTACCCTGGCGCGGCCAATGCTGGCGGAGGCGCTGGCAAGGGGTTATGGCCGACGATTCTGTCGCAGATGTAGGTCAGCAGCGCGCGCCAGCGGTCGAGCCCGGGCAACTGCTCCGCAGCGCGCCTGACGTGGCGCAAAGCCGCATGGACATTGGCGATCATCGATTTGATCAAGCCCGTTTCGGCATGCATCGGCGTCAGGTACAGCAGCGTCTGGCCGGCATGGCTGACCGCGCGGCCCACCGCCGCGAGCAGCAGCGGGCGGCTGGTCAGCGCCTCGCGGCGCCCCTGCGGGTTGGCCGCGCGCACGTACCAACTCCACCAGTTGTAGACCAGCGCCACCGCGCGCGCGGTGATCTGACTGCGGTGCATGTCCTGCGTGGTGAAGCCGCCCCAGCCCCACTGGTTCTTCAATTCATCGAACCCGTTTTCGCAATCGCAGCGGTCGCGGTACAACTGCCCGATCGCTTGTCGCTCGTAGCTGCTGTTGGTCACCAGCACCGCGTACTCCCACAGGTCGGCCTCGTCACACACCTCATCGTGGGCCAGTGCCAGCATCATCTGGTCCGCCGGCGCCGATGCCTTGCGTGTCAGCACGAGGTCTTGCTTGAGTCGCCGACGCAGCACCACCACGCGCCGCTCGCGACTCCAGCCGCTGAGCTGAAGGCGGTCTTCGATCGCCTGCCACCCCTGGGCGGCTTCGGTCGCCGCGCTCCAGTCCTCGCGATTGAATAGTCGTTGCAGCAGTCGCTTGACGTTGGCTGTGCGCCGCAGCCGGAACAGGTACGGCCGATCACGCCGTTCGCACTCATTGAGGATGTCCTCGTGGCCCCAGCCGCAATCGCCCCGCACCAGCGCCGGACCGTGCTCCCCCAGTTCATCCAGCAGGCGCCCCAGCGCCGGCCGCGCGTGGCCCGACGTGTGCTGCTTGCCGCTGCTCAGTTGCGCCTCCAGCACCAGCCGCAGATTGCCCACCCAGAAGGTGTGCAGCGCATGGCTGGGACGTCCCGGCTTGTGCGGGTTGTAGCCCACCTCGGCGCCTTGCTGGTGTCCGTACAGCGGCTTGATCGTGGTGTCCACATCCAGGATCCACGGCCGCACTAGCGCGCTCTTCACGCTGTCCATCAGCGCCGTACGCATCCACGACTCGGCCGCCCCGCTCTCGATCTGCTGCAACGCGCGCCGCACCGCGTCTTCGCTCACCACGCGGCGCATCCCCAGGGCCTGTGCGGCCACCGCATCGCCACGCACCCCGGCAATGTGCGCATAGCGCCGGCTACCCGCCAAAATGCCCAGCATCAGCGTGCCCAGCACGTCGCGCTTGGGCGAGGCGTTCGGACTGCTGTAACTCAGCGGACAAGCCTCGACCCAGCGGTCAAAGACGCCGGCTGTGGCCAGGAATTCGGCAAAGAACACCAACTGCCCGTGCGGTGTGGCCTGCGCCGACTCGTCCCAGCGCACCTGCATGCGCCCGCCCATCGTCTGCGCCACCATTGTCTCGACGGCCTGCGCGATCGGCCCCTTGCGCGCTTCGTTCGCTTCACCCATCGGGTGAGTTTGCATCATCCGCACAAAGGCCCGCCAGCCTTGACGAAATCGGCATCGGTGCAGTCTCAACCGCCGTTTCTAGGATCAAACTCGGTCCGGCATGCGCGCCGGGCGCGTCCGCACCGCTCAACCAAACAACGGCACCCCCAGCAGCGCCTGCGCGAACACCGCCGCCACCGCAAGCACGCTCAATGCCGCGACGGCGT